>OIEV01001337.1_pt1 | contig 10606 bp, 5 predicted proteins | sample 1581881 | NCBI WGS metagenome assembly OIEV01 (sample SAMN03279760, study PRJEB24777) | human gut metagenome | isolation source: fecal sample PR121 from 1 month old male Malay infant, vaginally delivered... | place: Singapore | collected 2005-09-16 | reverse complement strand
GCCAAACAGCAGTCGAAAAACGATATTCACTACCATTTCCATAGACAAGGAAACGGTAGCTTTGGTAGAGAAGATATGCAAACGCTATTCCCAGAAAAAGAGAAAGTTGTAAAGTTGGCGTTCAGATATATAGATAAGGTACATATCAACCCATCCGAAGCCCCTAAATCCGTAAAATCGGAACTGGCGAAAATAAATAAGGGACAGGATGATATTATCCGATTCATCCGTCACTATGAGGAAGAACAACTGAATCCCATGATACGGGTAACAAATTCTATCGCTTTGCGTTTCGATGTCATCGGTAAAACTTTGAAAACTCTTATGGATAAGCAATTGATGAAAACGACTGTAAATGACGAGTTATCCTCCGAGAAAAATATGCCGGAAAGAAAAAGCGTTTTGAGACAGGAAAATTACTTAATAATCCCTTTGAAAACGTTTTTTGGAGACACTCTGGGGGGAGGATATGCATTTGCGTTTTGCAGTAAGCCGATACATAACAAGTAATCATGCCCCTTAAGATTGCAGACGAAGGAACGCAGGAAAGATAAAAATACACGCTATTTTCATCCGGACATATATAAACTATGAAGATATTTATGTAAGTTTGTCCACGAAGAAAAATGATCATATAAATACACACAATTTGAAACATGGCAGACGACAAGAAAATTATTTTCTCGATGGTAGGCGTGAGTAAAGTCTTTCCGCCTCAAAAACAAGTATTGAAAAATATTTACCTGTCCTTTTTCTATGGAGCGAAGATCGGGATCATTGGTTTGAATGGTTCTGGTAAATCTACATTGCTAAAAATTATTGCCGGCGTCGAAAAAGAATACCAAGGAGAAGTAGTATTCTCACCCGGATATTCCGTCGGATATCTAGAGCAGGAACCGAAACTGGAACCGGGCAAGACAGTAAAGGAAGTCGTACAGGAAGGCGTACAAAATATTGTGGACACCCTCAAAGAATATGAAGAAGTAAACGAAAAATTCGGCGATCCCGAAATACTCGAAGATCCAGACAAAATGGACGCACTGATCAACCGGCAGGCCGAATTACAAGATAAGATAGATGCAACTGATGCATGGAACCTCGACAGCCGCCTGGAAAGAGCGATGGACGCTTTACGCTGTCCTCCTGAAGATCAGGTGGTCGATACGCTGTCGGGAGGCGAACGCCGCCGTGTGGCTCTCTGCCGTTTGCTGTTACAACAGCCGGACATCCTATTGCTGGACGAACCGACCAACCACTTGGATGCTGAGTCGATCGACTGGTTGGAGCAACATCTACAACAATATACGGGTACGGTTAGCTGCATCACGCACGGCCGTTACTTCCTCGACCATGTGGCCGGATGGATTCTGGAACTGGATCGCGGAGAAGGTATTCCCTGGAAAGGAAACTACTCTTCTTGGCTGGATCAAAAGACCAAACGTATGGCACAGGAGGAGAAACAAGCAAGTAAACGCCGTAAGACACTGGAACGCGAACTAGAATGGATCAACATGGCCCCGAAAGCTCGTCAGGCAAAAGGTAAGGCCCGTCTGAATTCGTATGAAGCCCTTTTGAACGAAGACCAGAAAGAACGCGAAGCCAAACTGGAAATCTTTATCCCGAACGGTCCGCGCTTAGGGAACAAGGTGATCGAGGCCCAGCATGTAGCAAAAGCATTTGGCGACAAACAGTTGTTTGATGACCTAAATTTCATGTTGCCGCCGAACGGAATCGTCGGCGTGATCGGTCCGAACGGAGCAGGTAAGACTACACTGTTCAAGATGATCATGGGAATGGAAAGTATCGACAAAGGTTCTTTTGAAGTGGGCGAAACGGTAAAGATCGGTTATGCAGACCAGACACATAAAGATATCAACCCGAAGAAGACCGTTTATCAGGTTGTTTCCGGCGGACAGGAGTTCATCCGCGTAGGCGGCAAGGAAGTCAACTCCCGCGCTTACCTCTCCAAATTCAATTTTGCGGGAGCCGACCAGGAAAAACTTTGCGGCGTACTCTCCGGTGGTGAACGGAATCGCCTGCATCTGGCTCTAACGCTGAAGGCCGAGGCGAATGTGTTGCTGCTCGACGAACCGACCAACGATATTGATGTGAACACACTCCGAGCACTCGAAGAAGGATTGGAGAACTTCGCCGGTTGTGCGGTCGTCATTTCTCACGACCGTTGGTTCCTCGACCGTATCTGTACGCATATCCTTTCGTTCGAAGGGGATTCAAATGTCGTGTTCTACGAAGGTTCCTATTCGGAGTATGAAGAATACAAGCGCAAATTGTTGGGTGACATGGAACCAAAACGTGTCCGTTACCGTAAACTTATTGTTGATTAATCGTATAAATAATTAATATTATAAGACCATGAAAAAAAGAATGTTATCGATGGCAGTAGTAGCTGCCGCCTTTTTGTGTTTCGGAAGTTACGCGAGTGCACAGAAAACAACCAAGCTGTTCAACGGAAAAGACCTTTCCGGCTGGAACTTCGTTGTCGATAAGAACTCCGTCCCAGCCGAACAGGTATATTCCGTGAAAGACGGTGTCATCAACATCACAGGACAGCCATTCGGATACATGTACACGAAAGAAAAATACGGAGATTATAAACTGCATGTAGAATATCGCTGGCCAAACGGCAAGGAAAAGGCGAACAGCGGTATCTTCCTGCTAATTGAAGAACCGAAAAACCCGTTTCCGAACGGTATCGAATGCAACCTGATGCTTGATAATGCCGGCGATTTCGTCCTGCTCGGCGGTTCGGATCTGGCTGAATACCAGAATAAGCCAGGCCAACCCCGCCCCTCTTTCCCGAAAATCCAGAAGGCGAATCAAGACAGCGAGAAGCCTGCCGGTGAATGGAATGAAGCTAATATCTTCGTAAAAAACGGTGTCATCACGGTCTATATCAACGGCGTTTACCAGAACACCGGGACAAACAAGGTAAAGGAAGGTTACATCGGACTGCAAAGCGAAGGCAAGGAAGTACAATTCCGTAATGTGACAATCACTCCGTGGTAAACAACTATACTTATTTTAAAACACCTATGTTTTGCATTCAAATCATATATGTTTTGGAAAGGTGTTTCTTGGGTTTCCATAAAAACATATCGTTTCTTTGCTATCTTTACAACATTCTCACGGATATTCCGGTTCTTTTTTAAATTATATCACTATGGATAATCGTTTCTTGGACCTTATAGAGAGAAGCATAAAGGAGCATTGGGACCTCCCCGCCTTCTCCGATTACAATGGACATACCTTCCATTTCAAAGACGTCGCACGGCGGATAGAAAAGTTTCACATCCTACTGGAACATGCCGGTATCAAGAAAGGCGACAAAGTGGCCATCGTCGGACGCAACTCCTCCAACTGGGCAATCTGCTTTTTCGGAATATTGGCTTACGGGGCTGTTGCCGTGCCGATCCTGCACGAGTTCAAACCCGACAATATCCATCACATCGTCAACCATTCGGGAGCAAAAGCCGTACTGGCAGGCTCCAGCAACTGGGAGAACATGAACGAAAAGATGATGCCGGATGTCAAGCTATTCATGATGCTGGACAACTTCTCCATTATCGATTGCAAAAATAAGGAGGTACGCACCATACGCGATCGCATCAACGAATATTTTGGCAAGAAATATCCCCGTTCTTTCACCGCCAACGATGTGAAATATCATATCGAAGACCCGGAGGAATTGGCTGTTTTGAACTATACGTCCGGCACGACCAGCTTCTCGAAAGGAGTCATGATCCCCTACCGGAGTTTGTGGAGCAACACACAGTTTGCCTACGACCGTCTTCCTTTCATACATCCAGGAGACAACATTGTCTGTATGTTACCGATGGCGCACATGTACGGGTTAGCGTTCGAAGTGCTGAACTCCGTCAACAAAGGCTGCCACGTTCATTTCCTGACACGCACGCCGAGTCCAAAAATCATCGCAGAGGCATTTGCGAGGGTTCGACCGGCGCTGATCCTTGCCGTGCCACTCATTATCGAGAAGATCATCAAGAACAAGGTCTTTCCCGAACTGGAAAAGCCATTGATCAAATTGCTGTTGAAAGTGCCATACATCGACCAAAAGGTACGCGAGAAGATCGCCCAAAAGCTGGAAGCCTCTTTCGGTGGGAACTTCAGCGAAATCGTGATTGGTGGTGCAGCCATCAATAAAGAGGTAGAGACGTTTCTCAAATCCATCGACTTCCGTTATACGGTTGGCTATGGGATGACGGAATGCGGCCCACTGGTTTCCTACGAACAGTGGGACACGTTCAAGCAAGGCTCGGTGGGCCGTGTCGTCGACCGCATGGAAATCCGGATCGACTCGAACGATCCGGAAAACGAAGTAGGCGAAATCCTGGTTCGCGGCATGAACGTGATGTTAGGCTACTACAAGAATCCAGAGGCAACAAAGGCTGTGATGCTACCCGACGGCTGGCTACGGACAGGTGACTTGGGAACACTTGACAAAGACGGTTTCCTTTACATCCGCGGACGAAGCAAAAGTATGATCCTAAGCTCCAACGGACAGAATATCTATCCCGAAGAGATCGAAGACCGCCTAAACAATATGCTGTACGTGGCGGAGTCGTTGATCATTTCTCAGGGAGGTAAACTGGTCGCCCTGATCTATCCGGACTGGGAACAAGTGGACAAGGCAGGCATCCAACACTCCGAAATCGAAGAGCTGATGCAGCAGAACATCGACCAACTGAACACTGAAATGCCCGCCTACAGCAAAGTATCTTGCTTCAAGCTTTATCAGGAAGAATTCGAAAAGACACCGAAACGGAGTATTAAACGATATTTATATCAACCCGCAGAGGAAAACTAAATAAATAAATCGTACCTTTGTTTTCTGTTAATTTACAAACAGCTCATATGAACAAAGGGAAAATTACTGTTGTCGGCATTGGACCGGGAAATCGCGATGACATAACGCCTGCGGCATTATCAGCCATCAGGCAGTCGGATGTGATCATCGGATATAACTATTATTTCCAGTTTATACAGGATATAATTCACCCGGATACCCAATGTATCGATACTGGGATGAAGCGCGAGAAAATACGTGCCGAAGAGGCCTACAAATACGCTTCGGAAGGTAAAACAGTGACAGTGATCAGTTCTGGTGATGCCGGAATCTACGGGATGGCCCCGTTGATATATGAAATGCGGACGATGAAAGAGGCGCCGCAAGTGGAGATCGAGGTAGTGCCCGGTATCAGTGCGTTCCAAAAGGCGGCTTCGCTTCTAGGGGCACCTATCGGGCATGATCTCTGTATCATCTCCCTCTCCGACCTGATGACTCCCTGGCTACGGATCGAAAAACGCATACGGGCCGCCGCTATCGGCGACTTCGTGACAGCCATCTACAATCCGAAAAGCGAAGGGCGCTACTGGCAGTTGCATCGTCTCAAGGAGCTGTTCCTCGAAGAACGTGCACCCGAAACACCGGTCGGCTATGTCCGTCAGGCCGGACGCGAAGAGCAGGTCGTCAACCTGACCACGCTGGCAGAGTTCGACCCTGAGCAGGTCGACATGTTCACTGTCATCCTGATCGGGAACTCGCAGTCATATGAGGCCGACGGTAAATTCATCACACCACGCGGCTATTACGGGGAGATCAAGATGAAAACAGATGTCAGGATCGGCCAGGACATCATGATCCGCAGCTTTCGCACCATCGAGAAAGAACTCAAGAACAAAGAAATACCGCTCGACAAGAAATGGGCTTTGCTCCATGCCATCCACACGACAGCCGATTTCGATATGGAAAATATCCTACGGATCGACGATCACGCGGTGGCTTCCCTTTACGGAAAATTCAGCCGGGGGGAGGTGCGCACCATCATCACAGACGTCACAATGGCTGCTTCCGGCATCCGCAAAGGAGCTTTGCAGCGTATGGGGATCGAGGTGAAATGCTATTTGCAAGACGAGCGCACCGTACAACTTGCAACAGAAAAAGGGATCACCCGCACACAAGCTGGCATCCGGCTTGCCGTACAGGAACATCCCAGCGCTTTATATGTATTCGGCAATGCGCCGACCGCATTAATGGAACTTTGTGACCTGATAAGGAAAGGGAAAGCCATTCCCGCCGGCATTATTGCCGCTCCTGTCGGTTTCGTACACGTACAGGAATCCAAACACATGGTAAAGCCGTTTGTCTCTATTCCTAAACTCATCATCGAAGGACGGAAAGGTGGTAGCAACCTCGCCGCGACTTTGGTAAATGCGATTTTATGCTACAATGATGCAAAACAATTAAAACCAGGTAGAGACGTATGAGAACTCAAGAAATTGTAGAAGCTTACGGCAAAACGCACATCTATATGATCGGGATGGACGACAATCCACAGCCTAAGCATATAGAAGTCATTATCAAAAATGTCAAACACGACAACATCTTCTCCGGAGGGAAGCGGCATTACGAAATTGTGAAACCATTCCTACCCGCCGATGCGGTATGGATCGAAATCAAGGCTCCAATAAATGCCGTCCTTGCAGAATACAGCCGGTTGATCCAGGAAGGCAAAGTGATCGTCTCCTTCGTTTCGGGAGACCCGTTCTTTTTCGGCTTCGCTTCCACCATCCGGAAAAACCTTTTAGGAGTAGGCATGAAAGTGTTTCCCTACTTCAACTCATTGCAGATGTTCGCACACCATGAACAAATTCCGTATGAGAACATGCACGCCGTGTCCGTTACCGGACGACCATGGCACGAACTCGACCGGGCGTTGCTGGAATACCGACCGCTGATCGGTGTACTAACCGACCGTGTCCATACGCCCAGGGCTATAGCCAAGAGGATGATGGAATATCATCTGGACAGGGATTACACCATGTGGGTAGCCGAACATTTAGGCAACCCGAAGAAAGAGAAAATCTATAAAATCTACTCGATCGAGGAAATCAGCGAAATGAGTTTCACCAATCCGAACTGTGTTCTGCTAATGAAGGCTCCAAACTGCGCATTACAACGACCAGCCTTAGGCATACCTGACACGAAATTTATCTTGCTGAACGACCGGACAAAAATGATTACCAAAGCACCGATACGAGTGATAGACCTAAGCCTGTTAGAACTGCATAACAGCCGCTACTTCTGGGATATCGGCGCCTGTACCGGCTCGGTTTCAATCGAAGCGCGGCGCCAGTATCCTCATCTAGATATCCAAGCTTTTGAAGTGCGGAAAGAGTGCGAGAACATCATCCGGGCAAACACACGGCTGCACAGCGCTCCAGGCATAGACCTGCGTATTGGTAACTTCCTCAATCTGTCAATCGAAAAGAACACGATTGTCGATGCAGTCTTTATCGGCGGTCATGGCGGCAAGCTGAAAGAAATCATCCGCAAGGTAGCTTCCCACTTGAACAGTCTGAACGGCAAGATCGTTTTTAACTCCGTTTCAGAAGAAAGCAGCAAGCTCTTCCGGGAGGCGGTTGCAGAAAACGGTCTGAAACTACATTCAGAAATAAACATTACGCTCGATTCCAATAATCCTATTACAATCCTTTGCGCAACGGGTAAAAATTATGTCTAAAAATACACTGAACATTCTTGTGGTTTCGGCAAGTAGTCTGTCGTTAGCACGCAAAATCCGGGACGAATATCCGGGCAAAACTGTCATCTATTGTAGAGAAGCAGATAACGACATCGAACCAGTCACCTCTTTCAAAGAGCTGACTGGCAATCTTTTCGATAAATCGGAAACGATTGTGTTTATCGGGGCGATGGGTATCTGCGTACGGAGTATCGCTCCCTACATCAAGAGCAAGTACACGGACCCGGCAGTCATCTGCCTCGACAGTACCGGCAAATATGTCGTATCGGTACTATCCGGTCATATCGGTGGGGCGAACGAACTGACACATGAATTGGCCCGCATACTGGACGCCGAAGCGGTTGTCACGACACAGAGTGACAACCAGGGACTTTGGGCACTGGACACCTTCGCGAAACAATATGGCTGGGAACAGGATGTCTACAACCCACAAGAAGGCATAATCAGTTTCTTCCAAACCGATTTCGAAAAGATAGACGAGGAAACGTTCAATGCATCGAGGGAAAAGGCCATGAACGAATGTGTCGCCCGTTTCGTCAACTGTCGACCGACCGCCCTCCTGCTCGATATTCGCACGAAGGAGACGGACTATATGAAGGAAACCTGTCCCCCGCACGTCGATGTCTTTTATAAATATAAAGATATCGACCTCGAAAAATACGAGCTGCTGATCACGGTCAGTCCCACTTACTACCACAAATCCCCTATCCCCTGCCTATCATTCTTCCCGAAAGTGCTTCACTTAGGTATCGGATGTAAAAAGGGATTGACAGACATGAAGTCCGTCCTCACGGACCTGTATATCTGCTCCATTTTCTACAGGTTCAACCTGAAGAGCATAGCCGACGTCTCCTCCATCGACCTAAAGAAAGAAGAACCGATATTAGAGGAACTGGCAGACACCTACCTGCGCAGCCCGTTCAAGACCTATCCGGCAGAGGTACTGGACAAAATCCCCGTACCCCATCCTTCTTCCACAGTAAAGAAAGCCACCGGGTCGGGAAGCGTCGCGGAGGCAGCGGCCATCCTGAGTGCGGAAGGAGGCCCATTATTGGTGGGAAAACAAAAGGGGCAGACGAAAGACTTCACTTATGCGATAGCCATCAGCAAATCGGCAATACAGGACGAAGAAGATAGTCAGCAAAAAGGGAAACAGGGACATGGACATATCGAAATTGTCGGAGCCGGACCGGGCGATCCAGAACTGATCTCCATCCGGGGCCGGCGGATGCTGGAAAATGCAGACCTGATCCTCTATGCCGGAAGCCTCGTCCCCAAAGAACTCACCCTATGCGCCAAGAAAGGATCGACGATTCGCAGTTCTGCCGACATGAACCTGGAAGAACAATTCGCCCTTATAAAAAAGTTCTATGACAAAGGGAAGTTCATCGTACGCTTGCACACAGGTGACCCCTGCATCTATGGGGCGATACAAGAACAGATGGCATTCTTCGACCGCTATGGCATGAGTTACCATATCACACCGGGAATCTCCTCGTTCCAAGCTGCTGCTGCAGCTCTCCGTTCCCAGTTCACTATTCCTGAAAAGGTGCAAACCATCATCCTGACGCGTGGCGAAGGACGTACCCCCATGCCGGAGAAAGAGCAGCTGCATAAACTAGCCGCCAGCCAAAGCACAATGTGCATCTTCCTGAGCGCCGGCATTGCCGGACAAGTCCAGAAAGAACTTCTGGAACATTACCCGCCAACGACACCGGTAGCCGCCTGCTACAAGTTGACCTGGAAAGACGAACGCATCTCCCGAGGCGAATTGAAAGCCCTGGAACAGATCGTAAAAGAAAACAATCGGACACGGACGACCTTGTTAGTCGTCGGTGATGCCATAGACAACCGCACGGGGGTATCACGTCTCTACGCCGAGGAGTTCAAGCATCTGTACCGCCGTTAGTGAGGGACCACCTCCTACCTATGAGGCATGATACCTCATAAGTAGGAGGTACGGAACCTCATAGCTATCAGGCATGATACCTCATAGCTGCCAGGCAAGTACTCACCAGAGAGAATGACCCCCTGCTATATTACCGGTAAAGACAAGAGAACAACAGAAACATTATGATACTGATCTTAGGAGGAACAACCGAAGGCCGCAAGGCCGTACAAGTCGTCGAGAGCGCTGGCAAACCCTACTACTACTCGACGGTCGGCAACGAACAGGCGATAGAAGCCGTTCATGCCATTCGCCTCACCGGTGGTATGGACGAAGAAGAGATGGCACAATTCTGCCGCGAGAAAAAAATCTCGTTGCTAGTCGATGCCGCCCACCCTTTCGCCATCCGGTTGCATCGGACGCTTGCAAAGGTTTCCTCCCGTCTCCGGATTCCGGTCGTCCGGTTGGAAAGGCAATACCCCGCACATGACAAGCGGTTGATATGGTGCACGGATTATGCCGCCGCCATCGACCGCCTACGTGCGGACGGGATCTGCAACCTGTTGGCCCTGACAGGCGTCAAGACCATTGCGAAACTGCGTCCTTACTGGGAGCAGACGCCCTGCTGGTTCCGTATCCTGAACCGGAAAGAGTCTCTTTCGCTGGCTGAATCCGACGGATTCCCAAAGGAACGGATTATTTTTTTCCATGAAGGAGAAGACGAGAAGAAACTGCTGGATCAGCTTCATCCAGATGCCGTACTGACAAAGGAAAGTGGGGAAAGCGGATATTTCAAGGAAAAGGTCGAAGCAGCACAAGCCTGCGGCATTCCCGTTTATGTCATACAACGCCCTCCCCTGCCTGACAGTTTCACCTTTGTGCAAGGCATGGAAGGACTTCGTAAAGCCATCGAACGCCTCGCTCCCGGCTTCTTCCCGCTCCGGAGCGGTTTCACGACCGGCACATGTGCTACGGCTGCCGCCAAAGCCGCCTTAGTCGCCCTCCTGAACCGAACGGAACCAACCGTCAGTTGCATCACGCACCCCACCGGGGAAAAGGTCATGCTCCTTGTAGCCGCTACCGGATGGGAGGACAACGCCGCCTTATGCACGGCTATAAAGGACTCTGGCTCCGA
>OIEV01001327.1_pt1 | contig 10708 bp, 8 predicted proteins | sample 1581881 | NCBI WGS metagenome assembly OIEV01 (sample SAMN03279760, study PRJEB24777) | human gut metagenome | isolation source: fecal sample PR121 from 1 month old male Malay infant, vaginally delivered... | place: Singapore | collected 2005-09-16 | reverse complement strand
GACATCACGCTGAAAGACGCCGACGGAGAGACCGTCGCCCTCTCGTCGCTCGCAGGACCCGGCCGCTGGGTGCTGCTCGACTTCTGGGCCACGTGGTGCGGTCCCTGCTGCCGGGAAATCCCCTACCTGAAAGAAGCCTATGCCGCATTCAGCGGACGCGGATTTTCGATCTACGCGGTGTCGATCGACCACGATGCGGCACGCTGGCAGCGGTTTCTCGCCGAAAACGACCTGCCGTGGACGAACGTGCTGTCCCCCGGCTGCGGCAAGCAAAGCCCTGCCGCAGCAATGTACGGCATCCGCTTCATTCCGTCGAATTTCCTGATCTCGCCCGACGGCGTGATCGTCGCCCGCAACCTTCCCGGCAGGCAATTGCAGTCCCGGCTGGAGGAATTGATGAAATAGCGTCATTTTTTAAACGACTGATAATCCGAACGATGGCATAACACCCGTCGTCCGGATCATCTTTTTTACTAAATTTTTTAAGCAATTATTTGCGTGTTTCGGATTTTTGCCCTACATTTGCATTCGCAATTCGGCACCGTAGCTTAATTGAATAGAGCATCTGACTACGGATCAGAAGGTTACAGGTTTGAGTCCTGTCGGTGTCACTCTTAAAATCAACCACTTACAGCAATGTAGGTGGTTTTTTCGTGTCTTGTTTTCAGCCCGTTTTCCGTCGGTTTACGCAGTTTGTGTAAACCAATGTGTAAACCGAATTTTCCCGATGAACACGACAATCGAGGCGGGACTCTACACATCCAAAACATTATCCAACGGTCAGCATCCCATTATGTTACGGCTGACGAAGAACCGAAAACGAAAGTACATCAGCCTGCACATTTCTCTCGCTCCGCAATACTTTTCCTCCTCCCCTTTTCCCCCTCTCCTTACCTTTCCCGACAAAGAGCGCATCGAAGCCCTTATCCAACAGAAAACGCAGGAACTCCAAAGTCAGGTCATGGATTTCAAAACCAGCGATAAGGAGTACACGTTGAACACGCTTGTCGAAAAGGCATCCCGCAAGGTCGTGCGCCAAACCGTCGGCGAATATCTGAACGACTACATCGACCGCCTGCTGGCTGAAAAACGGGTAGGCAACGCCAAGACCTTTCAGGAACTCCGCACCTCGCTGACGAAATTCTGCCGTTCGCTGGACTTTTATTTTATAGACATCGACGCCGAGTGGCTGAAACGGTACGAACAATGGTTGCGGGTGGAACGGCATTATTCCGACAACTCCATCGGCATTCGTTTCCGTTCGTTGCGAGTACTCTACAATAGCGCAATCACCGACGGCCTAATCAAGAAAACGGACTACCCTTTCGACACGTTCAAAGTGAGCCGATTCAAGGAAGCCACGGCCAAACGGTCGCTGACAAAAGAGGATATTCGGCGGATTATGGATTGCGAGGTACGGACGCTGACCAAGTACCCCAAACCGTTCCTGCAACTGGCAAAGGACTTGTTCCTGTTCAGCTACCTGTCGTGCGGCATCAATCTGACCGACATTCTGCACATCCGCTATGCCGACATCGTGGACAGGCGACTGGTTTTCAACCGTCAGAAAACGGGTAAACTCCTGTCGTTCCAACTCCAACCTGCCGCCCTCGACATCCTCGACAAGTACCGCCAACCGAACGCACATCCGCAGGATTACATTTTCCCTGTTTTAAGGCGTTCTGTTCACGTTACGGCACAACAGCAGTACGGACGGGTGCAACGGACGAACAAGCGGATAAATCGCTATCTGAAACTAATCGGCGAGCATCTGCACCTGCCTATCACGCTCACGACATACGTTGCGCGGCACTCGTTCGCAACTGTGCTGAAAAGGTCGGGAGTTTCGACATCCATCATCAGCGAATCGCTGGGGCATAGTTCGGAAAAGATTACGCAAATCTACCTCGATTCGTTCGAGAACTCACAGATAGATGCGGCCATGCAGAATTTATTGTGAGGAGGTGACAAGGTTTGAAAAAAGGTCTATCTTATAGCCCCCGAAACCAAGTTTGTCACTACCTTTTAAGGGATTATCCGATTGCATCGGGTAGTCCCTTTTCTTTTTTCTGCGGTCGTCGGTTGCGACAGAAAGCGAAATTTTGTAAATTCGTCTTTATAAAGACACTCCTATGCAAGAAGAACAAACCTTTTACCCCGTAACGACCGAATATTTCACCGCTTGCCTGCCCTTACTGGAAAAATATTTCGGCATCACGGCAGGCTATTTCAACAAAGAACTTTCAAATGCCAAATGTCTGATACCTCACCGAGAGGGTAATATCGTAAAGTACAGCATTAAAGAGGATTGCAATCTGGTTTTGCCGTTTCGACACCTCGAATGCCATGATTTGTTGTCGCTTATCAACTCTTACGGGACAATTACTCCGATAATAGAGGAAGCCCTATTGCTTGTGGCCTACTGCATCCGCGAACGGCAGATTGACAAAAACGAATACAATGACCTTGTTCAGTTTCATACTTGGGACATATACCAAAGCGAATGGGCGCACCTATTGCTTTTTATGGAGCAAATGGAGACACGGACACTTAAAAGCAACAAACAGACCGCCATCACAATTCGCACCAATAATGGGGAAGCGGAACAGATTTCTATTCCAAACAGCAATAACTGGTTATTCCGTCTGATTAAAAAGGAACTTGCAAGCTATTTTCCCGAAGTACAGACAGCCGAGGAAGCACGGCAGGATATTCAACGGCGCAAACCGTCTGCGGGGCGAGAAAAGAAGAATGCCATCTATTCGGCAGTTGCATACGGCATTTACCGAATGCTCCATGAAGAAAACGCAATCCCCAGCCAGCCCAATATGCCGAACGAATTATGCCAACTCATTCACGACTATACACGCGTCACGGGTTGTTATCCCAATAATAAAGGAGAGAGCGGCAAATACGACCCGAAAGTAATCCGCGCCGACCTTGCCGCCTATCTGAAACGATCGGCTATGAACCAAGCACCACGATTCAGACCGATACCATTGCAAAGACAGGTTATCATGCAGGATTTTGATTTTCCGCTATTGGACTGATCGGACTATATAATCATACCATTTAAGGGAGCCGTTTATCGCGGTTCCCTTTCTTTTTTCTGCCAAAAATCTGCCAGTGTCATGACACCTGCCATTTTGTCATAACAGACAGATTTACAATATTTTCCCTGACATATTTTGCAATATTTTCGACAGCAAAGGTAATGAATAGGTCAGTTTTCGCTGGCTATTATTTATATTTCGCCAAGGCACCAAAGGTCGGATTTATGCAGGTTCAATAGCCAGAATCCGCGAATAAAGCGTACGGTTATTCGAGAGATTCGGGGAGTAGCCGACAGCCCGAAAGAGGCGGCAACAAAACTTAATAAAAAAGATAACGATTATGAAAACGCTTGCAAACATCAACGACAATATTAACATCAAATTTAATAAAACTATGACTACAATTTCAGAAAATGCGGAATCGCAGCAGGTAGCTGGGAACCGCGCAGAGGAGATGATGGCCTCGGCAATCGCACACGAGGCAAAGATGGCGGAAATCAAAGCCGCCGAGGAGCAGGAGGAGAAAATGAATCTTCGCATTATCAAAATCAAACCCGCAGGGAATGCCAAAATGTTCCGCACGCTGGCGAAAGCGATTGCGGCAGGGGCTACCACCCTGATCGTGACCACCCGTGTAGACGTGGCTGGATGCGGCTACGTGTGGTTCGGAATCCGTAAGGGTTACACCGAGTTGGACGGGAAGCTGTTGCTCAATGCCCAAATCTGGAACTACCTGATGGCGTTCCTGATGGGTAAGGAGTTGCCCGAAGTAACGGAGTTTGAACCCGACCGTGAAATCTGCTGTCAGTCCGAGTGGCTGGCAGAGGTGGCCGCCGAGGGGGAGAAACTGACCCCGATCACCTCCGAGGAGTACAACGAGAGCGAGGAGGGAATCGGCTACCTTGCCAAAAAGTACCACTTTTCCAACGGCAAAGTCGTAATGCCTGCCGAGGCAATGGAGGACATCACCGACCTGCTGAACTAAACTGCTGAACGAGGGGAGCGGGTTTCACCGCTCGCTCCCCAAGTTTTTTTAACTACAAATCAAATTATTAGATGAAGATTGAATATATCACAATAGATGCAGGCCAGCGGTTCGACGCCGTGATGCCCGAAATACCGACCAACTCGATCATCAACAAGACCGTCACGGGATGCGGTGCGACCTATGCCGAAATCAATGCACCCCGACACTCCGTCATCATCGAGCCGAATGTTCCCGTTATCGAGGGCAAGATGAAAAAGCACCCGCAGATACTCGGCGTGTTCGAGGGCGTAACGACCGAGGACATCATCGACTTTCTGAACACGAACTACAACGACGGCTACCTGAAAATCATGACCACGCCCGAAAGTTTCCCCAAAGTCCGCTCGGCGATGGTGCAGACGCATACGGATATGCACGGTGAATGGTTCATGCTGTTCGACGAGTGCGAACGCACGATACAGGATGCAGGCTACCGCGGCTCTATCACGCTCCCGATGGATGATTTTTTCCGATGCAAACAAAAGGCGATGGTTTCCGCGACGCCGATCATCCCGTCCGATCCCCGTTTCGAGCAGCAGGGATTTACGATGAAGATACTCCGCCCGACCTACGACCACAAGCCGAAAATGTTGCTCATACACACGAACAACACCGTCGGCTGGGTGCGTACCCTTATGGGACAGGTAAAAGGCAAAGGGCATCCGCTCTGCATCTTTCTGAACTCGACCGATACGATCCACCGCATGATCTGCACCTATAAGATCGAGAAACGGTGCAAGGTCTTTTGCAGTTACGAGAGTGTGAAGAAACTCCGCAAGCGGGATTTTTCGCGGGCTTACTCCTCGCTCGAAGAACTGGATGAAATCAACTTTTTCACGAGCCGTTTCTTTTCGGCGGTGGACATCGAACTGCCGACAACAGCCTGCGTGCTGATCGTAACCGACCTTTCGTTTGCGGCGCACACCGTCATCGACCCCACGACCGAAGCCGTGCAGATCGTCGGACGCTTCCGCAACGGCGTGGAGGATGCCGCGCATATTTTCAGCACCAACAAGGAGATGCCCTGCAAATCGCGGGAGGAGATCGCCACGAGGTTGGAGGAGTGCGAAGCGGTCTACAAACAAGTCCTGCAAATCGAAGCGTCGGGGGCGGGTTGCGATACCCGTGCGCAGGCGTTGGAGGGAATGGACTACAAACGGTTCATGAACGCCGACGGAACGCGCAACTGGTTCATGTGGGACAACGCCTACGACGACGAGCGGATAAAGCAATACTACACCGACGCCGAACTGGTGCGGGAGGAGTACGCGAAAGCATTTCACACGGATTGCGCCGAACATATCTATCCGTTGTCGGACTGCGACCGACTGCAACGCATAAATCCCCGACTGAAAATGAAAGACTTGTTCCGCGAAATCGTGCGGCAGTTGGAGATACTGGAACAAAACCGAACGTGGAATGAATACTACTTTCTGCGCGAGGAGATTCAAAGCCAAGTGCCGATGATGGTGGATGCCTACTACGCCCTCGGAGCGGCAGAGATCGAGCGGCACAACTACAACATGAACGCAATCGGTAAACAGATACAGGAAAACGAAAGCCAACAACTGCTGACCTCGGAAAAAGTTTGCGGAGAGGTGTACGACCGACTGAAAACGGGCGACAAACTACCCGTGTGCGCCGTCAATCGTTTTATGAACGACCTGATTATGCGGTTCGGCATCCCCTACCGCAAAAAAGTGACGGCAAAGATGATCGGAATCTATTTCGAGTACAGGGATGTGCGCACCAACAAACAACGGTTCATCGAATTGGGAAAGCGAATCATATAGCCCGTAACGGGTGAAAACAGGTCGGTGACAAACTTTTGAAAAGGGTCTATAAAAGTACCTTTTTCGGAATTCCTGTCACCCGATCACCCACTCCCCGCGGCGTGTAGACCCCACCCGTTTGAGCCTGCCCGACTTGGTGAGTTTCTGCAAATGATATTTCACGCCGTCGGGTGAGATTCCGACAACCTCGGCCAGCTCCGCCCGCGTAATGCTGGGATTGCGGGCGATGGCTTCCAAAATAATTTCTTGGGTAGTCTTTCGGGTAATTTCTTGGGTAGTGAGCGTTTCGGCGATTACCCCCAAAATAAACTCGACGAAAGGCGTGCAACCCGCTTTACCGCCACTTACGGCAATCGCCTTATAATACTCCTTTTGATACTTATATACAATGTTTTCGATAGGCAGGTTTTTGAAGATAGGCCGCCACCTGCTCAAAATCAATGTCTGCCACAATCGCCCCGTGCGACCGTTACCGTCCGCGAACGGATGGATAAACTCGAATTCATAATGAAAAACGCAACTTGCGATCAGCGGGTGTTCATCCGTGGTGCGCAGCCACTCGAACAGATCGTTTACGAGAAACGGCACTCGTTCGGCATCGGGCGCATAATGGATAACCGTTTTCCCCGACACCACACCCGCACCGCCTTTGCGGAAACAACCGATTTCGTCAATCAATCCCGCCTCCATTGTGGCGTGCACCTTTAACAGATCATCAACTTTACAGGGGTCGAGCATATCGAGCAACTCATACGCTTTAAGGGCATTGCGCACCTCCTGTACCTCGTTAATAGGAGCAACAACGGGTTTTCCCTCCAATACCGCCGTGACCTGCTCCGTCGAAAGCGTGTTGCCCTCGATAGCCAGCGTGCCGTGAATCGTTTTGATTCGATTGACACGATGCAGACGCAGATTTTCGTGCGCATAATAGCCGCCGATTGCTTCGCTGATTTGTGCAACTAAATTCGTGATCTTCGGCGTAATGGTGTAAGGCGGTTTATAGGACATGATACACTTGCTTTTCGGCAAAGATAACGATTCTTTCTTTTATAGGGTAGTTTTGGGTAAATCTATTTATCATCCATTCCCCACATCGTGCGATTTATGCCGAAACTACCCCGCAACCAAAAGGTGACAAACTTTGTGAAAGGGTCTATAAAATATCCTTTTCTGAAAAGGTTGTCACTCGCAGACAAACAAACCGAGATACCCCGACCGAGCGGACAATCCCTATTTTTCACCCCTCCCCCTTTTCGGCTGGAAAACCGAATTTTTATCTATCCCATTAATAGGATTCCACATAAAACAGACCACCCCCTATTTATGCCCGAAACCATATAACAGCATAGAATTATTTGCATTATATAGAATCGGAAAGCTATTCTTACATGGAGATATGCCGCCCTTTTTAGTTGGTTATGAATGGAGTTATCTTTTTACAAGTAATGGGGAATAACTCTAAACTTTACAGACCATGAAAACATTAAATGAAAGGGCGACAGAAATTCTGAAAGCCTTGTTAGCCGTGCGGGCTTACAGAATCGACCACGGGAACGGAGTTTACACACGCTTACGTGCCGCAATGATTGGGCGCAATGGAAAGTACAACCTTATTTCGCTGGTAGAATACTACGAATCTAAAGGTAAAGTTGCGCAGAATACAGAAATGAATTTTGCATTTGACACAAGTACAAAGCAATTTATACCGTACTATTACTGCAACAAAACTCTCCGCATTGAATCGCATAGTGCATACCCGACAGAAAACGGAATGGAGAATTGCGCCGAGGAACGACAGGCTGACCACACAAATTTTGCAAACCGATGGCTAATACGCATGAACTCGCAACAACCGATTATATGAATGCGCAACGAATAGTACAGAATTGTGTTTTGAAGAATCAAAGCACGGTTATCGAGGAAATGATACGGGCAAACCTTATTTCCGAAGAATATCTTTATCCGTTCGTGGATGATGTCATGGAATGGTGGCTGATTGATTCTTGGCTGGCCGAACGACTGAAAGAGCAAGGCGAGGTTATCATCGAGGAATACGGTTGCTTCTGGTGGGGCAGACAATCCAGCGGGCAGGCGATTTACATGGACGGCGTAATACAAGAAATTTGCGGGAACGATTAACCCAACTTACAACTAACAAAGTTTCGATTCCATACTCCCTGCTATTGGATAGAAACTTTGTTTTCAAGAACTTTGCACAATTAAATACGGCAACAGCACCCGAAAGGGCAAGATGTTTTGCAATTTCCGCCGAATATGCTACTTTTGCAGTAACATATTGAATACACGGAAAGTGTAGCTTGTTCTCGTTAAGCGAATCTGACAGTTCAAAAGACAAGAGAATAGGCGAACATCTACCGCGTCATATCCTTACGGATAGGCGTGGGGCTGTTGCTTATTATATTGTCAAGGTTTTGTCAGAACCCGCTTAACTATAATAGGCTTTCAGTCCTGCGCTTTCTTTTGCACATAAGCCACTATCGAGGGACGGATAGTAAGATTTGAAACACTTGTTCAACTTAAATAAATCTTACTATGAAAAAACTATTGGCCTTTGCCGCATTATTTGCGGTGGTTGCGCTCACATCGTGTAAATACGATGATGATGACCTTTGGAACAGCGTGCACGGATTGGAAAACCGTGTCGCAAAATTGGAGGAACTCTGCAAGCAGATGAACACGAATATTTCATCGTTGCAAACCATCGTAACAGCATTACAAAACAACGTCTATGTTACGGGAACTACACCTCTTATGCAAGACGGTAAAGAAATCGGTTATACAATTACTTTCAGTAAAGGTAATCCTATTACCATTTATCACGGCAAGGACGGACAAGACGGTGAAGATGGGACAACACCCACCATCAGCGTAAAGAAAGATACTGATGGTGTCTATTATTGGACGTTGAACGGTGAATTTATCGTGGTCGATGGTGGAAAAATCCAAGCCGAGGGCACAAACGGAACCAACGGCACGACCCCGCAATTCAAAATCGAAAATGATTATTGGTTTGTTTCCTATGATAACGGAGCAAATTGGACGCAGTTAGGTAAGGCCACAGGTGAAGACGGCATTGGTGGCGATTCCATGTTTTCGGGTGTGGATTATGAAACCAGCACCGACTATGTAATTTTCACTTTATCGAACGGTACGCAAATCAAACTACCCACATGGTCAGCTTTTGAAGCCTTACAGCGTCTTTGCAACGAAACGAATACCAATCTTTCGGCATTACAGACAATTGTAACAGCACTCCAAAACAACGATTATATTACGAGTGTAGACCCGCTGACCGAGAACGGCAAGGTAGTAGGTTATACGATTAAGTTTGCCAAGAGCAACCCGATTGTGATTTACAACGGCAAGGACGGTGCGGATGGTGTCGATGGCAACACACCCGTTATCGGAGTGAAGAAAGACACGGACGACATCTATTATTGGACGCTGGACGGTGAGTTTATCGTTGTAGATGGTCAGAAGATAAAAGCACAAGGGACAGACGGTAATAATGGCACGGATGGTTCAGACGGAGTTACGCCTAAACTCGAAATTCGAGAGGGCTATTGGTGGATTTCCTATGACAACGGAACGAATTGGACGCAATTAGGCAAAGCTACGGGAGAGGACGGCAAGGATGCAGATAGCATCAAAATCACGCAGGATGAGAACAATGTTTACTTTGAATTGGCAGATGGTACGGTAATCACGATTTCCAAAACGGGACAATCGGTAGACCCGAATATTATTCAGTTCGCAGATGAAAATGTAAAGAAACTATGTGTGGGAATGTGGGACACTAATGGAGATCTTGAATTATCCTATGACGAAGCCGCAACGGTTACATCACTTGGCACAACATTCACAGGAAACTCGGAAATTCAGATTTTTAATGAATTGAAACACTTTACAGGTTTGACAGTTCTTGATGATGCATTCAGCGGCTGTTCCAATCTATGGAAAGTGACGATTCCTGTAAATGTAGAGTCGATGACCTTTAATAATTTCAAGGGTTGTGTTTCATTGAAAACAATAACTTTTGAGAAAGGTTCAAAATTAAAAGCTTTCACAGGGGGACATGATAATAATTATAAGATTTTGGGTGCCTTTTTAGACTGCAAATCCTTAACTACTATTGAGATTCCTGCAAGCGTAGAAAGCCTTGGAACAGCTTTCAAGGGTTCATCATTGAGAACAATTACTTTTGAAAAAGGTTCAAAATTGAAATCTATCACAGGAGGTTATCAGAACAAAGATAATTATTTGGGTGCCCTTTCAGACTGCAAAGCTTTAACCTTCATCGAGATTCCTGCAAGTGTGGAAACGATTGAAATTGCCGCATTCAAAGGTTGTTCATCATTAGAAATGATTACGTTTGAGAAAGGTTCAAAATTGGAATCTATCTCAGGAGTTCGTGATTTAGGAGCCTTTGATGGGGCAATAAATCTTACGACCGTTGATATGTCTGAATGTACGCAAGTCAAAAGAATAGATGAATACACTTTTTATGGCAATTCCAACCTTCGATTATTCAAAATAGGTACAGAAATACCGCCGACATGTAAAGATTATACTTTTTACAACATTAATCCTTATTCGGTGCTGAAAGTGCCGTCAGGATGCACTGATGCATATAAAAAAGCAACAGGATGGAAAAAATTTGCAAGCATTACGGGATTAGATGAATAAAAGCATTTCGGCATTATGGAAAATAAAAGTAAAAATACGTCTGAAATATCTCAATGGATTAATGACTATTTACACGTTTCTGTCGATACCGAGGAATATGTGGAGGTGCGAAATTTCTTAATATTATG
>OIEV01001319.1_pt1 | contig 10755 bp, 9 predicted proteins | sample 1581881 | NCBI WGS metagenome assembly OIEV01 (sample SAMN03279760, study PRJEB24777) | human gut metagenome | isolation source: fecal sample PR121 from 1 month old male Malay infant, vaginally delivered... | place: Singapore | collected 2005-09-16 | reverse complement strand
TTTAAAAAACTGTAAACGCTTAGATAAATCCATTGAATTGTGTAGATTTGCATCTTATTAGATAAGTTAATTTTGAAAATGAAAGTACAGGTAATCAATAAATCAAAGCATCAGCTTCTCCAATATGCTACCGGGCAATCGGCGGGAATGGGTATTCGCGCTAATTTGGACGAACCGATTGTATTAAAACCTTTGCAGCGCTGTCTTGTTCCGACAGGATTGTATATTGCCCTTCCCAAGGGGTTTGAGGCACAAATCCGCCCACGCAGCGGCTTGGCTCTCAAGAAAGGTATTGGTGTATTAAATTCTCCCGGTACTATCGATGCCGATTATCGGGGAGAGATTTGTATTATCCTGATTAACTTTTCGGCGGAGGAATTTACGATAGAAGATGGAGAGCGAATTGCACAGATGGTCATTGCCCGTCATGAACAGGCCGAATGGCAGGAAGTGGAAGTCTTGGATGAAACTGAACGTGGTGCCGGGGGCTTTGGACATACCGGTAAAAACTAGAATAGAATAATGAATAACAGACAAACAACTAAAAGATATTTGCCGCTATTGTGGCTTTGCCTTGTGGCTCTGCTCATGTCGTGCGGAACCATGCGGAAGGCGTCTTCTTCCCAAAAAACGCCGGCAGAAGAGCAGAAAGACCCGCTGACACCCGAACAGCGACGTAAATACGATTATTTTTTCCTGGAAGCACTCCGCATGAAGGAAAAAGGTGACCTTGACGCCGCTTTTGAAATGTATAGCCATTGCTTGGACATTTATCCGCAGGGGGCGGCGACTTTATATGAGATAGCTAAATTTTATATGTTTCTCAATCAGCCTGACAAGGGTGAAAGGGCTTTGAAGGAGGCAGTGGCGGCCGACCCGAATAATTATTGGTATAATCAGACACTTGCTGCTTATTATCAAAATAAAGGGGAGGCGGCAAAAGCAATCTATGTTTATGAAGACATGGTAAGTCATTTCCCAAAACGATTGGAACCATTGATGTCGTTGGTGGACCTTTATAACCGTACCAAAGACTATCAGCAGGTAATCAATACACTGAACCGCCTGGAGGAACGTGATGGAAAGTCTGAGGCTATCAGTATGGAGAAGTTCCGCATGTATTTGGCGATGGACAACGACGAACAAGCGTTTACCGAAATCGAGAATCTTGCGAAAGAATATCCATACGATATGCGCTATCTCACTATCTTGGGAGATGTTTATATGAACAACGGAAAGGAAGAAGAGGCGTATTCCATCTTCCAGAAGGTGTTGAAAGAAGAACCGGGATATGCTCCTGCCATGCTGTCTATGGCTACTTATTACGAGAAGAAGGGAGAAGACAGTCTGTATCAGGCTCAGTTGGACTCTATACTGTTGAACGACAGGGTGGAGAGCAATACTAAGATGAACATCATGCGTCAGCTCATCCTTCGTTCGGAACAAACCGACAAGGATAGTATCAAGATAGCCGGTTTGTTTAATTCCATGCTCGAAAGAAAACAGGAAAATGCGGACATCGCTATGTTGGCAGCTCAATATCTGCTGACCAAGAAGATGGACAAGGAATCCGTTCCTGTGCTTCATAAGGTGCTTGAGATCGATCCCGAAAACATTCCTGCTCGCCTGCAACTTCTGAGTTTCGCCATTCGCGAGCAAGATATGGATGAGGTGATAGCACTTTGTACTCCGGCATTGGAGTATACTCCCGAAACATTGGAATTCTATTATTATCTGGGACTTGCTTACCATCAGAAAGATCAGCCTGACGAGGCACTCGAAGTTTTTAAGAAAGGGGTGAACCAGGTAAATGAGAAAAGCGATAAGAATATCGTATCAGATTTCTATGCCATTATGGGAGATTTGTATCATATCAAGAAAATGAATGTCGAGGCATACGCTGCTTATGATTCGGCTTTGGTTTATAAAGAGGATAATATCGGTGCTCTCAATAATTATGCTTATTATCTGTCGGTAGAACGCGAGCACTTGGATAAAGCGGAGGAAATGAGTTATCGCACTGTCAAGGCTGAGCCGACAAACGGAACTTATCTCGACACATATGCGTGGATACTTTTTGAAAAAGGAAAGTATGCTGAAGCCCGTATTTATATTGATCAGGCCATGCAGAACGAGGGTGACAAGAGTTCGGTGGTGGTGGAACATTGCGGAGATATTTATTATATGAGCGGCGAAAAGGAAAAGGCATTGGAGTATTGGCGACAAGCCGAGAAGCTTGCCAATGAACCGCCCCAAGAAGGCAGTGAACCGCGTGACGAGAAGGAATTGAAATTATTAAAGAAGAAGATTGCACAAAAGAAATACTTTGCAGAATGATGAAGCGTATCTATATTTATTTGTTCGGAGCCGTATTGCTGGCATTCGTTTCTTCCTGTTCTTCTACCAAGAGCATGAAAAAGAGCGTGTCTATCGGTAATTTGTCGGAAACGGAGTATATGACTGAGGTTCTCAACCGTGCGCCGGCATGGGATGCTTTGACGGCAAAGATGTCAATGGCTGTCGACCTGAACGGAAAGGGAGCTACCAAAATAAGCGGCACTATCCGCATGAAGCGTGATGAAGTGATACAATTGTCTCTTACAGCTCCGTTTATCGGCATCGAAGTGGCGCGCGCCGAAATCTCTCCCGATGGGATATTGGTGATGGACCGCCTGAACAAGCGTTACGTGCAGGTATCGTTTGCAGAGCTTAAGGGGTTGGCAAAGGCAGATTTGGACTTTCACTCCCTGCAGGCATTGTTTCTGAACGAAATCTTCCTTCCCGGTAAGACAACATTATCTGCTCGCGATATTTCGGCATTCACCGTTCATCCCGAAAACGAGCATGCCGTGCTGGAGGTGAAGAACGGAAAGAAGTTTGCTTATCGCTTCCGCACCACAGCCGATGAAGGGTTGCTGAAAGAAAGCCATATCGGACTGGCAGGCACTTCTTACGGATTGCGTTGGAAATATGATAAGTTCCGTCCGTTGGAGAAAAAACAGTTCCCGAGTCACATGTTTGTTTCCTTTGAAGGAGGCAAGAAGCCCGTCACGGCCACTTTTGACTTTTCCCGTCTGTCTACCGGCAGTGATTGGGAAACCCATACCGATGTGCCCAAGAAATATGATAAAGTTGAATTGCAAGATTTGCTCAAACAGCTCATTAAGAAATGAAACGTATCTTCCTACTGTGTATCGCCTGTTGTTTTCTGAGTGCACTGTCGGCACAGAGCACCCGGAAGATTAGGGAGCTGGAAAACAAACGGAAAGAATTGCATCAGCAGATTGCTGAGTCGGAGACTCTGTTGCAATCTACCAAAAAGGATGTGAAAAGCCAATTGGAAAATCTGGCTCTGCTCACCGGGCAGATAGAAGAGCGTAGAAGATATATCCATACCATCGAAACGGATGTGAATACACTGGCAAAGGAAATAACAACTTTGCAACGCCAGTTGACCGCCTTGCAGCGGGACCTGAAGGAGAAAAAGAAGAAATACGAGGCATCTGTGCAGTATATGTACCGTAATAAGTCTGTGCAGGAGAAACTGATGTTTATTTTTTCTGCTGAAAACCTGAGCCAAACGTATCGTCGTATGCGTTATGTGCAGGAGTATGCCAACTATCAGCGTCTTCAGGGACTTGAGATAGAGCGTAAGCAACGTCAGGTAGTGTCGAAGAAGAAAGAACTGGAACAAACCCGCAAAGCAAAAGAGAATCTTTTAAAGCAAGGAGAAACAGAAAAAGCCAAGCTTGAAATTCAGGAAAAAGACCGTCAGACACTTTTGGCTAATCTTAAGAAGAAGCAGAAAGGAATACAGAATGAAATTTCCAAGAAAAAACGTTCTGCACAACAACTGAATGCACAGATAGATCGGTTGATAGAGATTGAAATAGAAAAAGCCCGTAAGCGTGCTGAAGAGGAAGCGCGCCGTAAGGCCGCTGCCGAAGCTGCTGCACGCAAGGCTGCTGCGGCAAAAGCAGCCGAAGCGAATAAAAAGAGCAGTGGGGAAACTGCCTCTACTTCAAAATCGGGTGTTAAAACTTCGGGAAAGAAGGTGGCACCGGTGGAAAAATTCAATTTGAATAATGAAGATCACCGGTTGTCAGGCAATTTTGAGCGTAACCGCGGAATATTGCCGATGCCTGTCACGGGACCGTATGTCATTGTGAGTCATTACGGACAGTATGCTGTGGACGGACTGCGTAATGTGAAGTTGGATAATAAGGGTATTGATATCAAAGGCAAACCGGGTGCAAAGGCACGTGCAATTTTTGATGGAGAAGTTTCGGCTATATTCCAATACAATGGCTTGAATAATATTTTGGTGCGCCATGGTAACTATATATCGGTTTATTGCAATCTCTCTTCTGTAGCTGTGTCCAAAGGAAGTAAAGTAAGTACGAAAACTATACTTGGTACTATTCATACTGATAGTTCAGGTAATTCGGTTCTTCATTTCCAACTGCGTAAAGAGACAGCGAAGCTGAACCCCGAGCTTTGGTTGGGAAGATAAGTTCCCCGGCTTGTGGCAAGCAGGAATTGCTTTCACACAAAAATCCCATGAATAGGAGATTTAAGTATCTGTTATGTGTGAAAGCACATCGCATCAACTTTTCTGACGGAGGAGAATGTTGTTTCCATTCTCGTCTCGAAAGACCTTGGTCTTTTCTGAAAACTTCAAGGTCTTCTTTTAAAATCTCAAAGTCTTTTTTTAAAACTCTTTGGTCTTTTGAAAACATTTACTTTTCTCTCTTGATAAATAATTCATATTTCTATCGGATACCCCGATTATTAAAATGTTAAACAATTTTCTTGATAAAAGATTGTTTTTGCATTAAAAAATGCATAGCTTTGTTCATCAGCTTCTGTCTCTTAAGAAGAATTGATATGGGATTTATAAAAATGATATGTAATACTATGAGTCACTGGGTACCTATAAAGTATATATCCGAGAAATATCAAATAGATGAAAATTATATTTGTAATTTGATTGTACGGAAAGTTGTTACTTCGTCCCAAATTGGGAGAAAGGTAAAACTGATAGACGAGGATTCGTTTATTTCCTATCTGGATTTGCATAAAGAGATAGAAGATAAAAAGGAAATCATTGCTCAGCTGCGTGATACTGACAGAATGCTGGAGGTAGAATTGAGGGCTTGCAATGAAACCCACGTTGCTTTTGAAGTGCAACAAAGGATTTTATTCCGTGTCTATCGGGCATTTGTGCAGGCTTTTTCCCTGTTTATCAGAAATGAGGAAGAACGCGGTATCTTTTTGTCGCTCAGTATGGGAGAACGGCTGGATTTGATTGCTTCAAAATATTCTCATACACTTCAGACTACATTGAAGATATACAAGAATACTGTTGACCGTATTTGCAAAAAGAGCTTTAATTTTATAGAAGAACAGCGGGATAATGTGACAAAGCTGGAGAAACTGAATCGGAATATGAGGGAAGTGTGTGCCAGGCTGAGAAATGGGGAGGTGAGGCAACGGGCGAAATGTGATCCCAAGTTGAGGCACAAGGAATGTGAAAGTGCTGAAGTAATGAGGTTGACAAAGTTAAGTACAAAGCTTCGGTATGAATTGTCAAAGGAGAGGGATACGGTTAAAATTTTGCAAATCAGATTGCATGACTTTGAAAATGAGCAACTGCAAAAGATAGAACAAATAAAGAAAGTTAGGCAGCAAGAGGAGTTGGAGCAAAAAAAACAACGGGAAGTAGAACTATGGTTGCAAGAAAAACGATTGAAGGCAGAACAACTGTGGATGGAAGAGCTGATGAAAGAAAAGTTTTTGTTGCAGGAACAGTTGAGTGACGAGAAAGTACGGGTAAAGAATATGCAAATGAAGTTGGCAGAAGTGGAAAGTGCCTTATCTGATTGGAAGCAAAAATATAGCGAAATACAGCGCGAGTATCGGGCATACGTTGCTAAAGTGGAAGCCAATGGTTTTAAATACTTGATGATTAATTTGAAGAAATGGATAAAGAATAATTATTTATTGTTGCTGCTTGTGGCTTTAGCTGTTTGGGTTATTTACTTACTGTATCAACTGTTTTTTTTGCTTTTCTGAAAATGAAATGTTCTGATGGTATAGCGTGTCAAAGCCGATTTTGTTATCGTGTTGTTACTTTGGCACGCCTTTCCTATCATATTAATTATATCACCAGCCCGTCCAACAATTCTATATACAGCCCGATGGCTTCTTCTATTTCCGATACCATAATATATTCATCGGCCGTGTGAGAACGTGAGGATTTGCCCGGTCCCATTTTTACCGATGGGAATTTCATTAAAGCCTGATCGGACAAGGTAGGCGAGCCAAATGGAACACGGCCCAACTGAATAGCACGTCTGACAAACGGATGTCCGGCATCAATGTGGGATGAATTCAGACGGAACGAACGCGCTTTGGCTTCACTCTTGATGTGAGTGCTGATTTCATTAAATAATTCTTCGTTGGAATAACATTCATTACTGCGGATGTCTACAACAAACGTGCAGATATCGGGAATGACATTGTGTTGGGTTCCGGCATTGATTTGGGTAACACTCATTTTGACCGGTCCCAATAAAGGAGACTCCTTTGGAAAACGATAGTCACGAAACCACCGGATATCCTCCAATACTTTATATATAGCGTTGTCACCTTCATTGCGTGCTGCATGCCCCGCTTTTCCGTGAGCTGTCACATCGACCACCATCAAACCTTTCTCTGCTATGGCAGGTTGCATCTCTGTTGGTTCTCCTACAATACCCAATGCAATGGGTGGAAGCTGGGGCAAAACACTTTCAATACCGTTCTTGCCTGACACTTCTTCTTCGCATGAAGCCAAAAAGATAAGGTTATAAGCCTGTTCGGTGGTAGATAAATGGCGGTAAACTTGAAATAAAGATACTACACTGGCACACGCATCATTACTGCCCAGTCCGTAAATTTTTCCGTTCTCAGCCTTCGGAGTGAAGGGATGTTTACGCCAGCCGTTCACAGGCTTTACAGTATCGATGTGCGAATTGAGCAAGATAGTAGGTTTGTTCAAGTCAAACATAGGGCTGATGCACCAAATGTTGTTTCCCGAACGACCTGTCATAATACCGGTCTCTTCAATATAGTTTTGAAGAAAATCGGCAGCAGCTTCCTCTTCTCTGCTCAGCGAAGGGATGCCTATTAGCGAATTCAGCAACGTGGTTGCTTCTGAAGTGTAATATGCTAAGTCAATCATATCGATTTTATAATTATTGTGCGGCAAAGATACGATTTTTGCCCGGTAAAGTATGCTTAGAAGTAGTGATAATTAAGTTATGTATGCAACTAATTTTAAAGTTGGGATTCTTGTAACTCTTTGATTGGTCGGGAAAATTAATGCCTGTTTATGATGGATAATTCCAAATTAAACGATAACTTTGCCACGTATTTAAAATAATTTATAATGAGCAATTCCCAATTATCTGTCCTGATTCAGCGTCAGGCTGAGAAATATGGCGACCGTGTAGCCCTGAAATATCGTGATTATGATACTGAAACTTGGGTTCCGGTCTCATGGAAACAATTTGCCGAAACGGTAACAACGACTTCCAATGCACTTCTTGAGTTAGGTGTAGGTGTACAAGAAAATATTGGTGTCTTTTCTCAAAATAAGCCCGAATGCCTTTATGTGGATTTTGGCGCTTTTGGTATTCGTGCAGTGACTATTCCTTTTTATGCCACAAGCTCGGAGGCCCAAGTGCTTTATATGCTGGGGGATGCGGATATCCATTACCTTTTTGTGGGTGAACAGTTACAGTATGATGTTGCCTTCCGGGTGATGTCGCTTGGCACACAATTGAAGCAGATTATTATTTTTGATAAGGATGTAAAGCGCGATAAGCGTGATACCTCTTCGATTTACTTTGACGAATTCCTGAAGTTGGGCAAAGCTCGTCAACATCAGGCGGAAGTGGACAAGCGCATTGCCGAATCGGGTAATGGGGATATTGCCAATATCCTTTATACCAGTGGAACGACGGGCGACAGCAAGGGGGTAATGTTACATCATTCTTGTTATGAAGGAGCTATCAAGGCACACAATGAGCGTTTCCCGCAATTGGGTGACCAAGAAGTAGTGATGAATTTCCTGCCTTTTACCCATGTGTTTGAGCGTGCCTGGAGTTATTGGTGTATTTCTATGGGTTGCCAGTTGGCTATCAATTTGCGTCCGGTGGATATTCAGAAGACCATCAAGGAGATTCGTCCGACAGCCATGTGCAGTGTTCCTCGTTTTTGGGAGAAAGTGTATTCCGGAGTTCAGGAGAAAATCAATGAAACGACCGGACTGAAGAAAAAACTGATGCTGGATGCATTGAAAGTAGGTCGTGAGCATAATATAGAATATGTATGCAAGGGACTTACGCCTCCGGCCTTGCTTCACATGAAATACAAATTTTATGAGAAGACTATTTATAGCTTGCTGAAGAAGACCATCGGTATTGAGAATGGTCGCTTCTTTCCGACTGCCGGAGCTGCCATTCCACCTGCTGTTCAGGAATTTATATTGTCGGTAGGTATTAATATGGTGGCGGGATATGGATTGACAGAGTCAACTGCAACCGTGTCTTGCGAAAATGACTTTGATCATGTGGTAGGCTCTGTAGGGCGTATTATGCCGCATGTGGAAGTGAAGATTGGCGAAAACAATGAGATATTGCTTCGCGGTGTCGGCATTACGCATGGGTATTATAAGAAAGAAGCGGCAACAAAGGCTGCCTTTACTGAAGACGGATGGTTTCATACGGGTGACGCCGGTTATATCAAGGACGGACATTTATTCCTTACTGAGCGTATTAAGGATTTGTTTAAAACTTCAAATGGGAAATATATTGCTCCTCAAGCTATCGAAGCTAAGTTGGTGGTGGACCGATATATCGATCAGATTTCCATTATTGCGGATGAGCGTAAGTTTGTTTCGGCTTTAATCATTCCGGAATATAAATTGGTAAAAGAGTACGCCGAAAAGAAAGGCATCAAGTATGCTTCTATGGAAGAGCTGTTGCAGGACCAACAGATTATCGATTTATTTAAGGAACGAATTGATACGCTTCAACAGCAATTCGCACATTATGAGCAGATTAAACGTTTTACCTTATTGCCCCATCCTTTCAGTATGGAACGCGGTGAACTGACTAATACGTTGAAGATAAAGCGCAATGTGTTGAATAAGAATTATGCTGCCGAAATAGAAAAGATGTACGAAGAATAAAGAATTTGATTCATTTGTATTTTAGGCACGGATTGTACGGAATGCATTGTTCTTTCATTAAAAACAGTGAAATCCATGTAATCAGTGCCTAAATTGTTATATCTTTGCAACTTAAAAGAAAAATTCCTCAAAATGATAACAATAGAGCAACTGAAAGACGTAAAAGAACGTACCGCTGCCCTCGAAAGATACTTGGACATTGAGAATAAACTTGTTCAGGTGGAAGAAGAACAGCTTCGTACACAAGCGCCCGGATTTTGGGATGATGCCAAGAAAGCTGAGGCACAGATGAAGAAAGTAAAAGAGATTCAGAAATGGATTGACGGATATCGTGAGGTAAAGACTTTGTCAGACGAATTGGAATTGTCTTTTGATTTCTTTAAAGATGACTTGGTGACCGAGGAAGAAGTGGATGTCGCTTATTCCAAAGCGCTCACTGCTGTAGAATCTTTGGAGTTGAAAAATATGCTTCGTCAGGAAGCCGACCAAATGGATTGTGTGCTGAAAATCAATTCGGGAGCCGGAGGTACCGAAAGTCAGGACTGGGCATCCATGTTGATGCGTATGTATATGCGTTGGGCCGAAACAAACGGTTATAAACTGAGCATCGCCAATCTTCAGGAAGGTGACGAGGCCGGTATCAAAGCTGTGACTATGAACATTGAAGGCAGTTTTGCTTATGGTTATTTAAAGGGTGAGAATGGTGTGCATCGTTTGGTACGTGTTTCTCCTTATAATGCTCAGGGAAAACGTATGACGTCTTTTGCTTCTGTATTCGTAACTCCGTTGGTCGACGACAGTATTGAGGTAAATATTGAACCGGCACGTATGAGTTGGGATACATTCCGAAGCGGTGGAGCCGGCGGACAGAACGTAAATAAGGTAGAATCCGGTGTACGTTTGCGTTATCAGTATAAAGATCCTTATACAGGAGAAGAAGAAGAAATCTTGATTGAAAATACCGAGACTCGTGACCAACCGAAGAATAAGGAAAATGCAATGCGCCAGTTGCGCTCTATCCTTTATGACAAGGAGCTGCAGCATCGCATGGAAGAACAGGCCAAGGTAGAAGCCGGAAAGAAGAAGATAGAATGGGGGTCGCAAATCAGAAGTTATGTATTTGACGACCGTCGTGTGAAAGATCATCGCACGAACTACCAGACATCGGACGTAAATGGCGTGATGGATGGAAAGATTGACGACTTTATTAAAGCGTATCTCATGGAATTCTCGGGTTCGGAGAATGCGTAAAAAGTAAGTAATTTATTTGTTTTCTCCCGGAAACTTTGTACTTTTGAAGGTCACAAAAGAGAAAGTTTAATCTTAAAATAAAATATTTATGGGAAAGAATAAGAAAGCTAATCATAGCAAGCGCGAAGAGGAGAAAGCAAACAAAATAGTAAAAGGCATATTTATCGCTTTGATAGTACTGGCTCTGATCACTATGGTAGGGCATGCTGTCTATGGATAAAACCGCAAGAAATAACTGAAGTCCTGCCGGAAAATCCGTGCGGGAC
>OIEV01001316.1_pt1 | contig 10803 bp, 7 predicted proteins | sample 1581881 | NCBI WGS metagenome assembly OIEV01 (sample SAMN03279760, study PRJEB24777) | human gut metagenome | isolation source: fecal sample PR121 from 1 month old male Malay infant, vaginally delivered... | place: Singapore | collected 2005-09-16 | reverse complement strand
TTGATCCTGTCCAGACTCTTCCCTCTGCGATCTTTTTCAGATCTTCAATAGGCATGTTGCGTCCTTCTGCGCATCGTCTGGTGAAAAGTTCGTAGCCGTTGTTGACCGATTGCTGTATTAAGGCTTTTTCTTCAGCATTGAGCGGGCGTGCAATATTGCCCAGATCAGCCAGTTTGTTTGTTTTTACTCCGTCAATGTGCAAATCCAGTTTTTGGGTGACGAGTTCTGAAAAATCTGGAACCATACCGAATATGCCGATCGAGCCGGTTAAGGTTGTTGGCTCTGCTACAATCCAGTCAGCGGCACACGAGATATAATAACCTCCGGATGCTGCATAGTCTCCCATGGATACGATGACAGGCTTTTCTTCTTTAAGTAACTTGACTTCTCTCCAGATCTGTTCAGAACCGTATGCGCTTCCTCCCGGAGAATTGACACGTAACACTACGGCTTTGATGTTTTTGTCTTCCCGTAATTTGCGGAGGTCTGTGATGACTTTTTCAGAGTTAATGCCTTCTTCGTTATAATTGTAGGATGAAGAATTGTCGATTTCTCCGTATGCATAATAAACAGCAATAATGTTGCTGCTCTTATCTCGCGGTGTATTGCGTTTGACATTGATCATATCAGATAATGTCAATGTATGGAGCTTGTCTTTTTCTTTAAGTCCAATTTGTGATTTTAAGTAGGCGAGTACCTCGTCTTTATACATTAAAGTATCTGCCAGCCCATTGGCTATACATGAATCAGCCAGTTGGAAATCCATATATTGATCTGCCAGGATATTTAATTGTTCTTGAGTAAGCTGGCGTGACTGGGCGATGTCATCAGTCATTTGGTTCCAGATGGACTGTACAAACGCCTGTGTCTGTTCTTTGTTGGCCGGACTCATTTCTGTTCCGATCAGTGGCTCAACGGCGGATTTATAAGTTTCTACTCTGAATATCTGCACGTTTATGCCAATTTTTTTCAACAAATCTTTTACGAATAAAGTTTGTGCACTAAGGCCATGCCATGAAATGCTTCCTGATGGGTTGAGGATTATTTTATCGGCTATACTTGCCAGATAGTATCCGCTTTGAGAATATCCTCCTCCATAAGCGATAATAAATTTGCCATTTTCTTTAAAATCAGCAAGTGCTTGTCGTATTTCCTGCAAAGAAGCAGATCCGCAGCTGAAATTTCCAACGTTAAGATAGATGCCTTTTATTTGATCATTTTCTTTTGCCTTTGCAATAGAGGCAGAGATGTCGTTAAGTCCATAAACAGATTGCTCCTCATCTAATAGTTGATCGATAGGAGTTGGCTGATAACGTTCTGCAATGCTTCCCTGCAGATCTAGAACGAATACTGAATTGTTGTGCACAGTAGTTTCTGTTTCAGAGAAGGCTAGGAGGCCTGCAACACTGGCAATACCTATTATCATAAAGATAAATCCTGTAACTAATAAGCCCAGAATTGTAGCCAGGGTAAATTTGAAGAATTCTTTCATCGTTTTATCGTTTTGTAATTGTTTATAAACAACAAAGTTAGTTCTTTTATTGGAAAAAGCAAATGGCTTATGGGGAAACAAATCAATAAATGCCTGATGTTGACAAGTATTTAGAATTTGTTTCTGCCCATTCTCATTATTCCTTGTTGAGGGGACTCTGCTGGCGGATCAGCCAAACAAGGACGGAGCTGTAAGTTTCAAACTATCCTCTCCCTGCACAGTAAAATCTTAAATGTAGAAAAAATAATGTAGTGCAAAGCTTTCCGGCTTACATGAGATCTTTTGTGCTATAATGTTTGCTGGCTTTATGAGATTCCCAGTAAATATTAAGGTTGTCTGGGATTTTAGTAGATGACAAAAAATAAAATTCTATTGTTAAGCATTTAATTATCAATAGATTATATTTGCAAAAATCCCTGAAAATCAGTAACTTTAAAGAAAAGTTAGCCGCTTTCTCTATGAAGACTACTGATTCCAAGGACTTGGCCAAAGTTAACCAAATCCTCCCGATTATGCAAGAGTATTTTGGAAAATCGATGAATCTGGCCCGCATTAAGCTTATGGCTTATATGCTGCATGCACTTTGTGTGGTGCAGACTGTGAGCCTTCACAAACTGGCTTCGGCAATGCCTACGTCGGTTGAGCGTGATTCCAATCTGCGCCGCATTCAGCGATTCATCGCCAACTATGCCTTGAACCTCGACCTGGTGGCAATGATGATCTTCTCGTTGCTTCCTGTTAAGAATGGTTTGGTTTTGAGTATGGACCGCACCAACTGGAAGTTTGGAGAGTTCAACATCAATATACTCACCCTCGGCATTACCTACAAAGGTGTTGCCTTTCCATTACTGTTCAGTCTTTTGAACAAACGGGGCAATTCCAATTGGGAAGAACGCAAGGATATCATAGAGCGGTTCATCCGACTTTTTGGACATGACTGCATCGACTGCCTTGTGGCCGACCGCGAGTCATCGGCAAGGAGTGGATTGGATGGTTTAACGACAACAGGATTCGATACTATATCCGTATTCGGCAGGATATTGGGGTTGTCAAGCCCTCCACAGGAGAAAGAATCAGAGCGTGGTGGCTCTTCAATTCCCTTAAAGTCGGACAGGAGAAATTCTACTACAAGCTCTTTTTGCATAAAGGGCAGTATGTCTATCTTGCAGGAAGTCGAATCAAAAACTCTGACGGGATACCCGAACTTCAGATCCTGATCTGTTTCAATCGACCTGAAGATGGAGTAGCGACCTATAAAAAACGCTGGGAGATTGAAACGGCATTCCGTGCCATGAAATCTTCGGGCTTCAACATCGAGGACACCCACCTGCGTGACAGAGTGCGTATCGCACGTCTGTTTGCGATGGTCTGCATGGCTCTTGTATGGGCGTATCTCGTTGGTGAACATAAAGATATATACGTTAAACCGATAAAAATTCTGAAGCATGGGCGAAGGGCTAAGTCATTGGTCAAGTATGGTCTTGAGGAAATCTCAAACGTGCTTTTTCGACCGACATACACACCCAAATTCGATGTATTCAAATTTTTGTCATGTACTTAATATTTATTCTTAAAAAATTTGCAAAAAAATCATAGAAATATGCATAACCCGTTGTGCGTTTATGCTAAATGCACAACGGGTTATGTTAAAGCATGAGTATGTCATTTAATGACATACTTACCTAAAATGGGGAATTCCGCGATACGTAAGGTTGTACATCCATAAGGAATCAGCATGATATCTTCTTCTGACGTTTTAATTTCTCGGCCAGCTGGAATACTGTATGGCAACGGACCTGCAGAGCCGTTATATATATTCCAATCCGGAATTTTCTTGCCCTTCGTCCGAATTTCAAGCGGAGCTCCGGAAATATTCCAGGGATAGGATGTTACGTCGGTACGTACCGCTACCCGGTAATGTTCTTCCATTTTGGCCGGATCTCGTGCAATCAACGCATAATTCCAAGGAGAGGTTGTATGAACCTCCCAAAAACCTTTGTCCAGGCGTCCATTTGCGGGAACATTGTCGTTCCACTGCCATTTTTCCTCAAGACGCAATGCATAGACCAAAGGGCCTCGCTCCACACTTTGGGAGCGTTCGTACCATTCCGTCAGTCGAATCTTCATCGGAAGTTTCAATACCACCAGATCATCATTTCGCCAAGTCCTCTTTATAACAGCTATACCGTTCTTTATTTTATCCAATTTTATGCTTTTGCCATTCACGTGCAATTCAGGAGCCGTACACCATTCAGGGATGCGCAGGTGAAAGGGAAAACAGACAGGATTGTCGGTGTAGATTTGGAAGCGAACCGTTTCTTCGAAAGGATATACGGTTTTTTCCTTGATCAGAATTTGTTGTCCGTTGATCTCTGTTTTGACTTGTGACGGAGAGTAAAGCAGGGCTGCAATTCCCCCGTCGTTTGTTTTATAAAAAAGATTTTGTACGAACTTCGGCCATCCCTGGTGCATGTTGGATGTACAACAAGGATAACCACTTAACAATCCGAAACAGGTGGTCGTTCCATGATGGTTTGTATCAAAATTTCGGTCGCACATCGAAATTTCGACTTGGTTGATTTGCTGAAAATATTGACGGGTCATGAAATTATCCGAGATCTGTGTCGGAAGTGCATTGAATGCAATGCGTTCGATTTGAGATGCATAGTCTGGATCTCCGGCGATTTGCAACATATTCTCCAAAGAGAACATCATCTCGACAGCCGTACATAATTCGGAACCTTGGGTCGGGTTATTGCCGTGCAGCGCCTCGTCTCCAATGATAACTCCGTGTGGCCCGCTGATGAAGGTATTGATATCTTTTAACCCCTGTTTTGCGGCATCTACATATTTTTGCTCCGGGTGGCGCTGGTAATAGATTAACGGGGTCTTCATGCCGTGTGCGAGATTGACACAATGCATGCTTCCCGTATGCCACCAGTTGTGTGAGGTGAATATTTGAGTAAACGGGAAGGTTTGCGAATAAATGATCTCCCCCAGATCCAGCAGAAAATCATCCCACGTAATATTATACAGCCACTATACGGACATCAAATTGTCGCCGCCGCGATAACGCGCCCAGAAAGTCCAGTGATCCAAAGGATACACAGGTAGTGTCTTCAGTTGATACTGGAAATATTTGGTCATAAAATCGATGACCCGTTTGTCACCGGTAGCCGAATAATATTGCTGCATTACTTTCAACATGACCATTTTGGGCCACCAATCTCCGCAGTTGTTACGCTGGATTCCGACAATGGTATTTTCATAGTCGGTATCGGGACCGAAATACCCGTTTTCCTTTTGGCTTGCCAAAGTCCATTCGATCCAAGGCTTAACTTTGGCAATCAGTTCTGCATCGTCAAGGATGTATGCCAACGGTAACAGACCGTCGATCCAATATGGTCCTCGCTCCCATTGATCTCCGTCTCCTCCTAGCCAGCCATTTGTCGGCCCCATTACGAGAGGATATAACCGGTCTAAGTTGCCAGACAGTCCCTCTTTTTGGCGAACGAGCATTTCTTCGAGCCATCCGGCCGGTTTGATTGCACCTAACGAAAACTCTTGATAGGGATTTTCCTGCAGTCCGGGTTTATCGGCTACTGGCTGGCCATATGCTATCGGCATACCGAGCGATAAAAGTAACGGGCAGACTGCAATTAATCTTATTACACCTTGTAATTTCATAATCATCCAAATATTTTTTAGCAGATGACATTTTTTGAGAATGTATTTATAAGCATCTAATTTACTAACGGATTGGCTTGTATAATACTCTGAAATTCAGCAACTTTAAAGAAAAGATCGCTGCTTTCTCTATGAAGGTTACTGATTCCAAGGATTTGTTATGTAAAATTATACAAAACATTCGGTTTCGGGCACCAATCTTCAATCAATCTTTACAAGAATCCGAGCACAAAAAGGCGTGTATACTGTCTCACAACGTGTTCAGTCATCAGTCAGTCTCTTCATCCAAGAGAGCATCGACAGGTGCATCCGGCGGCGGAAAGATTTTTTCCCAAGCGTTTGCATGTATTTTCGGGCCCAAGGAGCTCCTTATTATAAAAGAGCCCGGCAATACGACAACGGGAACACATAATTCAAAAAATTAGCAAATGAACCGAAAACTACTGGTTTTGTAGCTCTTACTTACGACATTTCAAACAGGCAAATACTGTGCTTATTTTCTTTTTAGTCTACAAAAGGTCGATACCCAGTTCAAGTCAATTCGAGGTAAAGCATAGGATAAAATTCCTTATCCATAGCGGTAGGGCTAAACCATGACAAGTTATTTTTCGGGATTGTTTCGGTTCCTCCAATGTTCCCAAACGACTTCTGCCTAAATTATTAACATCATCAAAAATCTCCAAATAAAAGAGGTTGTCAGAAGATGATTCTAAACTGTAAGGGTTTTTCTCACGCTTGCAGACAACCTGAAGATAAATATCCAGTCGCACTCACGGGGAGTGTTATGATCACTTCTTCCATTGAAGTCTGTACCGACTGCTCATATGGCCATTACGGCAGTTTGCTGAACTCGCGTTCGCTCCCTTCCAGATGGCTGTCTATTTCCCCACCAGGACACATCTCCAATAGTGGCGCTAATACACTATCCTCACCGGATAAACATACCATCAATATTCTATTTTTCAATAGTTTACATCTTGAAATCCACCGATTCGAATGAATTATTCATAAATAAAGAGTATCTGTAAAATTAGTAAATTCTTTACTTAACTCACTTTAGTTTACATCCCTCAGTTTTGATTTTTCATGCCCGACTTTTACTCTTTCTATCCCTCCCTTTTCATTGGGCAACAATCTTCCGAAGCCGCCGGAGGAACTTTGCGCAAGGTTTGCCGGTGGCAACTCGTCCTGACCTTGCGTTGTCCGTCCGGCGGCTTATCTTTGCGGCAGAAAGGGAAGGGCTACTTGTTTTTTAACTTTGCTGCGTCGCGTTTGAGCTGTTCGGCCTCTTGAGCTTTCAGCCGCGCCTGCTCGTCGAGAGCCGCCCTTCTGCGTACCAAGCGTTCGTACTTCTCGACATCCTGCCGCATTGAGTCGATACGTCGTTGGTCCCGCTCGACCTCGAACAACTCCTCCAACTCCGACAGCCGTTTCGGTGATGCCTCACCCTTCATCAGCACATAGCGATACTTCAGATCGTTGTCATACCGACTTCGGTCGGGCCGCCAGTCTAAATAGAGTCCGACAGACTGCACCGCAATCACGACAAACATCGACATAAAGAGCCAAAAGTTGCGGGTTGCGTCAAGAGAGAGCGAGAAACGGTGCTGCACCATCCGCGGCGGCAACTCCTCGGGAATCTCCATCCCGACCACTTTCTCTTCCATCTCCGAAATCTGCGCTCCGAGGTCTTTCCTAATCTGCTCCTGCCGATCGGAGATCGCTTGAAGCAGTTGCTTGATCGCGTCCGTATCAACGGGCGCTGCCGACTGTGATCGGGCTTCGGCCAACTCCGTGCGGAGCGTCTTGATAAGGGTCTCCTTCAACTCCTCGTACATCTCAAAGGAGAGTTCCAGGGTGTTCTCTTTCATCTTTCTCGTATTTTAGGTTTGTTATCCGATTTTGCGGGAGCGTGCCTCCATGCGGCGCTTGCGTTCCATCAAGGCTACGGCCATCGCCTCGGCCGCCTTGTTGATCAGCGCCGTAATACGGGCTATATGCTCCTCGGGGCTCTCACCCTCGCGTCGCTGCATCATTTCGAGTGAAAGAGCAAATGGAGAGTCGAATGGCGGCAGCGGAATCGACCCGGCGCTGCCGAGCGACACCGATCCTGCGCCATGGCTTCCGCCTCCTCCACCGCCTCCCGCTGCGGAGAAGGAGCGCCGCCTCCGAACAGACCTGCAAAAGCAGCCCGGAAGCTCCCGGCTGCCGCCTTGAGTCCTGACATCAGGGTCGTATGCCGCTGCTGTGCCTGTCCGAAGTGGCGATCCAACTTCGAGAAACTGAAGGCCCGGTCAACCTTCGAGCCGGAGAACTCCAGCCCGTTTTTCGAGAACAGAACGCCCTGCTTTTGGCTGGTAGAACCGCAATACTTGTAGCGGACATTGATGCCCTGTTCCTTTAATCTCTCTTCCAGTTCGTTCCAGTTCCTGCATTTTGGCAGGCTGTCCTTGAACGCACCGTAGATCTCGTACCGGGTTCAGTCGGGCTCGCGTAGCCGCTCCCGCCAGACGGCCTCCTTGCCCGGTGCCAGATGCAACCCGAAGCGTTCGGTCAGCTCGCGGCACACCTTCGCATTGCGGAGCTTGATGTTGCGGTCGGAAATGGTCTGCCCGTGATCACCTACGCGATTGTAGACCAGATGGCAATGGGGATGGGGCTGGTCGAGGTGCCGCACCAAAAGGTATTGCGTATCGGTGATGCCCATCTTCTGCATGTACTCCCGGGCAATTTGTGTCATCCGCTCGTCGGTGAGCTTCGGGGCATCCTCCGGCGAAAACGAGAGGGAGATATGTCCGACGTTCTGCTGCAGACGGGGATTGAGGCGCGCCTGATCCTCGAAATCCTCGACCATCTCCCGCACACCGGGCGGCTCGACACCCCGAGCCTCCAGCACGCGCGACTGCTCCTTCATCACATAGCCGACCGTGCCGCCGAACGATCCTCCCGAAATGACCTTACCGATCACGGCGCAGGGCTTCGATCATCCGCACCAGCTCGGCCTGAAGCGTCGCATGTCGCACGGCAACGGCTGCAAATCCCTGGGCGTGGGCCAGCCGGGTCAGCTGGTTCAGATTGCGGGCAAGCCTCTTGAGTTGGGCGAGCCATTCGAGATGCTCACTCCGCAGCCGCTCGCGGACCGAGCCGTTGAGAATCAGTTGCCGCAGCACCTCGGTGCGCGGAATACCTGCCGCACTGGCCAGGGCGCGGAGCTTGAAGTTGCCGGCAGTGTTGCACCGCAGGGTGATGCGGTACTCCTGTTTTCGGGCACGTCCCAAAGGCGGACGGCCTCCTTTCTTCGGTGTATTCATGGATTGAAATTTTTGAGTTGAGACCATCGGGATAGGGCCTTGCGGCCGGTTTTTGGCTGACAAAAACACAAACTTGCATCCCTTAAACCTTCATTCCTCCCTTGGGTCGTAATTGCGGTTTTCGGGATTCGGTCTTTGTCTCTTCCGAATCATTCCGAAGCCGTTTGCGGGCGATCCAAAAGTCGTTGAGATCCTTGTAATCACGATAGAGATGCGCATGGTCGATCACCTGGCTGCGAGGACACCGACGGGTCAGTTCGGCGAGGGTACGACGACCCGCCTCGTCGTTGTCCAGAAAGGCATGGATCGTCGGATGCCGTTCGAGGAAAGGAAGCGCCTTCGGCAGGTTGACCACCGAGTTCAGAACTGTGGCGTCGATCCCGAACGGTGCGGGGTGCTTCATCGAGAGGCAGGCGAGGAAGTCCATGAATCCCTCAAAGACAATCACCTTGTCGGACTGGTGATCGACGGTCGTTATCTGTTTGGGCGAAGAGCTTCCCTTGAAGCGTTCGGACCGCAGCTCCCAGCCTCCGCAGTCATTCCGGAAGCCGATGGCGAAAAAGCAGTGGTTGCGGACCTGATAGCGTACCTCCCGACAATATGCCGCCGCAATTCCGGGTACAATGCCGCGTGAGGCAAGATATCCGAATAGGGCCGGATGGCGCAGCGGTGCATCCGAAAGGATACGGAGCGCCGGTTGGGAATTCGGGCTCTCGGTCGGCCGAGCATATCGCTTGCAGATGCGGGCGGCCAGGAGGCTGACGACACCTTCGGCCGCGTGTTGCAGGTGTTCGAAGGCTTCGCTGCGGCTGCATCGTTCCAGTCGCATGATGAGTGCGAGGAGCGTGCCGCCCTCACCAATCCCGAAGTCATACCAGAGATCCTTCTGGTAGTTCACTTTGAAGCTCGGCGTGCGCTCCTCGCGCAGGGGCGAGAGATACATGCTGTAGCCGTTTCGTTCGTACCGGGGCAGAATGCCGCGGCGGGCAAGATATTCCCGGATGGGGACCCGGGGAGCATATGGGGTGGTATTCATTTTTCTGTAAGTTTGTTGAGAAAACCGCGTAAAACGCAGTGAAAGAAAAGGTTGTCGTCTTACAACGTTCTTACACGGCAGTCGGTGCCGTAAGCCCGTAAGCGTTGTAAGATTTTGTAAGAGGATTTGTAAGAAATGTAAGAAGCAGAGAATAAGCCGAATATCCTTTGCTTCCAACAATCTTACAGACCGGAGACATCGTTCAGCAGTTCGTCAAGCAGTTTCCGCGTGACGGTATAGATCCGTGCCGTCTTGCTCTCCTGGCGTTGGGTCAACCCATTGTAGGTGATCGTATAGCGCTGGTAGTAGGTCGGCGGTGCCGGCCGCAGCTGCCAGCTCTCGGTCAGTGTCCGCCGCACGGTGGGATGATCGACCCGAATGCCGCGGATCTCCAGCATGTTCACCATGTCGCTCACGTCGAACTGATACTCCTCCAGCTTCTCGCCATCCAAGATGTCGCGGATGATCGACAGCATCTCGGCTTCGGGCTTGCTGCGGTTGTAGTGGATGATCCGCCGCAGGGCCTCCGTCGCCAAGAGTCGCGGGGAGAACCACAGGCGGCTCTCCTCGCGGGTCGAGAGCGTGCGTCGTTGCAGAAAGAACAGCAGCCCCGGGATTTCAGTCTGCATCCGGGCAAGCAGCTGCTGGTCGTCGTGCGTCAGCGGCGGGATACGCCGCACCCAGTAGCGAGTCTCCGCCGCCTCGATCAGCACGGGATTGCGCTCGTTGTTGGAGCACAGCACGAACTTCCCGAAGAACTCCACCTCCCGGCGGTCGCGCCCCTTTGCCTCGGCCTTGTAGCTGCGGGCCGTCGAGAGGTTCTTGATCCGTTCGGAGTCTTCGCGGCGGTTGAGCAGCACCTCATCCACGCAGATCAGCAGCTTGCCTGCCCAGTCGTCGTTGAACTGCGAACGGAAGTCCTCGTTGGTGTTGAAGGTGACATTCCCGCCGAAGATCAGTTTCAGCAGATTCAGAAAGGTGGTCTTGCCTGTATTGCGCTCGCTGGAGACCAGCAGCAGAACGGGCAGCCTCTGCAAGGGCCGCAGGTAGAGCAGCTGCAGATAGTCATACCCCATCTCGACCTGCTCGCCGAAGATGTGCGACAGAAAGCCGCGGATGTGCGGGAAATCCCCTTCGGCCGGCTGGAAGGGGATCGGTTCGTAACGATTCAGAAAGCCGCGGATCTCCCGCCGGTAGTTCGTGTGGTCGGGAACCGTGCAGAATCCGTCGTACTTCGGAATGCGGGCCAGGTAATCCTTCCCGAAATCCTGGCGCAG
>OIEV01001301.1_pt1 | contig 10905 bp, 6 predicted proteins | sample 1581881 | NCBI WGS metagenome assembly OIEV01 (sample SAMN03279760, study PRJEB24777) | human gut metagenome | isolation source: fecal sample PR121 from 1 month old male Malay infant, vaginally delivered... | place: Singapore | collected 2005-09-16 | reverse complement strand
CTATCTCCTGCAACTGCGGTATCTCACGTTCCAGCACTTCATTCTTAGTCTTGTACTGGTCGATGATGGAGGGGATGCGCTCCAAAGCGTTGAGGAAATTGCGGGCGGCGGCCAACGGGTCAGCCATTGCCAGATGTCCGTTGTTATAGGTGTACTTGTAGTTCCCCTCGACCACGAAACGGTTGTCGGTGAACTCCAATCCCTCTTTGAGTATCCTTTCGCTCACCACCTTTATCGGAAAACCGTAAAGTTCTCCGACCTGCGTGTAAAGCCCGCCTGTAGTGGCGTTTTTCGCTATCTCCTGCAAACGCTTTCCGATGACCTTCTCATCGGCGGAATCCACACCGTCCACCTTTATCATATTAAGGCGGTTGCCCTCCTTGTCGGTCTGCACCACCGAAAGGAAGCGGTTCCAGTCCTCCCTCATGGCATCTATGAAAGCCGTGTTGTTGCGCAGTTCGCCGGTCTTTGACTCCAGTTTGAACTCCGAATCACGCTTGCCCTTGTTGAACGACTTGCGTTCCCCTTCGAGCGAGGCAATACGCTTTTCAAGTTTCGCCTTGTCCAACAGATCGGTGTTGCCGGAGAGCAACGCCATATACTCCGAGAAGTTCATGCCCGATTTTTCGTCCATAGCCCCCTCGTCGATGGTACGTGCACCCATCGCACCGCTTTTAAGCTGGCTGATGAAAGTCTGCTTGCAATGCAGGAGGTTGAACTTGTAGCTGTCCAGTGACTTCTCCACTGCGTAAATGATTACATCCACGTTGTTCCCGGCGAAATGCTTGGCAATCTCATTTCCTGCCCTAACTCCGCGTCCGTCACGCTGTTGCAGGTCGGACGGTCGATCGGGTAGGTCAAGAGCATTACTGCTCTCTTCCCCCCTCAGAACCGTACATGAGAGTTTCCCCTCATACGGCTCAAGCTTTTCTAAGTCTCTGTTCATGTATAGAGACCGGCTCATACTACTTCTTGTTGTCATTAGATTTACGGGATAGTTTGAAACATTCATCATGAACTAACAAATTACACTTCCGCCCACTTTGAACGGTTGGCATCACATTCCATGCCTTATGCGTATTAATAGGTTCACCACATATCGGACATCTTCTTCCTTGCTTTTCCCATAGGTAAAGCAGGGATTTACGTCCTTTCAGCGTTACAAGCATTTTTGACTTCACTCTTTTGTGGAAGTACAAGCGGCAATTTGCATCAAACGGATTCATATCCCCTTTTATTTGTGTATATTGCAGGAAATGGAATGACGAAGTAAGCGTCAACAATGTGAGTTGATCTTCTTTGCCGTTTGATTTTTTAAATTTAGCCGCAAAAGTCCAGTTGTTTCCTCGGATGTTATGCCAATAGCGGTCTTTAATCCACCGTTTCCCTTTCTTGGAGTGGCGACGTTTAGCCCATTGCCATAGGGCGAGGAATATCTGATGGTCAATTCTGTGAAATGAATCACGTGTCGCACCATGTTGATAATAGGCTCCCCAACCTCGGATTTTAGCGTTCAACATTCTGATTAATGATTCCTGCTTACAACCTTTGTTGCCTTTGATTACCTTACGAATATTCTCCATAAAGCGTTTCTCTGCTTTCATGGTTGGCTTGGTCAATATTTCCTTGCCGTATTTGCGGATATTGAACCCAAGAAAATCGAAACCGTCACGTACATTGGTTATTACCGTCTTTTCCTCTGAAAGTGATAATCCTCTTTCAGCCATAAAGTCAGCCACTAATGGTTTGATTTCGTTTTCAAGCGTCTCACGGTTCTCACAGGTGATGATAAAATCATCCGCATATCGTACAAGGTTCACCATTGGGGAATAATGTTTTCCTTTTATGGTTCTTCTCTTGTACTTATCTGCAAGAACTTTCTGCAAACCGTCCAACGTCATATTGGCAAGCGTCGGAGAGATTATGCCGCCTTGCGGTGTCCCCTCCTCGGTCGGGAACATCTGTTTGTTGAAGACATAGCCACATTTGAGCCATTTATGGAGCATCGCCTTATCCATAGGGATATTGGCAAGTAGCCATTTGTGGCTGATATGGTCGAAGCATCCTTTTATGTCACCCTCCAAAATCCATTCTGGGGAATAGCCTTTTCGGAGAATGTTATGACATTGCTGTACCGCATCCATGCAACGGCGCTCTTTGCGGAAGCCATATGAACGAATATCGGCAGTGGTTTCAGCCACTGGTTCTAATGCCATAAGATAAAGTGCCTGCATAGCCCTGTCTTTCAACGTTGGTATTCCCAACGGGCGCAGTTTACCATTACTCTTTTTGATGTGTACTCTTCTCAGTGGCTTTGGCTGATAGCCTCTGCGTTTGAGTTGAATTATTGCTTGCGTTTTTGCTTCGGGTTTCTCCCATGTTTCCATGTCAACCCCGGGGGTATTTCCACCTCCGTTAGAAGTAACCCTCTTTACAGCTAAGGCTTTTGCGTAAAAAGAGTGGGTCAGCGTCCACTGTAAGGCTTTTACCTTATTGTGTTTGCTTTCCTTCTGAGCCTTTACAATACGTGCTTGTAGCTTTCTAACAGACAGTTCTGCCTTGACCCAGTCAATACTGTCCCAAGACGTTAGCTGATTGTCAGCAGGCGCACACGATGTTTTGTTTTCGTTCATTTGCTTTCCTCCTTTGAAAAGTTCTAAAAGTTAATTGTAAAGAATCACCATTTGACGATATTCGAGTTAATTGCCTCCCGAATACTGTCACAGAAGTCTGCCCACTTTCGTGGTAGGTTGATGTTGTCCCTTCCATCACGTGGTAGGTGGCTCATACCCTATCCGCTCCATTACAGAACGGCATTCGCTTTTTCTGTTATCTTATACCTGCACACCATTCGGCTTTCATTGCTGTCAGCTTACCTGCCGCGTTTACATGACAGGAGATATACAGGCTTACCATGTTCCACATAGATAACTAACGGATAGGTTAGGTTCTGTCTCATCCTCCGGCGGTGCTTATATCCGTGTAATCCTACCATGGAGAGGATTAACCGACCGCATCCCATTTTGGGCAGAGTGTACCAGTATCTTACACTCATTTACGACATTACGAAGTTTAACTAACAGTTCGCTTACGCTAACCATACTATCCAGCCTTGCCACTCTATGGTATGATACTAACCATACTTGACTTCCCCTCACGGTTCTGTCTTGTCTTACGAAAGTGTACTTTGTCCCAACCGCTTAATACAACATTAAGGTGCATCGGTGGTAGGCTACCGTTGACGGAACAACGGGTTAAAGCTGATACTTGAAAGTATCATTCTAACAATTATCTATGCGACTTCATGTCGCACCCACGGCGTGTCCAAATGATGGATTGCCACACACCTTTTCTGCGCATTCACACCCGTGCCGAGCATGGAGGTGGAGCCGAACAGCACACGCACCGTTCCGGCGTTCATGGCATCTATCACCGCCTTCCGCGCCTTGTCGGTCTTGCACTCCTGAATGAAGCGCACCTCGCTTGGCGGTATGCCGTAATCCTCCGTCAGTTTGCGCTTGATTTCCGAATAGACGTTCCACCCGTCGCCCGGCTGGTATGTACCCAAATCCGAGAATACGAACTGCGTTCCCTTCTGCGCGTCGTATTTTTGGTAATACTCCGCGATCGTCTTGGCACAGTGGCTCGCCTTGTTGTCGGGGTGGTCTTCATAATTCGGGTCTATCATGCGCATGTCGAGTGCCATTTTCCGGGCATAGTCCGTGGCGATAAGCATCTTCGCCTTTTCCTCCGTTTCCGAAAGCGGCAGCCTGCCCAACAGGGTGGCATCGCCCGTCTTGGCGAACTGCATCAACTTCTGTATGAAGTCCTCCTGCTCCGGCGTGGGCGGTATGTGGTGCAGTATCTCATTCTTGTTGGGACGATCCACACCCACATCCTCCGCCGTGCGGTAGTCCGTGATTTCATTATAGAAGGAGGCAAGTTCCGGTACCTTGATGAAATACCTGAACCTTTCTTTTTGAACCACGTTGTTCGTCACGTTAAATTCAAAATCCGTTGTCTTCTTGGCGAATATCGCCGCCCACGCATCGAAACACCGGATGTCCTGCCGTTCCAGCTCCTTCGGGCGCAAATACTTGAACAGCAGGTACAACTCCGTCAGCGAGTTGCTGATGGTAGTACCCGAAAGGAAAGTCGCTCCCAAATCCCTGTCCGTGCGCTCCTGTATGGTACGGATGGCAAAGAGCATGTTCAGTGCCTTTTGGCTTCCCTCGCTGTTGCCCAGTCCCGCCACACGGTCATGGCGCGTGTTGAACGTCAGATTTTTGAACTGGTGGCTCTCATCTATGAAAATATGGTCGATGCCCATCTGTTTGAAATCCACCACGTCGTCCGTGCGTGACTTTATGGCGTGTTCCACCTTCTCCAGCTTCGCTTCAAGGTTGTGCTTGCGCTTCTCCAGACCTTTCAGCATCGCCCGCGACACGTTCTTTCCCTGCTGGCGCAGCACTTCGAGGTTTTCCTCCACCGTGTCAAGTTCCGCTTGCAGGATGCGTTGCTGCAACTCCGGCGACTGCGGTATTTTGCCGAACTGGTCGTGCGACATGATGACACAATCGTAGTCGTTGTTCTTGATGTTGTTGAAGAAACGCACGCGGTTGGCGGTCGAAAAGTCCTTTTCCGAAGCGTACAGAATACGCGCATTGGGATATGCCGCCTGATAGGTGGCAGCAATCTCCGCGACATTGGCTTTCAACCCGATAATCATCGGCTTGTGCGCCAGGTTCAGACGTTTCATTTCATGCGCTGCAATACACATTATCAACGTCTTGCCGGTTCCAACCTCGTGGTCGCAAATTCCGCCGCCGTTCTGCTTGAGCATCCAGACGCAATCCATCTGCGAGGGATAGACGCTCCTGATGCCCCGGCTTGCCAAGCCTTTCAGATTGAGGTCGGGGAAAGTCTGGTGCGAGCCGTCATACTTCGGGCGCACGAAACAGTTGAACTTGCGGTTATACATCGTCGTCAGCCGCTCCTTGAACTGTGGCGACTGCTCTTCGAGCCATTCGGAGAATCCGTTTCGTATCTCGTCAATCTTGGCGTTGGCGAGCTGTATTCCCTCGCTGTCGCGCACCTTGATGTCGTTGCCATGCTCGTCCTTGCCGATGGACTTCATCATGTCGGGGCAGGTGTTGTGCAGGGCGTGTTTCAGAAGGTGCATACCGTCATAGTTCCGGTAATACCCCTTCACCAGAAACTCGTCCGTGATTTTCATGGTGCGGTAGCCGCACGCCACCGAAAACTCGTCCATGCTGGCGGAGTAGGCGATTTTCACCTCTGTGTCAAACAGCCGGCTCATGTAGGCGGCATAGACACCCGTCGGAATCCAGCGTTCCCCGAAATTGAAGTCCAGATCCTCGAAGGCGATGCGCGGCGGTTCGGCTTCTTTCAGAGCCTCCAACGCCTGCTTCACCTCCGGCATACGTTCACTTTCGGGGTTTTCGCCCATCCAAGCCTCTATGCGTTCCGCCTTCTCTATCACGTTTCCGGCAATAAAGCGGTCCTTAATCTCGTAACCGGTTACGAGCGGATTGTAATAGATACGTTCTTGCAGGGCTGTGAGCAACTCCTCCGCCGTGCTGTCGGTTATCTCCCGCATATAGTCGAGATTGACCGTGCCATATTTGTTGAGCGACGCGGACAAGGCTTCTTCGGGAGAGCCTACGTTGGCATGGCTCTCCACGGAGAAGGAAACAGGACGATCGAAGATGTCCGCCTTGACAAACTTCCCGTTCTCCGCCCGTTCCAGCGAAAGGATGTCACGCCCTCCCGCGTCCATCATCACCAGCTTCACGTTCTGCTTGGCGTTGAGGTTGCCGTAACGCATGACGAACTCATCGTAACAGGTGTTCAGATGCTCACGCCACTGGACATTTGCTTCGTGTAGGTTCGATTCATAGCGGTACAGCCGCTCGTAGGCGTCACGGAGTAAAACATACTGTAACGCCTTCTCCTTCTGGTAGCCTTTCAGGTCGAGCGGCTGGAATGTGGCCCCGTAAGGCGTGATGTCCTTCAGATAGCCGATGTTGCGGCGCGCCCTGTCAGCCACCAGCGAGCCTTCGCGCAGGTGCATCTCCGGCGTGCGGTGGTAGGCACGCGGAGAAAGGTCCACGACTTCCTCCTTCGGCTTTTCCGCTTCGATGTCGGGGAAAAGTGAAGTCGCCACCGCTTCCACTTGAGCATCGGTAGCAGCAGGCGTGGCGGCAACTTTCGGCTGTGTTTCCTCCTGTCGTGGTTGCTCTCGGGAAGTTTCCGGCACAGCTTTCACTTCCGTCTTTTCCGCCGCCACTTGTTTCTCGTTATGCTGTCTTGCCAGCTCCCGAAGTTCCTTCCTGCGTTCCGGCGTCAAACCCATCATCATTTCATAGAAGCCGTTGATGGGAGGATTGGTATCCCAGTCCAACGTGGCATAGATGTCGTCAGGGTCGGCAGGCTTGGCGGCATTGTCCGTTTTCGCCTCCTTGTTTTCCGTAACATTCTGTGTGGTCTGCGGCTTGGACGGAATGCGCCTTGTCGGGCTTTCCTTTTTCGCCGCCTTTTTCTTTTTGGCGGTTTTCGGTTGTTGACTGACTTCTTCCGTCATCCCCCAGAGGTCGAGCAAGGATAGCTGCACACCGTCAGAATATTTCGGACGTGGCTCTATCTCCGGTTTTTCCTCAACGGGTTGCGGTTTTTCTGTCGGAGTTTCCACCGTCTGCGCCGAAGATACCGTTTCCAATTTTATAGCAGGACGCTCTACCTCCTTTTGAACGTTATGCACAAGCATGCAACCGCCCCGGGTCAACAAACAATTATGTGGGATGATACTTTTCTGGAACTTTATCCAACATTTCCATAAAACAACATTTCCACTGATTTGCAGACAGACTTACAATTTGACAATTAAGATTTATTCCGTACTTTTCACTAATTCCTCTGACTTGATTTTTTCTGAATAGTGTCTTCAAGACTGTTCTGACTGGCAAATCGGGTTTATGTAACAAGCAAGTGATAAATTTCAGATATTTTCCTTTCAATTCATAACCTATATGCATTTTTCTTCTTTCAATCCTTAAAAGTGCTGACTTGACTTTTGGTGGTGGCAAAAAACTTTCTTGAGATATTTCATACATAAGTTTTAAATCAAAAAAAGTATGATAAAATACAATATATGGGTTGAATACTTTTTCTGAAAATAACTTTTCGGCAGGTTCAAGTTGCATTATCAACGAACCACCCATAAAATGCTCAACACAATCAAACATCAAGGATTTTAAAATATCAGAAGTTATTCTGAAAGGTATGTTAGACACAACTTTAAAATTTCTTTTTGGTATAGTGTAACCCCTAAAATCACAATCAATAATCTTGACATTGTAATTGTTGGCAAACTTATTTTTTAAAATGCACAATAGAGATTTATCATTTTCTATTGCAATCAGGTTTTTACATTGACGAACTAAATGAACAGTTATAAAGCCTTTTCCTGCCCCAATGTCGAGAACAGTATCGGTTTCATTTATTTTAGCAATTTTAATTGCATCAGCAATCAGCACTTTATCAATAGTAAAATGTTGCCCCGTGAATCTAACGGGCAGTTTATTTTTTATCATTACTTATTTCTTGAAAATGAATACTTGGGTTCAAATCACAAGGAAGTGATAAGACAGTATTCAATCCACAGAAATAAAGTTTTGATACAAATCTTTATAACATAGATAAATAACCTATGACTGTATTGCTATAAAAGATAACAACACACCATTCGATAATATTAATGGATGGACTGTCTATCACTTAGTTAGCCGTCAGTTTACAAAAACGGCTGGGTTTAACTTGTAAACCGTATTAGTTACATTTACTGTTCTTTCTATACTCGAAAAAGAATAGATGATATTCCTTTCGACAAGAGAATTGAACTCTATTAAAGAAATCTCTTTGAATACGTCAAATTTGTCTTCGATAGAAAAAATTTGAGTGTGGTCGCTGTAATATTGTACGTGAACCAAAACACAACCCTCTTTCAAAAATTTGATAGTTTGTTGCTGATTTTTTCCGAGACCTTTTAAATTTGGTACTTTCATAAATTTGATATTTTGAAGTTGAAGTTGAAGTTTAATTTTGAATTAAGAAAAACCGAACGGCTAACACAAGTGTATGTGGGATTATCCACCCTGCAAAAATCAACGCTAAAACCCCACATACACCAGTCGATAGTAGCCCAAGGTCTGAAGTAGAATGCAAATGAAACAGAATACATAAGTATTAATTATTAAATTTGTGCAAAGATAATAAAAAAAATGCCTGTGCATAACATGCGGTCATAAAACATTTGGGGTGAAGTGGTTATTCGAGCATACTGCCACGCATCAACTTTCGGTGTCGGTTGATAGGAACACAGCCCGCTCTCCCAAACGTTTCATACCGCAAAACCGGTAACTTTTTCTTCCGTTCCCGACTGCCGGATTGTTCCCGAATACAGACGCATGGCGAGCCTGTAATGGAAATCCTCGTCAAGCATACGGCGCAAGTCCCCGGATATGCCTGCGGTCTTGCCCTCGTGCAGATAGACCATAGCGGGTTTCCCGTAGGGGTCGGTGTCAAGTTTCGCCGTCGTATGCACGATGCGTTCCGGGTGGTGGATGAAATAGGCGTTGTCCGTCAGGTCGGTTTTCGTATCCGTCTGTATCACGGTCATCAGCCGTTCGTCCTGCGACATTTCCTTCTTGTTCAGGTGCTTTTGCAGGACAATCAGGTCGCTGCCCACCTCCGTGCCCGCGTTGTCCGTGAACAGGTTGTTGGGCAGGCGTACCGCGGATACCAGATTAGCCTGCCGGAAAAGTTCGTTACGCACGGAGGTCTTGGTGCTGTTCAATACCCCCTGCGAGGTGATAAACGCCACGATACCGCCGTCACGCACGGTATCAAGCCCTTTGAGGAAAAAATAGTTGTGTATGGCGTTCTGGGCGGAGCGTCTGCCGAAGGAATCGCTACGCTGAAACTCCGCGTCGAACACGGCGATGTCACCGAACGGGATGTTAGATACCGCCAAGTCGAAATAATTGTTGAAAGGCTTTTCAATTTTCTCAAAACCGCAGGTGCGCATTTTATGGTCTGGATATAGATGCCGCAGGATTGTCCCCGTGAGCAGATCCTTCTCGAAAGCCATCACATCCGCATCGGGGCTGTGCCGCAGCACGGAATCCACGAACACGCCTACACCTGCCGACGGTTCGAGCATACGGGCGGGGCGGACGCTGTAATCCGCCAGCATGTCCGCGAGGGTGTCAGTTATCTCTTTTGGGGTGTAGAAAGCGGTCAGCACGGATGCTTTCAGCGAATCCACAAACCGCTTGTATTCCGTTTCGTCCTTGCTGTTCTCACGGATGAGCCTGTGCAACTCCACCGTCGGGGCGAACAGTTCGAGGTCGGATTTCGCCCACCGGACGGCATCCGTCAGTTCCTTGGCAGGGTTCAGGATACATTTCAGACCGCCGAAACCGCAGTACCTTTGAAGTATGGCACGCTCTTCGGTTGTCGCCGCTCTCTGTTCCCTGTCAAGGATGAATGCCGTCCGTATCGCCTCGATGTTGTCCCGTAGTTTCTGTTTGCGGTTAAACGCCATATTCCCCGATGTAAAGGACGGTTGCCCCCGTCAGCTCCGTATAGAGCAGGTCGTAATCGGAAGACAGGGCGAAGTTGTCGTCCGAAAGGTCATAGACGGAGAACACGTTGCCGACAAGCGGCAGGAGTTTATGGATAAAGGCTTCTTGTTTCTCTTCCGGCACTTCGTTGGCAAACTCGTTCTCCACGACTTCGTGGAGCATGGCGTACCGGGAATAGTGCAACCCGCGCAGCAGTGTTTCCATCGCCAGTTCCTGCGCACCGTCGGTGGGATAGCCTTCAATCCGCGCCTTTTCATACGTTTCGGCGGCACGATCGGCGCGTTCCCGTATGAAAGCGGTGTCGGTAGCCTGTTCAAACTTGTTCGTGCGGAGGTAGTCCATCAGGTACAGACCGTAATAGGAAAAGTCGGACTGCCCTTCGTTGTTCTTCTTGTTGTTCATTACTTTGGAGTTTAGTGGATTGATATTTAACGGGATAATCGGTTGGAAAAAAGGAAGAAAAAGGCACTCGGTATCCCTCCGAGTGCCGCCACTAAATCCAAAGTATGAGTGTAATCCGGTATCGAAGAACAATTCATTACTCTGAACAAGTGGCAAAGTTAATACTATTTCTTCCGTCCTGAAAATTTCTTGCCCTTTTTAGCCTCCGGGAACACGAACGTCGTGTTATATTCCCCGTCAAAGGCGACGACGGCATCGAAGCTCTTGCCCTGTTTGCTCTTGAAGCCTTTGAGCAGCTGGGTATGCCCTTCGGTGAGCAGGTCTTTGATTTCATCGTCGGACAGGGTGCGTCCCGCTTTCAGCCGGAACACGGGAAGCCCGCACTCCGTGTTGTCGCAGCGTACCACCTTGCCGTAGAACCGCATCCTGCCCGTGCCGCACTTGGGACACGCGCAACCGGAATCGCGGCTGCCGAAGAGTTTGTCGCATGAGAGCAGTTCGGAGGTAATCTCCCGCGTGTACGCCTCTATCTTTTTGCGGAAGGTATCGGCGGACAGCTCCCCACGCTCGATGCGTGCCAGTTCCTTCTCCCATTCGCCTGTCATGGCGACATCGGCGATGCGCATCGTCTTCACCACGGAATTGAGTGCAAGCCCCTTTTCGGTGGGGACAAGCAATTTCTTGCAGCGTTCCATGTAACCGCGCTTGAAGAGCGTTTCGATGATGGAGGCGCGTGTGGCGGGAGTACCGATGCCACAGTCCTTCATCGCCTGCCGCAGTGCGTCGTCCTCAATTTCCTTGCCCGCCGTTTCCATTGCCGAGAGCAGGGTGGCTTCGG
>OIEV01001282.1_pt1 | contig 11040 bp, 10 predicted proteins | sample 1581881 | NCBI WGS metagenome assembly OIEV01 (sample SAMN03279760, study PRJEB24777) | human gut metagenome | isolation source: fecal sample PR121 from 1 month old male Malay infant, vaginally delivered... | place: Singapore | collected 2005-09-16 | reverse complement strand
GCGAACGAATGGTCGACCCGCCGCTATCTCGACATGTCCCGGCTCGGTGACAACCTCGTGGAAGCGAACTGACTATCGCGCCATGGACGGCCACGATCCAAAGTGCGCAACTTTTCGGGCACTACCGGTGTATTTTTCCCATACGGGAATATCGTTGTTATTCATCAGATACCCCCTTTCCCATGTTTCGTGTCATACTGGATATAGGGGATAAGGTCGGTGCGGTTTATCCTCTGTAAATGGGCGGTTAATTTACTGGAAAGGGAATTGCTGTATCTTGCCTTATCAAGCATAGTTCCCACTTTTTCCAGTCCACCTAATGCGTCATGTTCTTCCAAGAAGTAAAAACTTTTGACAGCGGAAATCACGCCACCCTCTGTGAGCCATTGCTGTGTTTCCTCAAGGGAATTTTGCTGTTTTGGTACTTGCAGTTTCAAGACTTCCACAGCCCCTAAAAAGCGTTCCCAAAATCGACACGTTTTCCACCTGCTTTTATTACTTTCGTTTCTGTTTGGCACGACAAAGCGTAGGTTGTTTGCCAGTAGCCCGAAAGCCAGTTCCCCAAGTTCCAGCGGTCTGTCCTTGAATGTCATGGCAAAAGCATGAGCCTTATCATCACGCAGTTGCATTTCTGTCCGTTTCCAACTGCCGACTTCCTCAAGCGTCTTATTATGTTTTGAACAGACTTCTTTATCCTTATCATAAAAGCGGTAGGATAATCCAGATTTTCCAGCACCGATATAAACAGTCTTTGCGGTGTCGAAATCGTCAAACTTGCTTTCATCAAAGTGGTAGCCCTCACTATTGGAGATAAATTCCTCTTTTTCGCATTTCTTCTTTATCTGCTCTATGGTAAAGAATGGCTTTTCGTTTTTGTCATCAATGGCAATATCAAGTCTTGTGAAGTGGAAGTTATCCCGTCCGTATCTTCGCTCACAACGTCGGAACATATCCCCAAAGGTATAATCCCTACTGTCGAGAATACAGAAAATATCATCACAACCTCTGCCAGTCATAACAAGATAACAGCCTAACCCTTGTGGGTTGTCCTCTGTTTTTCTTGCGTCCCCCGATACATAAATATCTCCAATCTGCCAGCGTGCTTGATAGGTTTTGTATTTAATGCTTGCCGGATAGACATTGAAAATGTCAGTCGGTAAACCTAAAATGTGCATGATTACATCTTCAGCGGTTGCCGTATCAAATACAATACTGATGTAATCAATCTTAACGGATAAATTTTTGTGTGCAGTTATAGTGCATTACTCCTTTCGTACTTCCCGTTTTTTTGCGGGGTAAAAATCGTGTTTTTTCCTTTATTTATCACAGTTTCTAGGTACTATGACATGTATGCGCAGGGCGGTGTTACATATACGCCCTTTACGAACGCCTAAAGGCGTTCCCTTTCTTCCTGTGTCTGCCCCGTTCTTAACGCTCACGAGCCTTGTAAGGCTCGTGGCTAAACGGAACAGCCCCAGTCAGAAACCTTATTTTCGGTCTGATAGTCCATGCTTATTCATGCTATCAAAGTGAAAATATATATTTTATATGCTTACTCAAGCGTGTGATTGACCCTAGCGTGCTTAATCACTCTGTCTAATACGATAATAACTCCATTAGAATTACTTGTCAAGAAGTTTTTGTTGACTTTTAGATATAGATTAAGTATGATATGCTTATAAATACCAAGAAAAGCAACGAAAGGAGCGGTTATACTAAGTTATGGAGCATTATGAAAAGAAAATCAGTTTCTTAGGAGAAAACATACAGACCATAAGAAAACACAGAGGAATGAAACAACAGGAACTTGCGGACAAAATCGGTATCAATATGCAGAGCCTTTCCAAGATTGAACGTGGCGTGAATTATCCTACCTTTGATACGTTAGAGAAGATAATGGACGTGCTGGGTGTAACGCCCAATGAATTATTGTCGGGAGAATGGAAGTATATTGACCACACCGAGCCCTATATCATGGATATTATCAAACGGGAACAAGACTTCAATGTTTCCTTAGATTACCTGTCTGAAAATGAATTTTTCGATGATGAAAAAGAATGCACATTTTACAAGGCATATAAACTCATACAGTATATCCATAACTACATTACCAATGAGGTTACGGAGTTGGAAGAACTTATGGAAATCAAGCAGTTGATACAGCGTCAAAAACTGGAACGCATGATAAAAGTGCATAAGGAAATGCGAGGGTTAGACCGATACAGAGAACAGCCCAAAGAGTATAAATACCATGACCCTTATGATGATTGGATATTTCGTCAGCTTGCGGATATAGACAACAGAAACAACATTCCCGACACTTCTCCACAAGTAGACTTCAATGAAGCAGACTATGAAGATTATCTAAAGGCGAAATGGAACAGAGGTCTTTAATTTCCTCTTGCATGGAAGATACAGCAAACAAAAAGCCCAGTAAAGAGTGCAAAGCACCACCAATGGTGGCAAGGCTCTTGACAGGGCTTTTTCTTTTCTGTTGTGGGGTAATCAAGAGGAAGAAAGAAAAAGTGTGCATTTTTGTTCCATAAATGCTAAGGGTATGCTGATTTTTATTGTGGCGGATATATGGAACTGTTATAATATGGATATGAAGAAAGCGACAAATTTGAAAGTGTTAATAATTTTCAAACAGCCTCATTGCATGGAAATAAGAAACAGACTATCCTTAAAGTAGGAGGTGGCACAAATGGCAAATGAAGATAAAAAAGATTTTAATGCTATGTTGCATGATAGTAAGGATATGCCAAAATTTCAAATTATCATAGACCAGAAAAGTATTGAGAAATATGGTGGAAACAAAATGTATTTTGCTCCCCCGATTGACTATGACAAAGTAATGAAAAAAGTTCCGTATGGTAAAGTGATTACGGTTGGAAAAATACGAGAACACTTTGCAAAATTGAGTGGTGCAGATTTTACAGAGCCGATTACAGCGGGTATATTTGTTTCTATTGTAGCGTGGGCGAGTTATCAGCGTTCCGAAGATGAAACACCCTATTGGAGAACATTAAAAGCAAACGGAGAATTAAATGCTAAATATCCAAATGGTATTGAAGCACAGAAAGAAAAATTAGAAGCAGAGGGACATACCATTATTCAAAAGGGGCGTAAAAATATACGATACTATGTAAAGGACTATGAAAATTCTCTTTTTGATTTGAAATAGGCAAATTCTATTTCACAATTTCATATCTCTATACACAAAGCAGTTAGTCTTAGGATTGACTGCTTTTTTCATACCTAAATTTCAGATTGGAGTGATGAAATGGTGTTTGTTAGAGCTGTTCAATAAGATTATCGGTGCATAAAATTTTATTGTGGTGCAGATATGAAAATGATATAATGTGGATATGAAGAAACGGACAAATTAGAATTTGTCGAGCTGGTTAGTTCGAGATAATTTTGAGTTTGTTAAGATGTGGTGCACTTGATGGAATCACAGGTACGACATCATATTATGGAGGATGAAATAGATGATAGGTTTGATTGTTGCGAGGTCAAAGAATAATGTTATAGGCAAGAATGGTAATATACCATGGAAAATAAAGGGAGAACAAAAGCAATTTAGAGAGTTAACAACGGGTAATGTGGTTATTATGGGGCGAAAGTCTTATGAAGAAATCGGTCATCCGTTGCCTAATAGAATGAATATTGTTGTTTCCACCACAACAGAGTATCAAGGAGATAATTTAGTTTCAGTTAAATCATTAGAAGATGCATTATTATTGGCTAAAGGACGAGATGTATACATATCTGGTGGATATGGACTATTTAAGGAAGCTTTGCAAATAGTAGATAAAATGTATATCACAGAAGTAGATTTAAATATTGAAGATGGAGATACATTCTTTCCAGAATTTGATATCAATGATTTTGAAGTTTTGATAGGGGAAACACTTGGTGAGGAAGTGAAATATACGAGAACATTTTATGTAAGGAAAAATGAATTGAGTAGATTTTGGATTTAGGGTGTTTTCATAAATATATTGCTTTTTATGCATATATAAATTGTTGTAAGACAAATTCCAGTTTATAGAACTAAGAAAATTAGAATTGATGGAGGGATATATTATGATAGGCTTTAGTATAATGATGTGGTTCTGTTCTGCTCTTCTCATATTTGTTAGTTTTTCTCTATTAAAAGGAAATTATTCTTCTGTTCATGGCAAAGTATTTGAAACCACAAACGACAGAAAAGGATATGCAAAAGCATTAGGAAAGCCTGTTTTATTGATAGGAATTTGTCTTTTGTTCTCTGGAGTGATTGCAGTTATATTACCGAAAGATTATGCTATTTCTATTGCAGTTATATTTATATTATTTATAGCTGTTATTTGTAGTATATGGCTGTATAAGATTCAAAAAAGATTTTCGTAAATCCCAGTTTGACAATTTCATATCCATACACACAAAGCAGTTAGTCTTAGGATTGACTGCTTTTTAAAAAGACACCATTTAGGTGTAATGATGTCTTTTGGGTGTTATTTTATAGGTCATATCAAGGCTCATTCAATCGTGGTAAATTCGTGGTAAAATGAGTTTTTTCTATACTTCAAAATACTTGAAAGTATAGTGTTTATGCGGATAATCGAAAATTAGATATAAAATTTACAAGAAATGATTCATATTTTTTTACCAAGCTGTTTGCACATCGTTGGATATCGTATTCTTCGATGTCACCGCTAATTTGATCTGAGCGCTTCGAGGAATGCAAGTTTGACAGCGTTTCAATCCAAGGCTTTACATCAGTAATCTGCAGAAAATAGGAGCTAGCAGTCACATCCGCTTCCGAAGGAACAATATCGGACAGCAAGCAAGGCAAATCCGCGACCTGAGCTTCAACAGCAACTATGCCCAATCCTTCATAAAGACTGGGAAGACAGAACACATCGAACGCCTGGTATAGACGATTGACATCCGAGCGTTGACCGAGGAATAGCACATGATCAGCGATACCGAGTTCTTCAACATGTTGTTGAACCGCAGGCTTATCAGGACCATCACCGACGAAGGCGAGCATGGCGTCAGGGCGTTTAGGAAGCAGCCCCGCAAGCACATCAACCAGAAACGACTGATTCTTCTGTGGCATGAAACGTCCAACATGACCGATCAGGAACGTATCATCCGAAATGCCGAGCTCTTTACGTGTTTGTTTACGCGTTTCAGCATTAAAACGGAATTTATCCAATTCGATAGCATTGGGAATCACGGTAAAATCCGCATTTTTGCCGAATAACCATTTTCCTGCATAACGACTGCATGCAAAACGAACCGTTGGATACACATTGGCGAACGGACGCAACACAAGTTTCATCGCGTTCTTCGCGAACTCGCCTTTGCCCATAGTCGAATGAGAATGCGCGATACGCACCGGCACTCCAACCTTCTTTGCCGCCGATAGCGGGAACACGCTCAACGTATTGATATTGCTGTGCACAATCGGCCACTGCTGTTCACGCATCAAGCGAATCAGCTCACGACGGTAGCGGATTGGATGCTGGTAGGGTGGTATGCGGAATATTCGGCCACCCAAAGCAGTGATTTCATCCTCTGGGACACGAGTGGAATCTTCATCAACTAAAAAGTCAAATTGCACTTTGCTGCGGTCAATGTGACGATAATAATTCATCACTACGGCTTCAACTCCGCCCCCAAGCATTTTACCGACAATCTGGGCTACACGAATCGGCTCACGGTCTGAGTTTTTTTCGTCACAATGTTTATCGACACCAGATACATCAGGCTGGTCAATTCCATCCGTCACGTCTTCTCTCCATTCTACAATCCCTTTTATCATCTTATTGCAGTGGCCTGATTTTTTATCATCTTATTGAAGTGGCCTGATTTTTGTTCCGCCCTTATAGTGAGGCGGCTTGTGCCGCTTGATGTTGATAATACTCGGTTTCCACCGCTTCGGGTGTCCTGTAGCCCAGGGACCGGTGCAGGCGCTTCGAGTTCCACCACGAGACCCACCGGAACGTCGCCAATTCCAGGTCCTTCAGATCCGCGAAGGGTTTGCGCCGCCATACCAGCTCGGTCTTGTACGCGCCGTCGGCGCTTTCGGCCATGGCGTTGTCGTACGAGTCGCCGACGGTGCCGGTCGACGGCAGCATCCCATATTCCATAACCCTGGTGGTGTACACCGTGCCGGTGCACTGCGTGCCATGGTCGCTGTGGTGGATAAGACCATCCGTGCCACCATGGGACGCGGCCCATGAGACCGCCTGCTCCAACGCCTGCAACGGCAGCTCCTGCGTGTTCATGGTCATGGCGCACGCCCATCCCACGATCCGACGGGCGTACACGTCGGCGGCGAACGCCGTGTAGCCGAACGAGCCGTTGGCCATGCGCACGTAGGTGATGTCGGCCACGTGCAGGCGGTTCGGCGCACAAGCCTCGAACCTCCCGTCCACCGGATCCGGCCTGCCGCCCGTGCCCTTGGCGGGTTCCGTCGTCACCGGGGTTCCGCCGCGGCGCACGCCCCGGATGCCAAGCCCGCGCATGATGCTCATCACCCGGCCGCGGCCGACCTCGGCCCGATCCCAGCCCTGGGCGACCAGCTGCGCGTGCATCTTCCCGTAACCGTACACGGCCATGAAGAAATCCGAGTGGATCTGGAGGATGTCGCGGGCCAGCGCCCCATGCCCCGCCCGCATGCGGCTGACGGGACGTGTTCTGAACATGCGGCAGCCGCGCGGCGTGAGAAACCCGCAGTCCAACGATTCGGGAAGGACCCCGCAGATCGGCCCGACCTTGAAACGGCTTTCATGCTCGTCGATGTACGCGGCCATCAACGCCGTGTCGGGTCGAGCCCGGCCGCGAAAAAAGCCGACGCCGTCGTCAAAATCTCGTTCGCCCGACGCAATTCCGCGTTCTCGACCCGCAGCCTCCTCAGCTCCGCCATCGCGTCCTCGGCCGACTGCCTCGTCTCCTCCGCGACCGTCGCGTCCGACTGGTTGCGCCAACGCCGCAGCGATTCCGGCGCTATCCCCGGATCCTTCGCCACCGCGGAGATCGCGTTCGTCTCCGACGAATACGAGGAACGCGATTCCGCCAGCAGCCTGACCGCCTTCGCCCTGAACTCCGGCATATATCGAGTGCCCTTTGCCATGGTTCCATCATCTCCCATCGAGTTAGAGGAAATACGGAACAAAAATCAGTTCATATCAAGCCGCACCATGCGGATGCTGGGGTATCCGAAAAGCAAGGAGCTGCTCATGGCGTGGATCGACGAGCTCGCTGACGCGTAATTTGAGGCCGTACCGGGGCTTCCTCAACGCGGTAGTGCTTACGCATGCTGGTCAGGATGGTGCGCAGCGCTTTGTTCGTCTGCTCTGCTGCGGTACGGAACTTTGCGTATTCCTTGCCGTGCGGATCTTCAATATCCTCAGGCTCAGGGAGCATAGGCCGAATAATGGACGCGGAGTTGATCACTGACTGCAAGCGTTCCTGAATGGTCAAGCCCTTGACCAGTCCATTGCGCGCGCAGTACTCACACATGTTCGCAAAGTCGCCCAGCAGGAACGTGTATTTCACAGCAGTGGGAGCCAACGTGACAATGTCTTTACGCTGATCCTTTTCAAAGCACAGGATCAGATCAGCGGACTTTGCCATCGGCTGCGTCAGGCGTCGAGAACGGAACCCACTCGGTTCGATTCCTACGCTTTCCATAAGCAGGGCGCTGTTGGGATCAATCTGATGCATGGGCAAACCATGCGTACCCGCGCTGGAAACCTGCACCGTGGTGCCAGAGAGGTAGCGAGTGAGCAATAGCTCACCCATAGGAGAACGACAAATATTGCCGGTGCAGACGAACATAATGTGCATGGGCTCAGTCCTTCTTCATACTTACAACGCTACCTTGCGGGCCTGCGTACAAACCATTAGCGCACTATTTTAGTCCGATACGTCGGACTGTGACCAATCCGCGTCCGCCCACCACCACTTCATCTTCACATGAATGTTACAAGGGATTCACTTTTTGGGCGGATTTTGCTATAGGGGGGGGGTGGCATTCGTGCTAGGGTGGGCGAGAGAATGAATGTTTCTTGCGGTTTTTGGGGAACGATGGAGGAAGAATTCAGTATCATGCCGAAGGACAGAGGCACAGCAGCAGAGTCGCAGGCAACAAGCACCGCGACCATGGCAATGCCCAAAGTACGGGCGAGCGGGAGCCGGTCCTCGGCTTCGTTCTCCCCCGTTGCCGAATGTGACATTGCGCCGACATTCTTTGACGGCACCTACTTCTCCTCTACACCGGACGGCAGCTCCACACATAACGACACCACGAACATACGTCCATTGATGGGCCATTCTGTGCCGAAGTGGCGATATCTCTATAACACGACCTTGGTCGTGCTTGATCTGCTGATGACCATTGTGTCCACGTACATCGTGTTCCTGCTCCGACCTTTCGCTTATACCTATGTGCAGAGCATTGGCCCCGGCGAATACGGCGTTTTTAGCTTCCTGCTGTTGACCTGCGTATCGTGGCTCATCAGTCTGTATTCCGCACGCTCCTATGAACGGCACACCATGGGTGAGGGCTATGCCCTGTACGCCAAGCTGTTGAACGCTGCGTTCATCGATTTCATTATGCTGTGCACGTTGGGGTACCTGTTCCACCTCAATCTTCCCCGGTCGTTGAATGTGTTCATTCCGCTGGTTTCACTGGTATTGGTTATTATCGAGCGTTGGATTATGCGCCGCGCGCTGCACCGCAACCGCATGAATGGCGAATTCAACTACCCGACTGTGGTTATTGGGTCTCCGGAAGGTATCCACCGGACGGTCGAACAATTGCGCCAGTGCCGTGGCCTCGGCTACGCGCCAATTGCGGTGTGCCCAGTGGCTTCAGTCAAGAACGAGGATGACCCGGATTCGGCGCAGCATTTGGTGTCGGTGCCCTTCACTCCTGCCAACGATGCTGAGGCACGACTGAAGGTGTTGCCACTCAACTCGCATTTGCCGCAAACCGCGAAGCGTATGAAGGCACGTACCGTATTGGTAGCTGATGTACTTACCCGTGATTCTGAGACCATGCGTACATTGTCCCTGGCCGTGGAATCCATGGGCATTGAATTGGCCCTCACTACCTCTGTGGCTGATTTGAGCGGCGCTGACCTGCATTTCCGCAACGATCCGACGATGCCAGTAGTCACTGCACGACTGACGCAGTACTCAACCGTTACCCGCATCCTCAAGCGTGTGTGCGATATCGTGCTTTCCGGTATCGCCATTATCTTGAGCTCGCCCATCATGCTATGGGTGGCATACAAGGTCAAGCGGGAAGACGGCGGCCCTGTGTTCTATTCGCAGACGCGCATCGGCATTTACGGCAAGCCGTTTACCATGTACAAGTTCCGTTCCATGCGCACTGATGCCGACGAGATCAAGGCGAAACTGGCTAAGGAACGCGGCATTGAGGATCGTTTTATCTTCAAGCTCAAGGACGATCCACGCGTGACTAAGATCGGTCACTTTATTCGTAAAACATCACTGGATGAGTTCCCGCAGTTCTTTAACGTGTTCAAGGGCGATATGAGCTTGGTTGGGCCTCGCCCGCCGCTGCCTGAAGAAGTCGCGCGATATGACATGCTGTATTCCACGAGACTGCTGGTTAAGCCTGGTATTACTGGACCGTGGCAGATTTCCGGACGCAGCGATTTGACTCAGGAACAGTCGGAGTATGCGGATGTGTCGTATATTCAGGACTGGTCTATCACGGGGGACATCGTGATTCTGTTGAAGACTGTGGTGGCAGTGTTTAAGGGGACTGGATCGTACTGAGTTTTCTTTGGGAATGTTGAAATGTTGAGAGGGCGTCAGCTTCTTGCTGACGCCCTTCTTTTGTCTCTCCCTCAGCCTGTGGTGTGGCTGACAGTCCTCGTCAGAGGGAACTTTTACTGCTTGTTGATGGAGCAGGCAGCGGTGTCGGTGGTGACGCCGGAATCAATCCAGCCCATTGGAGTTTGGTCGATAGTGAGGTCGGAGACAGCCTTGGTGGACGTGGTCACGTCGAAGGAATAGGTGACGGACTCTCCAGGAGCTATCGTGGCATTGCTCGCATACACGGTTTTACCATTCAATGTTTCTTGACGGCTCTCCGTCACTGAACCACCACTGGTCTTAAGATTCGAGATGGAGCCGCCGGCAGGCGCATAAATCAGAGTTTTTTCCACACCTTGTCCGCCGGAGCCAAGGATATAGCTCGTTAGAGCACCAATCTGACTGCTCTCCAGTGTATTCGTCATCGTGTATTCCACATGATAGGTCGGGGAACCATCATTATCACAGGTGGAACGAGTCACCTTCGAAGTGCGATGAATATACCATCCCATCTTTGACGGATTCTGCTCAGTCACATACACTCCCACCTGCGGATGCTCTTCACTGCTCGGAGTCTGTGCAGTAAAGCCCGCATCACTAATGGTCTTTTCAGCAGTTTCGTCGAATGCGTACATGGAGAAGTGACGGCCTTCGGCCATGCTACCCATAAGCTGTGCGACCTTGGTGAGTTTAGCCAAATCAACATTGCTGAACATACTACCGACTGTTTGTTCTGCGACTTGAGCAAATAGGGCGTCCTGCATGGAGACTGGGTAATCGACATACACCTTGTTCAACAAAAACTCAGCAGTGTTATCTCCCGTAAGCACCGTTCCATCAGGAATAGTGACATTACCACTGATTTTCGTAAGTTTGATATGGCCTGATTTTTGTTCCGCCCTTATAGTGGGGCGGCTTGCGCCGCTTGGTTTGCATAATACTCGGTTTCGGTCCGTTCCGGTGTCCTGTAGCCCAAGGACTGGCGCAGACGCTTCGAGTCCCCGCCACGAGACCCACCGGAACGTCGCCAATTCCAGGTCCCTCAAATCCTGGAAGGGCTTGCGTCACCAGACGAGCTCGGTCTTGTACGCGCCGTTGACGCTCTCGGCCATGGCGTTGTCGTACGAGTCGCCGACCGTGCCGGTCGAGGGAAGCATGCCGAATTCCCCGACCCTGGTGGTGTACACGAGGCTG
>OIEV01001281.1_pt1 | contig 11041 bp, 11 predicted proteins | sample 1581881 | NCBI WGS metagenome assembly OIEV01 (sample SAMN03279760, study PRJEB24777) | human gut metagenome | isolation source: fecal sample PR121 from 1 month old male Malay infant, vaginally delivered... | place: Singapore | collected 2005-09-16 | reverse complement strand
GTTCCGGGCGGCACAAGTCCAAGCATCCAATCCAACAAAGAAATTTTGTGTCTGGTTCGACTCCAGAAACCGCCTATTTTACACTTTTAAGTGTTTCAAAGGAGAAAAAGGAAATGAAGGTAATGGCAATCACCAATGAAAAAGGTGGCGTCGGTAAGACAACGACAGCGGTTAGCTTAGCGTATGAGCTGAAACAATTAGGTAAAAGCGTACTCCTGATTGACAATGATCCGCAGTCGAATCTTACAACTCACTGTGGAACAAGAAATCCCCAAAAAGAAGGATTTTATTCGTTGACAAAGCTGTATGAAATTATTTTAGAAAATCTGTCTGGTAATAATTGGACAGACGATGGCTTGGATCAGGAGCCATTGCCGCCAATTGAAAAAGTAGTTATTCAGAAAAATGGATTCAATTATATATCAGCTGATTTAAATTTAGAAAGTGCTGAACGTCAGATGTATATTACTTCAGGAACAGATCGAATTATGGAGGACGTTATTAATAAGTATGCTGACGGTTATGACTATGTACTCATTGATTGCAGACCATCACTTGGAAAGCTTACAGTTAATGCTATGGCTGTCTCGGATTCTATTATTATTGTAATGCCTTGTGAACACTATGCAATAGAAGGAATGAATTCATTGTTAAGAAGCATTAAAACGGTAAAGAAAAGACTTAATCATAAAATAAAGATTGAAGGCATCTTGTTGACACAGTATCAAGGTCGCCATATTTTGACACAGGATTTAAGTAAAATAATCCGAGATCAAATTGGAAAACAAATAAATATTTTTAAAAGTGTTATTCCAACATCTGTAAAGGTAAAGGAATCAGTAGCACTCAATAAAGCTATTGGAGAATATAAACCTGATAATCCCGCAGCAATTGGCTATAAAGAGCTTGCTTTAGAGATTATCAAGGAAAAAAAGGAGTAAAAGATGAAATTCGATTTCGATATTGACAAGGATTTAATTGAAGGAATCGCTGATTATAATGATTTTGAAAATGAAAAGATTTGTGAAATAGATATCGTGAAAATTTTACCTTCGCCATTTAATCCAATTCCGTTATATGGTGAAGAAAAAGAAAAGGAAATGGTCGAGAGTATTAAGTTATCAGGAGTTCGTTCTCCTGTGTTGGTTCGACCAGCAGAAAATGGATTTTATGAATTAGTAGATGGCCATAACCGGGTAAATTGTGCGAAAATTTGTGGCTTATCAACGATCCCGTCGATCATCAGAAATTACTCTGATGAAGATGCAAAGTTCGAAAATCTTGATGCGATCATTCAACAAAGAAGTCTCGAGGATCTAAAGCCGTCACTAAGAGCAAAAGTCATTTATGAACGTGTGGAAGGAATAAAAAAAGAGAATTTAAGTGCAGAGTTGCGAAAAAAATTGGAAAGTGATCCTGATCTTGCGGTCCTTAATAGCATTAAACAAAGTACTAAGTATATGTATCTTAAATTTTATAAATGCTGCTCCGAGATTAAGGAAGCGGTTGATGAAGGAAAGTTAGCATTAACTGTGGCAACGGAATTGTCGGAAATTGAGCAGGAGCAGCAAAAAAACATCTGGCAAATTAGCCAGGATATGGAAAAGAAAATAGATGCTAAAGCAGCTAAGTTATTTAAGGAAAAAGCACGTCAACAGGAATTAACAGATGAATTAATTGAAGATATACTGCTGGGTAAAAAAAGAAGGTCAAGAAGTAACAATATGAGTATCAGTGTACCAGCAGATTACAAAATGCGCTATTTTGAAGGGAAATCTAAAAAAGAAATTGAAGACATTGTTATTAAAGCTTTGACGTTGTACTTCACAGAAACATAAATTCCAATATTGGAAAAACTCTTTAAAGCCAGATAAATAGGGGGAAAGAGGGATGTTAAAAAAAACATTATTTAATAAAAACCAGTGTGGTGTTCTAAGTGGATACATCATTAAGTATAGTAAAAAAAATAGTTTTTTTGCAGAATATGGAGATACAAAAAAAGCGTTTTGTTCTAAATGCACATTAATCCACATATTACAAAATGAACCCAACTATACTATATGGAGGGCAAACTTTACTGATATATATAATTGTGAAAGGATAGAAGGCTTGGTTGTCTTAGAGATTGTCCCTCAAAATAAATTAGAATAACATACGAGACATTTGAATTTATTTAGGGCCAGAGTCTATATGACATGGCTCTTTTTTAATTAACTTAAATTGTAAAACTAATTGATCACCAAGTGATAAAACAGTTAAAAAACATTCATCTAAAGTGATATGGAATTTTTAACATGTAGCACAAATAAGTCAAAGGGAGTAGCAAAGATGAGAGAAGGAATTATGATTTACGATACCCGAACCGATCGAATGGATATTCGATTTGGGCTAGAAGAATACTACGGTGGTCTGCATTGCGGTGAATGCATGGAAGTCGAAATTGGCAACCAATGGGTTCCGACACGAATAGAGATGAACTTTCCTAACGGACAATGGTACCTGGTGGACATAAAAATAGATGATCTTCAGGGGCTAAGAGTCCGAATTTAGATTAAAAGTTTTGAATCGAAGGTAGTAAAAAATGATGCCTATTGGAAAAAAGGAGTTTATGAATGAATTTTGATAATCAAAAAGCACTTCAAGAAGAAGATGCTTATCTTGATCAGACTGCAAGATCAGACATAGATGAAAAGATCAACCAGCTGATGATCGAAAACATAGGCCTAAAAAAAAGTTTGCAAGAATTAGAAAAGTTACAACAAGTTAAGGATAATAGGATTTTTGAATTAGAACAGTGTTTGAAATCAGCGGATGAAAAAAATATCGCACTGGAAGAAGAAGTCGAAAGTATAAAGGGAAGCAAAAAGGTGATTGAAACTTTTCTAAGCTTAGACGCTGCACAAACGGCTTTGAATATTAAAAATGAGATAAAGGATGAAGCTGCCAAAGAATTTTTAGAAGCCTACAAAAGAGACTTGCTTCCAGTTATTGTAAAGGACTATAGAGACTATATTGACGAAGAAATTAAAAAATTAGGTCAGCAAATGGCCAATCGGAAATTATCAGGAAATGAGTCTGACAGATAGTCTAATTTGAGTATTGACGAACCGGCTTCATGAACAGGAGGCCGGCGAAATGAGTATTCAGCAAAGAAAGGAGAGAGAATGGTTAAGTTTGTTTTTTTAGTCCCAGTTCATTTGATCGTATTAGCAGGTATATTCTATGTTATTGAAGGAAAAATCAATCACAATGTAAAAAAGAGCGAAGGGCTAGGTGTCTACAGACGAGAAAAAAGACATAAAAAAGTGATCCGTGTAGCTAATACACTTTGTATCTTATCAGGAATTTGTTTAATTGGTGGAGTCATTGTAGTTTTAAATGGCTTTTCTTTTTGATCTGAAATACTGCACCTTCGAAGAAGGTGCAGGCAAGATACGTCTTTGTGTTACAAATTGCCTTCGGCAATCTGCAACACAAACACAATCTTGTTTTTCCATCCGGCGATTGCCGGATCGAAAAAGTTGATAGGGGCTCCGCCCCTAAGACCCCGGGAGGTTGATTAAATGGACGAATATCAAATGACAGAAAAAGAAGTAAAAGATCATAAACTGATAAAGGATTATTTATCTATGGTACACGAGTATGTATTACACTTACCGATTGAATTTAACCCGCCTGAAACAAAGGAACATATGAAAAATTTAGAAAGAGAAATTAGGGAACTCAGGCCAGAAGTTGAAAAGCTTCATGATAGGTTCAGAAATAAAAGGAACGACTGATGGGAGATGAAAAGAGAGTTCTAGCTGAAGAACAAGCTAATCATATTAGAGATTTAGCAATGGAGTATGGACAACTACAATTTAGTTATGGTTTAAGGATCGAGGAAATAAGTAAAGAAGTACAATTAAAAACAGAAGCGAAAATTCGTAATGCTCGAGAAGCGATAGTTGATTATCTTAGTTTATTGACCAAATTTGAGGAATAAGAAAGATCAAAAGAAAAGGGGGAATGGTATGAAAAGTTTAGAGGTTCATAACAGCTGGCAAAAAGAATATTAAGAGTTTTTCCGCGACGAACAAGCTACACTCCTTCCGATCCGTTAGTTTATATATCTAACGGATCATTACAAATACCAATATTGCAACTGTTACCTGAGTTCGATGAGGTTCATATAAGTTGCGTCTTTACATGAGATAAGCAGCATTGTAGAGAGCTTGAAAGGATGTTCCGAAATTTAACCAATAAGCCAGTATATCTTGGCGGGCCCGCATTTGGCAGTGACGCTGATGATTTTGCCCCTGGTCTTTATTTAAAACAGGGAGTGATCTTTACTAGTCGGGGTTGCAATAATAATTGTCCGTGGTGCATTGTTCCAAAAATAGAAGGCAAGCTTAAAGAGCTTCCAATTGTCCCAGGAAACATTATCCAAGACAACAACTTTTTACAAACGTCCATGCAGCATAAAGAAAAAGTTTTTAAAATGCTTAAAAGACAAAAACAAATTTGTTTTAAAGGGGGCCTTGAAGCAAGCTTGATTAATGATGACTTCATTGAGTCTATAAAAGACTTGAGGATTAAGGAGTTGTGGTTGGCTTGTGATAGAGACAATGCCTTACCGACATTTAAAAAAGCCTGCCAGAAATTGGTTGAGGCAGGCTATACCAGAAGGATAATTAAGTGTTATGTACTAATTAATGGTGATAAGGAAAAAAGTGAGGCAAGATTAAGAGCGGTTTATTCAGCAGGTGCTACACCGTTTGCTCAGTTATATCGGGATTTTACAGAGACTAAAACTCAATATTCAAAGGACATAGAACGGTTTGCAAGACAGTGGCAACGCCCTCCTGCCATTTATGCTCACATGGAAAGAAATACAGATTATCTAGAGTTCGGAACCTAAATTGCGATTGTCGAACAATGCTGTATGAAAAATAATATGTAGTAAAAAAGATTATTCTAATATTGGAAAAAACCTTACAAACCTTTTAAACAGAGGGATTGAGAGGTATTCCCAAAAAACTTATGAAAGGAAAAAGCAATGAAACGAAAAACTTACAAAGAGATCGAACAAGAATTAAATGAAAGAGAAAAGATCTTAAATCAGAGAGAGGCGCGAATAAAAGAAGAGGAGAATCGTTTGGCAAAAGAACGATTCGAGTTAAACAACTTCATGTTCGAAACGAACGAACAGGCTTTAGAAATAAATAAAATGATGAAACAACTAAATCATCACAGAGAAGCCCTTGAAGTAAGAGAAAATAGAGTACTTAAAGTGGAACAAGAATTGTATCGAATACCGTATGCCGTTTAGCATAAATTAATTTGAACTCCAAGTTTGGAGTTCTTTTTTTTGAGGATGGGTCATGAATTATTATGAAAAACAAGAGATAGCCGAACAGATGAGTATTGTCGAATGCTGTAGCTTGCTTGGCTTAGAATTGGTGTACAGAGCAAATCGTTACAAACATCCCGGATGGAATGGCTTGAGCATATCATCGGATGGTAAGGCATTTACAGATTTTGCAAAAAGCTGCGACATTGAAGACGGTGGTTCAGTCAAATTTGTCCAATGGTATTATGCCGTTGTAAAAAATGTAGAATTGACCTATGGCCAAGCGATTGATGAAATGATAAAGCTTAAGGGATATGATATTGAAGCTCCCATTCAAAAGCAAAGCATTTCTAGCGCTGTGTCATTTAGAAAAAATACGATCAAAGATCAAGGTATTCACGCAAAAAAAATTATCGAAAGACAGCCTTTGGTAATGCCTTCCAAAAATGAAAATCATCGTCGAGTGTTTGCGTATCTTACAAAAACTAGAAAGATAGATCCTGACATTGTTCAGTGGTTCCTTAAACAGCATCTTCTCTATGAGAGTAAAGATAAACTAAAAAATAAGGAAATTGAAGTTCATAATTGTGTTTTTGTGAACATGGATTATGAAGGAAATGTTGTTGGTGCAAGTTTGCGAGGGACCATGAGTGATAAAAGCTTTAAAGGAAGCATTGGAAATGACACGGATTATGGTTTTGTCATAAAAGGTAATAATAATCGAATTCGTATATTTGAGTCCGTCATTGATTTGATGAGCCGAAAAACGCTCCTAAAAAAAAATTGTCCACAAAAATATCAAAGTACTTTGAATGATACATGGATGAGTTTAAATGGATTGAAAGACTTAAAACTATATAAATATTTGGAGAATCATCCAGATATTCAAGAGATTATTTTTTCTGTCGATAATGATCCAATTGATCGATATGGAAAAAAACCAGGGCCTGATTTTTGCGAAAAGTGCAAGGATATTATCCAACAGAACTATCCAAGTAAATATTCTTTTTTCAAAGATATGCCCCGTTTCAAAAAAGATTGGAATGAAGAATTAGTTGAAATTGACAAATTCAATCAACAGGATTATCAACAGGAGGTAATTCATGAAAAACAATCAATAGTACTAAAGTAAGTATTAACCAGTAGAACAAAAGCTGATATGTGTCAAAATACTGAAAGGTGGTGAAATCCATGTAAAATTCCGAATGTATAAAAAATATCTTTTTTATATTGAAAATGTATAAATAATAGCGTAAAATAAAACTATGATTTTACGCGAGAATTCAAAATTAACGATTTAAATTCAAGAAAGAAGGAAATAAAAAATGAAGAACAATAATGAAGTATCAAGCGTAATCAAATCAGCAAAGAAAGTAGCTATCGGAGCAGGCGTTGTTAGTGGCGTGGCAGCATTCTCAGTATTGTCAGGTGGACAAGTATTAGCAGAAGAATTACCCGCAGATCAGGCGAACCTCGAAATGGTTGTGGCCGGAGAAGCACAGCAGGAAGTTAATAACGTATCAGACGAAGAGCTGGCAGCAGCCAATGAGGTCATTGCCAACAGCGTTGAAGACACAACCGCTGAAGTAGAGACTTCCGATCTGGCTGACACACAAACAGAAGCGTCCGCCAACGATGAAGACTATTCTTATTCAGAAGAACCAGAATATGAAGAAGATACCTCTTACGCGGAAGATGCCGGATATGAGGAAGAGGATTCATACATTGAGGACACTGGTTTTGAAGATGTATTGGTTGAGGACAGCAATGCTTCAGCAGACGAAGAAATCGTAGATGATACGGTGGAAACGCCAGATACAGACATCAATGTCGATCAGTCCAATGAGAATAACCTCACAAACGATCTGGTACAGCCACCGGTAGATGCTTCCACCGATAAAACAATTCAGGCTGAAAACAGCACAGATAAAGACATAAGTGATCTGGACGCAGACAAAACCGATGGTGAACAAATTCAGGATGAAAAAACAGATGCCGAAGCAAAGGAGGATGATAAAACTCCAACGGTAACTGAAGACAATAAAGATAAAGACGAGATCAAAAATAAAGAGGAAAAGGAACAAGGAAATATGATAGTAGATTCAAATGTACAGAACACAACTGTACAGGACGCCCAAGTTCAGGCAGCCCAGAATACACAGCAGTTCATGGAAGCCGCCATACAGACGGCCCAAAACTATGGCCAGAGTTTAACCCAGAAAGATATTGTGGATCTGTACAACAAGTATGTGTCCCCATATCATGACGCATCGAAGGAAGGCGACCTGTTTGCAATGATTGAAGAAACCTATAATGCAGACGGCACCTTATCGCAGCAGAGCCAGGAAGCCGCATTGGGACTCATTAACTTTTTCCGTGCGCTTTGTGGACTCGGTGAAGTGACGATTTCTCAAGATGATAACAAATATGCCCAGGCTGGTTCTGACTATCTGGCAGACACAAACTTTGAAAGCGGAAACCCACATAATGCGGCTGATGGCAGTGGAAACGAGGACGCGATCAAAGGGCTGCACGCTTCCAATATTTCCATGGGCAGCCATGGTTACAGCATTTACGATCTGTTACTCATGCAGTTTGGTGATGATGATGATCAAAATGGGACTTCCCTCGGTCACCGCAGATGGTTACTCGACCCCGATTTGAAGACTGTGGGCTTTGGAGCAGCCAAAGGTAACAGCTGGAAGTATTTTGTGCTGACCTACACGGCAGTTGACAATCCAGACCGGGAAAATGTCGCATTCCCCAATAACGGATTTTTCCCCATTGAAGCGTTGATCAGCAGTTCAACCATGTACGGTGCACCTTTCAACGTATCTCTGGGAACAGACTACAAAGTCACGAGCCCAAGCGGCATGAAAGTGACCATCACAAAAGATGATGGCACTACCACCGAATTTAATTATGTCAGCTCAAGCTCCAACCCGGATTTTAATGATAACTGGTGGACAATCAACACGGGTGGTTATGGCAGTGGCTCCGCCATTATCATCAACCCGTCCTACAGCTGGTTAGGCGATTATCAAGCCCTTGCCGGTCATTCGTTCACCGTCACCATTTCTGGACTAACCGATAAAGATGGCAACCCGGCCACCATCACTTACACCATCAACTTCTTCTCATTGCAGCAGGCCATCAAAGACCAGGCAGCGGATCGTGAAGCCGCACAAAAAGTTACGGATCAGATTAATGGGATTAAACCAACGGACGAGCTTACCTATAAAGATTATGATCCTGTAAAAGCAATTGAATCGGCCTACAATGGTTTGACCGCAGCTCAGAAGGACTATGTCTCTCAAGACAGCGTCCAGAAGCTTACTGAAGCTGTTCAGAAAGTCACAGAACTGAAAGCGACACATGAAGCCGATCAGAAAGCAGCGGACGCAGTAAAAGCCGCCATCAACCAGATTCCAGCAGACGTTACACTGGACGCCGAAGACAGTGTTACCTCGGCTCGAGATAAATACGACCAGCTGACACAGGATCAGAAAAATCTGGTCGATAACTACCAGAAGCTGACCGATGCGGAATCAACCATCGAAGCATTGAAGAAAGAACAGGCAGAAAATCAGGCAGCGGCACAGAAGGTAACCGACCTGATCAATGCTCTGCCGGATACCATTACCTTGGAAAACAAAGCAGCTGTTGAGGAAGCAAGAGCCGCCTATGATGCACTAAACGATAAGGCAGAAGCCATGGTCAGCAGCCAGACCGTAAGCAAGCTGACCTCAGCAGAATCAAAAATTGCTCAGCTCGAAAAAGAAGCCAATGACCTGAAAGAAGCATCCAAAGTGATCAATCAGATCAATGCCCTGCCAGGCGTTAATGACATTGAGCTTGAAGATGAAGCTGAAATCGTAGCTGCCAGAGCCGCTTATGATGGTTTAACGGATGATCAGAAAGCCATCGTTGAAAAAGAAGGCGCAGTGAAGACCCTCGCCAATGCCGAAAAGAAACTGGCCGAAGTCAAGCTTCAGCATATGCAGGACGAAGAAGCGGTTAAAACCGTCACTGAGGCGATCAATGCATTACCGGGTACGGACGCGTTACAGCTGAGCGATGAAGCTGCTGTCAACGGTGCGGCGAATCTCTACAACGCCATGACCGACACTCAGAAGGATATGATGGATCAGGCCGTTGTTCAGAAATTGGAAGATGCAAAAACCCAGATGGCCAAACTCATTGAACAACACAAGATGGATGTTGAAGCCGCAAAAACGGTCACTGATCAGATCAACAGCTTACCTTCAGTTATAGATCGTGATGCGGAAACAGCGGTGGCAGAAGCCAGCGAAGCCTATAACGGATTATCCGATACCCAGAAAGCATTAGTCGATCCAGCTGCCGTTAACAAACTGGAAGCTGCGGTTAAAGTGATTGACAATATTCATGCCGCAGACGCGGTTACCGATCAGATTGAAGCGTTACCCTCGGTCGATGATTTAACCTTAGAAAACCGAGAGGCTGTGAAAGCGGCTGTTAATGCCTATAATGCCCTGACCGACGAACAGAAACAGTACATGGATGCCAATACCAAGGCGGCTCTTGACAGTCTGGTACACCAGATTGATGTGCTTGACGTTGAAAATGTGACGAATATCATCAATGGCCTCAAAGATCTTGATGATCTGACACTGGAAGACAAAGAAGCCGTACAGCGCGCATCCGATGCCTACGACGCACTTTCTCCTGAAGCCAAAGCAATGATGGACAAAGAAGTCTATGACAAACTAGATCAGGCCGAAGATAAAATAACCGATCTGGAAGACGAACAAGCAGCAGATCAGGTTGAAACAGTGGTCGGCGCGCTGAAAAATCCGGGTGAACTCACACTGGATGATAAAGGTGCAGTCTATGCAGCCAGAGATATGTACAATGCACTCTCCGAAAATGCAAAATCTAAGGTCGATCCTGCCATGGTACAGAAGTTAGCCGAACTGGTGAAACAGATGGATCAATTAGTTGCCGATCATGAAGCCGCACAAAATCCGGGAGAAGATGGAAATGGCGGCGCTGGCAATGTAAATGATGGCAGCAACGGTGGAGTTGGCGGTTCGACAACCGGCACTGGCACAATCGTTGGTCAGAACGGTACAGATAATGGAACTAACGGACCGAATACCGGGATCAGCCAGACAAGCAGCACTGGATTAATCGCCAGCATTCTCGCATTGTTCGGGATTGGCGGTGCTGGTTTATTCGCCAGAAGAAAACGTAAAGCCAACAAATAATAAAAAGATGAAGGAGTCGCGCTAAACCGCGGCTCTTTACTTTTTTGGAGATAAAAATGACACTTGGCGAAAAAATAAGATTACTTCGAAACAGAAATTTCTTAACCCAGGCAAAGTTAGCGGAAAAAGCAGGAATTAGTTTAAATTCGATTCAAAAATATGAAAGCGGAAAGAATACGCCTAAAATTGAAAATTTATCCAAAATTGCTACAGCTCTAAAAATAGATCTTGATACTCTGATTGAAGATACAGATTACCAGAAACATGTATTAAACGGCTCCCTGCTTGGCAATCGGATAAAAAGTGCCAGAGTAAAGAAAAGGTGGACTCAAATTGATCTGGCTAATAAAATTGATATGAGCCAATCTATGGTTGCGGTTTGGGAAAGGAACATTCGGAAACCAAAGGAAAAAACATTAAAAAGAATTGCAGATGCTCTTGAAGTTCCACATCATGATTT
>OIEV01001271.1_pt1 | contig 11149 bp, 7 predicted proteins | sample 1581881 | NCBI WGS metagenome assembly OIEV01 (sample SAMN03279760, study PRJEB24777) | human gut metagenome | isolation source: fecal sample PR121 from 1 month old male Malay infant, vaginally delivered... | place: Singapore | collected 2005-09-16 | reverse complement strand
GGGGGGGGAGGGGAGGGGGAGAGGAAAGGGGGGACGGGGTAGAGAAAGGGGGTGAGTCGGGCGGGTGGTAAAAAGGGGAGGGGACGGTGCGGTGGAGCTGTTCATTTTTTTTTTCAAGCAGAAGACGGCATACGCTATTGCCTCTTGTCTCGTGGGCTCGGGGATGTGTATAAGAGACAGACATCGGGGCATTCGGTATAAATGACAACTGGCTGGACGGTTGGACTAACTTCGACCCTAACAATACAGACTACTAATACACTTTTTTGAAAACACACAAATAGCTAGTGATTTTTACGGAGATTCTATGGGTAAAGTCGTAGAATCTCCGTATTTTTGTATCCAAACCTAAAAACATTTAATATATATACCTATGTATCCATTAAAATTTAACCCCATTCTAAAATCCACCATCTGGGGTGGTGAAAAGATTATCCCGTTCAAACATCTTGCAACCGAACAGGCACAAGTAGGCGAAAGCTGGGAAATCTCGAATGTTCCGGGCGACGAATCAGTAGTTGCCAATGGTACAGACGCAGGCAAAAACCTGAGTGACATGGTAAAAGAATACAAAGGAGCATTAGTAGGTGAAAGCAACTATCAACGTTTCGGAGATAATTTCCCTTTGCTTATCAAATTCATTGATGCATGCGATGATCTTTCCATACAAGTTCACCCCGATGACGAACTTGCCAGGAAACGCCACAACTCAATGGGAAAGACAGAAATGTGGTATGTAATCGATAATGCAGGTGGCAAAGCTCATCTTCGTTCCGGTTTGAAAAAGAAAATCACTCCTGACGAATATGCAGCAATGATTGCAGACAATACAATTTGTGATGCTTTGGCAGACTATACTGTTCAGCCGGGAGACGTATTCTTCCTGCCTGCCGGACGAATCCATAGCATTGGTGCCGGATGCTTTATTGCAGAAATCCAACAAACATCCAATGTAACCTACCGTATCTATGATTTTAACCGCAAAGACAAGAATGGCAATACACGCGAATTGCATACCGAGCTGTCGAAAGATGCCATCGATTATACAGTGGAAGAAGACTATCGCACCAGCTATACGCCGGAACAAAACAAACCGATAGAATTGGTAACCTGCCCCTACTTCACCACTTCTGTATACGACCTGACGGAAAATATGACTATGGATTACAGCGAACTGGATTCTTTTGTAATCTATATCTGTATGGAAGGTTCATGCACGGTAACTGATAATGAAGGTCATTCGTTGGAAATTCAGGCAGGAGAGTCTATACTTTTCCCCGCTACCACTAAAGAAGTAAATGTAACGGTAAACGAACATGTGAAATTTCTGGAGACTTATGTATAATCCAATTTCACCGATGCAACTATGACTAAAAAAGAACTTATGCGGAAAGCCATCGAGCTTTCCATTGAGAATGTCGCAAACGGAGGAGGACCTTTCGGAGCCGTCATCGCCAAAAACGGAGAAATAATAGCAACAGGTGTCAACCGGGTAACCGCTTCGTGTGACCCCACCGCCCACGCTGAAGTAAGCGCCATACGCGCTGCCGCTGCCAAGCTGGGAACATTCGACTTAAGCGGATATGAAATCTATACCTCCTGTGAACCCTGTCCTATGTGTTTGGGCGCTATATATTGGGCACGATTGGATAAGATGTATTATGCCAACAATAAAACGGATGCAAAAAATATAGGTTTCGACGATTCAGTTATCTATGATGAACTGGAACTGAAACCGGAAAACAGAAAACTTCCTTCTGAAGTTATGTTACGCGAAGAAGCTATTAAAGCATTCGAAGCATGGAGTTCTAAAACAGACAAGATAGAATATTAAAGAAATGGGGGTGTGTCAAACATTGATAATACCATATTTTGCTAGGTTTCAGTTTTGACACATTCCCATTTTCTATACAAATAATATTAATTACACTCTTTATCAAATCCTATTTCTTTCATCAACTTATTATATTCTTCTTCCTCACGGCACAACGGCTTATACCAAGTATATTTCAGTATAACAGTTGTCGCAATCAGTATCAGAACAGATACAATAAAGCCCAGATTTCCGCGCACAACCAAGTACATCGGTACAATAGTCAGACAACACTGCCACACAATACCAATGGTAACATTAAATGCGTCACGCTTAAAATTCTTATTACGAGTCACTTGCGGATAGCGCGCTATTGCCTTGTCGACAATTGGTTTCCACCATCCCCACGGACGAACGCGAATATAGAAATTAATCAGAGTGTCTTCATCTGTCGGAGGAGCAGAATAAGTTCCGACAATACACCCTATCAGCGAAATACCAAATAAAACAGGGAAGAAATAGAGCACCAATCCATCAGGGACTGTAAATTTCATCACAATAGCGGCAACCACACCTGCTGTCATACCCCAAAAATAACCTTCTCCATTGAAACGCCACCAATGCCATTTCAATACATTGGCAGCAATGTAGCCACCAAACAGGGCACCCACAATCCACTGGAATATCTCATTGATATCTTTTAAGAAGAAGCCCATAACCGTGCTGATAATCACAACCAGAACAGAAATCAAATAACTGGCACGAATCTGTGTCTTGACAGTAGCTTTGGGGTTGATATACTTCAAATAGATATCATTTACTACGTATGCCGGAGCTGCATTGACGGTAGATGCAAAAGTAGACATGAACGCTGACAGCAGACCCGCCAATAAAAGTCCTGCCAATCCCACCGGTACATATTTTGTTATCAAATGAGGCAATATGGTCTCAAAATCCGTGTTTGTTGCTGTCATTTGAGACAAACCACCGTCCACTTTAAAGAAGTAAATCGCCAACAGAGCAAACCCCATAATCATCAGATAACGCGGAATCAGCAAAATAACCGGTACGGAACCACTCATCATAGCTGCCTCTTTCGGAGACTTACATGAAAGAATCTTCTGCATATCATAGTTAGGTGCAGGACCTGCCATACTCATAAATATACCTTTCAACAATGCCATCATCACAAAGATACCCATCAAACTATAAGGCTCATTAGCCATTCGTTCCGTCAACAGACTCATTCGCTCACTCCAGTCAATATCAAGTGCCCAGCCGAAGAACGGTGAATCCCATCCTTTGGGAACAAACTCTTGAATCATTTCGGGAGCTACCATATTCATACCGATAACAGCAATGATAATACCTGCCACTGTCATAATCATAAACTGAACCACATCTGTCCATACAATACTGAGCATACCGCCCAACATCACGTAAAAGGTAGCAATTGCCGTAAAGAATATGCCATAAAAATGAGGAACATATTGCAACGGAATATCAAAAGGCACATACTGTGAAACCACCTCCCACGGGAAGAATATCTCCATAAACTTACCAATGCCGATAAAACCGTAACTCAGAAAACCCAATACACTCAGCAGAGCGAAAACAATCACAATAGTATGCGACAAAGTAGCTCCTTTTCCATGTCCGAAACGGGTTTTAATCCATTCGGCACCTGTCAGCACATTACTTCGGCGCAACCATACGGAAAGATACCCCATCAGGAATATCTGATTGAACACCGGCCACAGCCAAGGAATCCACAAACTCTTGAAACCATATGCAAAGGCCCAATAAACCATCAACATGGTTCCGGTAATATCAAACATACCCGAAGCATTTGAAAGTCCGAGCATATAAAACGGAAGGGACTTGCCCCCCAAAAAATACGAATCCATATTTTTTGCCGCTTTCTTCTTCAGGAATAGCCCGATAAGAACTATGACAATCAGATAAGCGCAAATAATCAGGATGTCAACAACATGTAATTTCATATATTATTTACTTTAAGATTTTTCTTGTTCAAGCAATTCTGTATGTCAACCGATCTGTACTTCTACCTTCTTCCGTATATCATCCGACTTGACAGACACCACTATGCCACCTATCGTCTTATCAAAAACGGCTTTTACCGATTTACCGTTTACTTTTACTTTTGTTCCTGCCTGGATTCCCGGCAATTCAATACGATAAGCTCTTTTTTGAGGTTGCCCCTTGTACGAGCCTTTTGCCGGATGGATAGTAACAAAGGTCTGTTCTCCTTCCTTACGATAATTCATTAATGTAGAAGCAGATTCACCTTGCTGATAGGCTGTTGTAATCCCGTCATCTTCATATAGGGTATAAGAGTGATTACATCCTTCGCTGCCCGGATAACAACGGACAATCAACTCGGTAAGCGGAGTCGAACACATACGTTCTGTATAAGGTTGCATAGGTAATGGGTAGCCCCCCTTCACAAATAAAGGAAATTCATCCAACGGACTTTCTACCGTCACTGTCCGGCCCCCTTGATATGCTTTCCCCGTGAAGAAATGGTACCAGTTTTCCCCACCCGGCAACCATACCTCTTGCGAGACCAGCTTCTGTTCTCCTTCTCCCGGCATGGTAACCGGCGCTCCCAACAATAAATCGCCGAATAAGAATTCACCCGGACATTGATATGCTTTCTCGTCCGAGGGGTATTCCAAATATAATCCTCTATTAAGTGGAATCATATCTTCATAACACTGATGGACAGAAGAATAAATATAAGGCATCAACTGCGAACGAAGGTGATAGATGCGTTTCATGGCTTCTTCTTCCTTATCCCCCCACAACCAAGGACGGCGATCGAGTTTCTCATCATATACTGAATGGATGCGGAGAGATGAATTCAATAAACCGAATTGTGTCCAACGAGTATAAAGCTCTGCATCATCTCCTCCATAAAATCCGCCCAAGTCATGCGCCCAGAAAAAGCAACCGGCATTACCGCTCGTTGTAGTCAAATCAATTTCAAAACGCAGCAACTCCCAATTGGCAACGGCATCACCTGAAAACTGGATGGGATGGCGGTGATCTCCCCAACCTGCCCAACGACTGAAACCGGCACCACGAAGATTATTACGGGCAGAATAATCATAATAGATTTTATTCAACCACGGCAAATGCCTCATCGATGTACCTCTGACGTATGGATAAAGATAATCCTGCTGCCAATCCAACCACCAAAAAGCAACGCCCATTTGATCGCTCTCTTGGTGGGCATGTTTCATAAATGCTTTCATATATTCCGGATTCCCTGCATCAAACAAAGGAACTCCGTTTTTCAGCGTATCGGCTCCCAAGTCACGGATAAACATAGGATAAGCATCATCATGCGGACGTAACCCATCGTGCGGATGCTCATTCAATACCACATATACATGGTCATCTTTCAAATCCTGTATCAGTTTGGCGGGGTCTTTTATCAGTTTCCTGTTCCAACTATAACCTGTCCACCCTCTGGTTCCTGCATGGCCCGTACCAACGGTAGCATTCTGAGTATGCCATCCCATATCAAAAACCATGATGTCCAACGGGAAATCATGCTCTTTATATTCACGCACCAACTGACGGTAATCATCATCCGTATAATTCCACCAGCGACAATACCATGAACCATGTACATATTTACGTGGCATAGGTGCCGGACCACTGACAACACGAAGAGAACGTAAAGCCGACTTATAATCATTTCCATAAACAAACAAATACAAATCCTGTACATGGTCTTTATCACGCGCACTCACCCAACCGTCACGCAACACTTCTTTGCCCGTATCATTTATCAGATACCAACCGTCACGGCTTAACAAACCTTCCTGACGATCTACCGGACCATCCACTTCATCCAAGGTCGTAAGAGCTCCCAGTAGATTCTTACTTTGCCTGCTGGCTATATACCAATGTTTCTCTTTGGCCTCTTCACCATTCTTAAAATAAACATGCAAATTGGTTTGTCCAAACGGAAATCCGTCCGCGTAATATTCAATCCGCATCACCGGAGTAGACAATACATAATGATCTTTTGACTTTTCCTCTACTTTCACGTCTTTGCACTCCGTCGAACGATCAATGGCAAACAAAGTAGGATCATCCAAAAAATGACCATTCTGTGCATATTCCATACGCACCAATTGGTCGGTAATGAAAGTAAAACGGCTATTGCCGATAATAACCGGATTAGCCCAAAGCACCCGGCCGGATAATAAAAAGACAAGTAAAAATAATAACTTATTAAAATGCTTCATAATAGTACATTTATGGTTTTATCTGTATCGTTGTCAATACATTCACCCCATATTTCCCATCCTTTGAAACCCACCAGTCTACATCACCATTGGCACATCGGACAGCATAACGAGGATTATACTTCAATCGCTCCGACACATCAGGCAACCATAACCCCAAACGATAATTTCCCGGAGAAACAGGTACCTTCCCTGCAAATGAGATTGAGTGAACCAAAGGAGTATAAGTAACATCTCCAGGTTGATATGGCTGGCAGTCGGAAGAACTGAACAATGCCGGCAATTCCATTATTCCTTCCTTTTCGTCAATCAATACAAAATAAGCAGGGCGTTCACTACTGAAACCGGCAAATCCACGATTAATAAACTCCAAATTTAAAGTCAATGCTTCTCCATTCCTTATCGTTTGCGGCATTCCCAATCTCTGCAATTCGATGCGATATCCCAAATGGTCACGAATATAATCAAAAATACTACGTGAAACCAATGTTCCATCCTTTTTTTGAAAATAATGGTCTGATACCGGCATGTGATATTTTCTTAAGGAGTCTGCATTTATCATACTTTTTTTCCACACAATCATCGAATATTCAGGAGCATTCGCATCATCAAACATCCGATTGGGGTGCTGTTCCTTATAATTATGAATAACACTCAATGAGGTATAATGCTGGAGAAAAAAACGACGTGCCGCTCCCATGCCATCAATAATCCATCCGGCAGACGGGCTGTCGGGGTCACATCCGGCACTCCAAAAGCCCCACGGCAATTCACCGTCTACAACCAAATAAGGTGATTCTTTTACAATTTGCTCAAAATTGGGTGTACCTTCATGCATATCTCCATCCCAACGATCAGGCTTGATAACAATAAAGTCATCATGAAAAGAAACACGTTTATACAACTCCGGTTTACCTTTCAGAAGATTCTTGAATTCGGGAAGTCTTACTTGTACGTTCTTCTCGGCAGGTACTACTTCCAACAACTTTTCCAATATAGCAATCTTTGCCGTATCGGAATGCTCCAAACCATGAATAGAACTATGCCATTCTCCCCATGCACCGATAACACCCGCCTGAACGACCAGAATCAAATCTCTATTCTTATGCAGAAATGGTTTCAACTGATCAAGATGTGCCAATGCTTCTTTCAATGTAGGTCCTACCGGTTCCTGACGCACAAAATCTTTTTCATAAGCAAAACGCAAGACTGTTTTCTTTCCCAATTGTCGCAACCTGTCAAAATATACCTGCATGGTCTGAAATTCAGTATCAGACAACTTTTTATCTGTCAGGTAAGTCAAATAAAAATAGCTTTGCGAAAGCGATACACTATCCGAAGCATACTTCAACGACAAAGTATCCAATTGCAAGGTAGGGCACTCTTTTTGAGTAACAAGATCGACAGCCGTTTCCAAACGAAACCCGCGTTCGGGATTATACAGTCCCTCACTACCATTCGCATCATCCACAGCAATACCCCGGTAATGAACTATTTTCTCACTATCAGTACAACTGCACACACTTGCCAAGCCAAGCATAAACAACAAACAATGTCCCCAATATTTCATATTCATGTTTCTATTTTCTTTCAACCGAGTCTTTATTTCTCTAAAATCACACTGACCGGATAATGGTCTGAAATCCCCTCATTCTCTTTTCCATTATGTACAGCAGCACTCTTACATTTCTCCATCAATGAGGGAGAAAGCAATATATAATCCAACCGTTCACGACGTTGCGGCAAACGCTTGTCATCCCACTGCCAATCATAAAGGAATGCAGCCGGAAAACTCATGCGTGCACTTGCCGGATGTACCATCCGTCCGATCGCATCTTCCATTCCTGCCGCAAGAAAAGTAGAAATAACAGAAAAGTCATATCGTCCTTCTCTCAAATTACAATATTTTTTTTGTAATAAATCCCAACGTGGCATATTTCCCAAAAATTTATCATGTTTAGCAATCTCATCGGCATCCAATGGGGAATGACCATTCAAATCACCCGCCACATAATAGTCTTTCAAATGATTTGCCTGAATATAATCCACAATTTGTTGCGCTTCATTCAAGCGGTATTTCCACTCAAAAGGACTAAGATGAGTAGCAATGACATCGACACCGGCTGTCTTAACATGCATCATGCCATGCCAAAATCCTTCTACTTGTTTCTTAATCACTTCTATCGGTTGCTTGGAAAGCACTCCGACAGGATACCCCTCTTCCTTCACAATGGCAGCATACGGATACCCACACACCTGCCCCAATGTTTTCAAATCCTTTTCCTTAAAGCCGACTAATTCTGTCAACACAAAGATATCAGCAGCCTGTTTTTGAGTCCATTCGATAAAACGCGCACGCCTCAACGAGTCTCCTTCAAAACCATTCCAAATATTATAAGAAATAAGTTTCATTTGTTGTCCGGTCTGTCCCCACATGGAAAGAGCAGAGCAAGGAAGCAGCATCAAGAGGATTAATCCTAAAAACTTTTTCATTTATTCAAATATGTTTCGTTTTTATCAATCAGATTATTAATCGCATCTACGGATGTTGCCGAACGTAATCCGTCTGCCGGTGTATGCATACAGTAATCTACCAGTTTATCAATAGTAGAAGTCACCACATGCATACGAGTATCACTGGATGCATAATAGATATATACAGTACCGTCCTCATCTGCAATCCAACCATTAGAGAATAACACATTGGATACATCTCCCACTCTTTCGCTGCCCAGTGGAGCCAAGAAATAACCTGCCGGTTCTGCTGTCAGCTTCCAAGGTTCATCCAATGCCGTCATATAAAGATAAAGTACATAGCGCAATCCGGCAGCACAGGCACGCACCCCATGTGCCAAATGCAACCATCCGGCAGATGTTTTGATGGGATGTGGTCCCTCCCCATTCTTTACCTCTTTTATTGTATGATAATAACGATGATTTATAATGATTTCCTCTTTCACTTCTGCCTGTGTTATATCATCTATAAGTGCCCAACCGATACCTCCTCCGTTGCCGGCATTGATAAAATCATCTTGCGGACGGGTATAGAGTGCATATTTTCCATTAACAAACTCAGGATGAAGCACTACGTTCCGCTGCTGACTGTAAGACTTCAGGTCCGGCAAACGTTCCCATTCCACCAAATCCTTGGTACGGACAATACCTGCCTTTGCCACTGCTGACGAAAGGTCGCCGGCCGGTGCACTGTCGTCATGGCATTCACTGCAAAATATTCCATATATCCAGCCGTCTTCATGGGCAGTGAGACGCATATCATATACATTTGTTTCTGCAGGATTAATATCAGGCAATGTTATGGGACGCTTCCAAAAGCGAAAATTATCAATGCCGTTCGGACTCTCTGCTACAGCAAAAAAAGATTTCCGGTCTGCACCTTCCACACGGACAACCAATACGTATTTACCATTCCATTTTATGGCTCCGCTATTCATGGTTGCGTTAAAACCGATACGCTCCATACAATATGGATTGGTAGCCGGATTAAAATCATAGCGCCACTCCAACGGTATATGTTCCCGCGTAACTATCGGATACGTATAACGACAAACAATACCATTCGTTTCTTCCACCGGAAGATTTGACCGCTGCAACAATGCTTCATGTTGCTGCTGCAACAAAGCTATTTTCTGTTCAAAATCTACATTCATATGCCTGTATTTATCATGTATTAACGATTATTTCATCTCTTCTTTTACCATTGCTGCAAATTTCTCAATTAATAGAGTACAAACCTAATAGAATCCAAGCATTAAATGATGAAATCTTATCAATCCGGCAAAAGCAGCTTTCATATATACGCTGTGAATGGTTACGGTGATTCATCCAAGAATCCCCCACAATACGTTGTGCCCCTTTTGCATTCTCAATATAATCAGACAACAATTCAATAAGAAAACTTCAGACACACCGGTCTCGAGGTTTCTATCTTTTCTCCCGTATCGGTCAGCAAACCTGTTTCCTTATTAATCTCAAATATCTGAATCAGGTTACTATCCCTGCAAGCTACCAATAAATAACGGCCATTGGGCGTAATGACAAAATTACGCGGATGAATACCTGTCAATTCATAACCAATTTTTGTCAATGTCCCTTTATCACTGTCCACAGCAAAAATAGCAATGCCATCTGCTTTCAGACGATTGGAAGCATACAGAAACTTCCCATCGGGAGTGATATGAATATCAGCACTTCCTTTGGCGCCGACCGTATCGGCAGCTATATACTGGATAGCATCCAGTTTTCCTTCATGATAAGAAAAAGCCGTTACTTTACCTGATAGTTCATTAATAAGATAAGCAAATTTCTGATTGGGATGGAAACAGATGTGACGGGGACCCGAACCGGGTTCCACCTTTATGTCGGTCGACTCTCCTTCATTCAGCAAGGAATGGGAAACTCCATCAGAGACCGATTCGCTCACCGGGAAGACATGTATTTGGTCTGTTCCCAAATCATTTGCCAACAGATATTTGTGGTCAGGAGTAAATTCCGCACAATGCAAATGGGGTTGTGACTGCCTTTCTTTGTCGGGACCATCGCCGACAAAGGAAATCAAACGGCTGTCCGACTCCAATCTGCCTTCCTTATTCAGTGGGAAGACAGTGATGCTTCCGCCCATGTAATTAGCCGTCAACACAAACTTACCGGAAGGGCTCAACGCAATGTAACAAGGCGCTCCGCCGTTGGTGGGCTGAGAGTTCAGCAATGTCAACTTGCCGTCCTCCTTATTAAATATAATGGCATTCGCCGTAGAAGTCTGTCCGTCATCCTCGCCTACGGCATACAGTCTTTCACCATCCACAGACGGAGTGAGATAAGAAGGATTCGAGATTCCTTTCAAACCACTGATATAAGTTGCCTTCCCGGTATCTTCGCTAAACCGATAAACCTTGATGCCTTCTTCGTCCGGTGTGGCATAACTGCCTACAAACAAGAACATTTTATCACTATTTTCATCCACTGTAACTATATTCTTCTGTGGCTTTGAAGTGCAAGCACCCAACAACAAACCACTTATGCACAACGCTAATAT
>OIEV01001266.1_pt1 | contig 11187 bp, 10 predicted proteins | sample 1581881 | NCBI WGS metagenome assembly OIEV01 (sample SAMN03279760, study PRJEB24777) | human gut metagenome | isolation source: fecal sample PR121 from 1 month old male Malay infant, vaginally delivered... | place: Singapore | collected 2005-09-16 | reverse complement strand
CGGCGGCGGCGGTGGACGTGGGGCCGCCTGTGCCGCCGCCGCGGGGGAGGCGCGGGCCGCGCTGAAGGGGGGCGCTGCGGTTGCCGGGGGGCGGCGAGCGGGCGGCCGGTTCCAAAGATACCCTGGCGGATGGGGGCGTGGGGGGGGGGGGGAGGACCCGCCTGCGGCGGGGCGACGTGGGTACTGGCAAGACCGCCGTTGCCGCGTGCGCGCTGGCTGTGGCTGCCGATAGCGGCACGCAGGCCTGCGTTATGGCGCCCACGGGCGTGCTGGCGCGTCAATATGCCGATAAGACCGGCCCCTTGTTCTCGCAGGCTGGCATGACCTGGGCGCTCCTGACGGGCGCCACGCCGGCGGCCGAGCGCGAGCGGATCCATGCCCAGCTGGAATCGGGCGAACTCGACGTCCTCTTTGGCACCCACGCGGTGCTTTCGGACAACGTGGCGTTTAAGCATCTGTCGCTCGTGGTCATCGATGAGCAGCACCGGTTTGGCGTCGGCCAACGCAACGCCCTGCGTGCGAAGGGCCCTGGTGCCGATCTGCTCGTTATGACGGCAACGCCCATCCCGCGTACGCTGGCGCTTTCGGTCTACGGCGATCTGGACACGAGCATCATCCGCCATCGGCCCGTCCCTGGCGCTGGCGTGACGACACGCGTGCTTACCGAGTCGAGCCGCGACCTTGCCTATGGCGCCATCCGCGAGGCGCATGAAAAGGGTCAGCAGGCCTACGTGATTTGCCCGCTCGTGGAGCCGAGCGACTCGGCCGATGACCTGGAGGACGTGCCCGGTATCGCCCGCGACGACGAGGGCCGCGTGACGGTCCCCGTGCCGCTGCACGATACGGCGACCGAGCTCGATCGCCTGCGTCTGGCGTTGCCGGGTCTTGCCATCGAGCGCCTTCACGGCCGCATGCCAGCGGGGGAGAAGGACCAGGTTATCGATGCCTTTAAGCGTGGCGAGATTGACGTGCTCGTCTCGACTACGGTGGTCGAGGTGGGCGTCGACGTGCCTAACGCCACCGTCATGGTTATCGAGAACGGGGAGCGCTTTGGTTTGGCTGCTCTGCACCAGCTGCGCGGTCGCGTGGGCCGTGGCAGTGTGTCGGGCACGTGCCTGGTCATGACGCACTCCAAGGGCAACGGCGGCGCGTCGGCGGCGCAAGACCGCCTGCAATCGCTCGAGAAGACCTCGGACGGCTTTACGCTCGCCCAGATGGACCTTCGTCTGCGCCACGAGGGCGAAATCCTGGGGTACCGCCAGCATGGCGGTGTGACTCTGCACTTTGTCGACCTGGATGCCGACGAGGAGCTGATCGAGTGGGCCCATTTGGACGCGGTCGAGCTCTTGCGGTATGCTAGCAACCTTGACTCCGTGGCGACGCGCCCCCTGCGCGATGCGGTCGCCATGCGATATCGACACATTTTTAAGGAGGTCAGCGGAGGATGAGAATCATCGGCGGCGAATGGCGCGGTCGTAAGATCGAGGAGCCCCGTGGTCGCGATGTCACCCGCCCCACGACCGATCGCGTGCGCGAGGCATGCGCATCTATGGTCATGTCGGCATTTGACTTCGATCTGGACGAGGTCCGCGTGCTGGACGCCTTTGGCGGCTCCGGTGCCTTAGGGTTAGAGATGCTCTCACGTGGTGCCCGCTCGCTCACGACGTTCGAGATCGATCGGAATGCCGCGCGGCTCATTACCAAGAATATCGAGTCGCTCTGCCGTGACCGTGCGCGTTGGCGCGTGGTAACGGGCGACATGCTGGCGAGCGCCTCGCGCGGTCGTGTGCCGGGTGGCCCCTTTGATCTGGTCCTGCTCGACCCGCCCTATGCTTTTGGTGCCGAGCCGGTCGAGGAGCTGCTGCAGAACCTGGCTCAGCAGGGTCTGCTTGCACCTGGCGCTTATGCCCTGTTTGAGCATGCCGCCGCCGATGCGGGCGCGCATCCGGCAGGCTTTGAGATCGCGCGCGAGAAGCGCTACGGCATTACCTCGGTCGACCTGCTTCGTTGGGTCGGCGATGACGATGGTGAGGAAGATTGCGCCGGCACCGATGCTCACAACAACGATGCCACGACGGTTCAGGAGAACGCCCATGAGTGACACCATCAACCGCGTGATTGTCCCGGGCACCTTCGATCCCATCACATTTGGCCATATCGACGTCATCCGCCGTGCCCGCCGCATCTTTCCCAGCGTGATCGTCGCTGTTGCCGAGTCGCAGGGTAAAAACGGTGTGGGCACCACGTTTATGCTCGATGAGCGCGTGGCGCTGGCCCGCGAGGCGCTCGGCGATATCGACGGCGTCGAGGTCCTGCCCTTTACCGGTCTCTTGGTCGACTTCGCTCGCGAGCAGGGGGCGGGGGCCGTGGTCAAGGGCCTGCGGGCCATGACCGACTTTGAGTACGAGCTGCAGCAGGCCGACCTCAACTATCGCTTGGATAACGAGCTGGAGTCCATCTTTGTCATGAGTGCGCCGCAGTACGGCTATATCTCGAGCTCGGTCGTTCGCCAGATCGCCTCACTCGGCAGCGATGTATCGACGTTTGTCCCGCCCAACGTGGTCGAAGCGCTCAGACATCGCTTTTCGTGACGTTTTTTATTGCCTGGTGGCATGTGGTAAACTAGCACGATGATATGTTAACTATGAAAGGAGACCGGATGCCGGGCGAGAATTTTCCTGGCGATAGGATCGTCAGCTTGGTCGATGAGCTCGAAGGGCTGATCGAGGAAGCCAAGCCGCCTTTCGGCAAGAACGCTCAGTTCAAGGTCATCGACGCCGACGTGTTCTTCAACATCCTCGACGAGATCCGCATGAGCTATCCCGAGGAGTGGCAGAAGTCCCGCCGTATCCTTAAGGAGCGCGAGGAGCTTATGGCTTCCGCCGCCGCTCAGGCCGATTCCATCATCGCCGACGCTCAGCAGCAGGCCCTCACCATTGCCGGTGAGCAGGAGATCGTCCGCTTGGCACAGCAGCAGGCCGACGACATCCGCGATCGTGCCCAGCAGTACGAGCGCGAGACGCGTTATGCTGCCGAGGACTACGCAGAGCAGGTCTTTACGCACCTGGAGGAGAACCTCAAGAGCCTGACCGGCACCGTTACCCGTTGCCGTCAGCAGCTCAACGAGGGTGCCGCCCAACAGAATGGTCAGTGGTAATGGCTGAGTTCCCGAGCGTTACCGTCGATCTTTCTGAGCAGCTCGAGTTTCCTGGTGATTCGTATCCGCTGACCGGCAAGGTCGATGTTGCCACCTACACGGTGGGCGAGAAGGAGTACCAGCTACAGGACGGCATCGACTACGACGTTGTCTTTACCAATGCCGGTACCGGTGTCTTGCTCACGGGCATGGTCCGCGCGCACGCCACCGGCGAGTGCGACCGTTGCCTGGAGCCTGCCTCGTTTGATATCGCCGGCGAGATCGAGGAGTTCTACCTCTTCGAGGAGCCCGAGGATCCCGAGGCCTACGAGGACGGCTACGAGCTCCTGGGTGAGGACCGCATCGTCGATCTGGGTGAGCCCATCAACGACGCGGTCGTCATGGACACGCCGTTTGTCGTTCTGTGCAAGCCCGATTGCCGCGGCCTGTGCCCCACTTGCGGTTGCAATCTCAACGTCGAGCAATGCGATTGCGCCGCCCAGGCAGAGGCAGAATGGGCCGCTGCCACGGAAAATCCATTTGCAGCATTGAAGAATCTCAAGCTCGATGAGTAAAACTGTGGTAGTATCGCTACTTGCGCGTAATCGCCACACTGGATAGTTCATAAGGAAGGTCACTATGCCCGTACCTAAACAAAAGCAGGGTCGTATCCGCACTCACACCCGTCGTTCCGCCAACATGAAGATCTCGGCTGCGGCTCAGTCCACGTGCCCCCGTTGCGGCGCTGTTAAGCTTCCGCACCACGTGTGCCCCAGCTGCGGTTTCTACAAGGACCGCGAGGTTATCGTTACCGAGTAACGGTATACTCTGGATGCGATGCCGTTCCAAATGGAACCACAATGGCCGGCTCAATGAGTCGGCCATTTTTGTATAAGGAGCATGTATATGAGTAACGTTCGCGTTTGTGTAGACGTTGTGGGTGGAGACGAGAAACCTCAGGTTGTTCTCGATGGTATCGAGGCTGCACTTGCCGCCGATCCCGATATCGAGGTCTTGGCAGCTGGCCCCGCTGAAATCGTCAATCCCTTTGCTGCTTCCCATGCACGTGTTGAGGCCCTTGAGGCACCCGACGTTATCGCCATGGATGACGATCCCATTCGCGCCGTGATGACCAAGCGCAAGTCCTCGATCGTGCTTGCCTGCCGCGCCATCAAAAAGGGCAACGCGGACGCGTTTTTCTCCGCCGGCTCCACCGGCGCCATGACCGCTGCCGCGACCGCCTACGTCACACCGTTTAGATATATGGCCGAAGGCAAGAAGCAGCCGGTGCGCCCCTGTCTGACCAATGCGCTGCCCAATCGCGCCGGCGGTCTGACGGTGCTGTGCGATATGGGCGCCAACCCCGATGTCGAGGTCGACGACATGGTGCGTTTTGCCCAGATGGGTAGCGCCTATGCCCGCGTTGTCCTGGGCATCGAGCATCCCCGCGTGGGCCTGCTTGCCAATGGCGCCGAGGACGAGAAGGGTTCCAACTTTACCAAGGCCTGCTTCCCGGCCATGAAAGCCGCCGTTCCCGGCTTTGTGGGCAACTGCGAAGGCACCGACCTCACCTCGGGCAATTTCGATGTCGTCGTTGCCGACGGCATGTCGGGCAATATTGCGCTCAAGGCCACCGAGGGCGCTGCCAAGTTTTTGCTGCAGGAGCTCAAGGGCGCCTTTATGGCCTCGCTCGGCACCAAGATCGCCGCGCTGCTCATCAAAAAGCAGATGCGCGAGATTAAGGCCAAGCTCTCTGGTGATGCCAAGGGCGGCGCGATTCTTTTGGGCCTGCGTGGCGTGGTCCTAATCGGCCATGGCGCCACCTCGGTCGAGGCCGTCAAAAACGGTACGCTCGCGGCGGCTGAAGCCGTGCGCGCCGGGCTGGTCGAGAACGTCGCCAACTCTATGGACGGCATCGTTTTGTAAGAGCGAGTTAGAGCGCTGTTATGTGCCTCGCGGCCTGCTTCGTGGGGTAGAATCAGAACCGTGTCTTGGTACCGCCCGGGCGGTACCATTCTTTTGGTATTCATGCACTATGAGAGGAAGCGCTATGGACCGCTCCGAAATCTTCGACAAGATCGCCGAGGTCGCTGCTGACGTTCTGGGCGTCGATGTTGCCGAAATTAGCGATGAGACCACCTTTGACGATCTCGATGCCAACTCGCTCGAGCGCCTGCAGCTGGTTACGGCTATCGAGGACGAGTTCAACCTCGAGATCGATGACGAGACTCTGCTCTCACTCAACTCTGTCGCCGACGCCGTCGACGCGATCGAAAACGCCAGGGAGGCCTAGGTCTTGGCTTTGTCTGAACGACTTACGCGTGCCCAGGAAATCCTGGGCCACGAGTTCAATAATAAGGTGCTGCTGCGCGCGGCGCTTACGCATCCCTCGGCAGTCGAGGGCCAGCCGGTTTCTGCCAGCTATGAGCGCCTTGAGTTTTTGGGCGATTCCATTTTGGGCGCCGTCGTCGCCCGTTCGCTCTTTGAGTCCTATCCGGAGTTTGACGAGGGCAAGCTCACGCGCCTGAAGGTATCCTTAGTGTCGGGCGCCACGCTGTCTGAGGTGTCGCACGAGCTGGGTATCGACGACATCATCATCTTTGGTGCCTCCGAGACTGGTACCGGCGCGCGTGGCCTGCACTCGGCGCTCGAGAACGTCTACGAGTCGCTCGTGGGTGCGCTGTACCTGGATGCCGGCTGGGATGTTGCGGCGGACTTTATCCACCGTACGCTTAAGCCGCACCTGGCTTCCGAGCGTGCCGAGCACCCCGCGAACCCCAAGTCGTTCTTGCAGGAGTGCGTGCAGGCGGACGGCCACGAGCCTCCCGCGTATAAGCTGGTCGGCTCCGAGGGCCCGGCGCATGCGCCCACCTTTACCGCTGTGGTGCTCATCGACGGTATTCGCCAGGGCCGTGGCACCGGTTCCTCCAAGAAGGAGGCCGAGGGAGCCGCTGCGCTCGAGGCACTCGACCGCATGGGCTACACCACCAACGGTGTGATTCTCAACAAGAAGCCTGTTTAAGCGAGGAACCGTGTATCTCAAGTCCCTCACGCTCAAAGGGTTCAAGTCGTTTGCCGACCGCGCCCATATGACGTTTGAGCCGGGCCTGACCGTCATCGTCGGTCCCAACGGCTCGGGAAAATCGAACATCTCTGACTCGATTCTGTGGGTCCTGGGCGAGCAGAGCGCCAAGCAGCTGCGCGGCCAGGCCATGGAGGATGTCATCTTCTCGGGCTCGTCAGCGCGCAAGCCGGTGGGTGTCGCCGAGGTCACGCTGGTGCTCGATAACTCGGACCATATGCTGCCCGTCGACTTTGACGAGGTCGCCATCACCCGTCGTATGTATCGCTCGGGCGAAAGCGAGTACCTCATCAACTCGAGTCCGTGCCGCCTGATGGACATTCAGGACATCCTGCACGATTCGGGCTTGGGCAAGGATACGCATTCCATCATCAGCCAGGGCAAGCTCGACGCCATTTTGCAAAGCCGCCCCGAGGAGCGCCGCGCCCTCATCGAGGAGGCCGCCGGCATCTCCAAGCACAAGCGCCGCAAGGAGCGTGCGCTCAAAAAGATTAAGTCGATGGACGAGCACCTGACGCGTGCCCGCGATATCAACAAGGAAATCGCCCGTCAGTTGCGGCCGCTGGAGCGTCAGGTCGATCGCGCGCGCAAGTACAAAGAGCTGTCCTCGCGCGCGAACGAACTTACGCAGATGCTGGCCGTCGACGAGCTTCGTTCGCTGCAGTCGCAGTGGAACGACTTGGAGAGCCGCTCCAAGGAGGGTGCTGCCGAGCTTGAGCTTGCGCAGTACCGTTTGGGCGAAAAGGAACGCGAGCTCGAGAAGCTCCAGGTCATGCTCGAGGAAAAGGGCCTGTTTGTGGGCGATCTGGGCGAGCAGCGCCGCCATATGCAAGACGTGGTCGGTCGCATTAACTCCGATATGCGCCTGCTCGAGGAAAAGGGCCACAATATGGTGTCGCGCCTGTCCGACATGCGCGGCCAGATCTCGAGCTCCGAGCATCAGCGTCGTCGCGTTGTCGAGGAGCTCGAGGATGCACGTGCGCAGCTTGAGGAAGTGACCGGCGCGCACATGCAGGCCCAGGAGGACGTTGACGCCGCTGGTCCTGCCGCCGCTGAGCTCCACGAGCGGCGCGTGGCGCTCGACAATCAGATTTCGCAGCTTACGCGTGAGCAACGCGATGTGCAGCGTGTGGCCGATAACGCGGCGCTCGAACTCGCCAAGGTGAAGGACTCGCTGAGCAACGCCGAGGTCGAGGACAACATGTACGCCTCGCGCCTGGAGCAGATCGACGAGCAGCTCGAGGAAGTCACGGCTTCGCTCGAGAGCCGTCGCGACCGCGCCGAGGAGCTTGAGGGTGCTCTTGAGGAAGCGCGCCAGGCTCAGGTCGATGCGCGCGAGGCCACCGAGGTCGCGCGTGCGGCACTCAAGGACCTGCGTGCCCGCGAAAGCGAGGCGCGCAACAAGCTGTCCGAGGTGCGCTCGGAGCTTGTCAGCCAAAAGAAACTCGATGCCCGCATGGCCGACAGTTCGCCGCTCGTGAGCCGACTGGTGGGGGCGTTGGGCGATGACGTAACGGGTCGCCTGGGCGATGTGCTCGAGGCTCCGCGCGAACTCGAGGGCCTGGTCGAGCAGCTGCTTGCCGGCGACATCGATGCCCTGTTGTTTGATGACGCTGACGCGCTCGAGCGCGCCGGGCGTGCCGCCTTGGACCAAAAGAAGGCCTCGGGCGAGGCGCTGCTGGTGGCGCGCGGCGTGAGCGGTTCTGCGGCCGCCGAGGGTGCTGCCGGTTCGCGTCTGGTCGATCGCCTGTCTGTGCGCGCCGGTTATGGTCCGGTTGTCGAGGCGCTGCTCGGTGGCTATTACGTGGTCGATGACTTGGCTGCTGCGTTGGCGGCGCCGGTTGTGGATGGTGTGACCTATGTGACCCCCGATGGTGCCCGCGTTGCCTGCGGCGGCTTGGTGCGCGTGGGTCTCGATGCCGGCGAGGCTTCGGGTGCCCTGGAGCGCAAGCGCCGCATACGTGAGCTCGAGGGCCTGGAGCCCGATTTAGCTGCTATCTTTGAGCATGCTTCGGACCAAGTCGTTGAGGCCAATGCCGCCGTCGAGGAGGCCCGTGCCGCCGAGGGCGATGCCGCCGGCGAGATTGCCCGCCTTGAGGGTGAGCGTCGCTCGCTGCTGTCCGAGATCGGTCGCCTTGAGCAAAGCGCCAACAACGCCGAGGTCGAGCGCGTGCGCATTTCCAAGCGCCGTGAGCAGGCCGCCGAGGCCGTCCGTGCCGCTCGTCCACGCGTGGATGAACTTACTCGCTCGCGAGACGAAGCCCGTGCGCAGGCGAGCGACCTAGGTCTCCAGATTGCCGAGGCCAATGATGAGCTCGACCGTGTGCGCCGCGATGACTCCGAGGCCGCCGGTAAGCTCGCCGATGCCAAGGTGCGTCTGGCCCAGACGAGCGAGCGCCTGCGTTCGCTGAAGGGCCGCGTTCCCGATCTGGAGCATCGTCTGGAGGGTATCGACCGCCGTATCCGCGGAACGCGCCAGGCTTCTCGCTCGCTTGAGCTGCTGCGCCTTCGCGTCGATCCCATGCACGAGCGCTACTCGGCCCTGCTGGAGCGCGCCTCGGACTGGGCCGCACGTCTTCGTGACCAAGCTTCGCTCGAGGAGGCGGACTCCGCCTCGCTCAAGAAGACCATCGAGGACGCCAAGGCCGAAGTCGCTCGCGCCAAAGATAAGGTCGATACCGCCGCCGCGACGCAAAACGAGTTCAAGGTCGCACGTGGCAAGCTCGAGGTGCAGGTGGAGGCGGCCATCAAGGCCATCACCGCCGACGGCTCCACGGTACTCGAGGAAGCGCTCATGCTTCCCGCGCCCACCGACCACGACGCCGCCGAGCGCGAGCTCAACCAGCTTGTTCGTCAAATCAACAACTTGGGTCCTGTGAACCAGGTTGCCATGGAAGAGTACGAGCAGCTCAAGCGCCGCGCCGATTACATCGAGGAACAGCTGGCCGATCTGGAGAGCGCGCGCAAGGCGCTCACCAAGATTACCGTGGCGATCGACCGTAAGATGCGTAAGGCCTTCCTGGTGACCTTTGAGAAGGTCGATGCGAACTTCCGCGAGATCTTCGCCATGCTCTTCCCGGGAGGCCAGGCTCATCTGGAGATGACCGACCCCGAGCACCCGGCCGAGACGGGTATCGAGGTCGTGGCGCAGCCGCGCGGCAAGCGCATCACCAAGATGATGCTCATGTCGGGTGGCGAGAAGAGCCTGACGGCGCTCGCCCTGCTCTTTGCCGTGTACCGTACGCGCACGGTGCCGTTCTATGTGCTGGACGAGGTCGAGGCGGCACTCGACGACGCCAACCTGTCCAAGCTCATCGGCGCACTCGACGTGCTGCGTTCCGATACACAGCTCTTGGTTATCTCGCATCAGCGCCGTACTATGGAGGACGCTGACGTCCTCTACGGCGTCTCGATGCAAGCCGACGGCGTCAGTCGCGTCGTCTCGCAAAAACTCGATCGCGAAACCGGAAAGGTCGTGAATGCATAATGGGATTCTTTGACGCTCTCTCGCGCGGACTTGAGCGCAGCCGCGAGGCCCTCAACGAGGTCTTCTACTTTGGCGGCGAGGTCGACGAGGATTTTTGGGAGGACCTAGAGGACACCCTCGTTATGGGTGACATGGGTGCCGAGGTCGCCATTCAGGTCTCCGATGACCTGCGCGACGCCGCGGCCAAGAAGAACCTCAAGACCGCCCCGCAGCTTCGCCGCGCCCTGGCCGAGCAGCTCGAGGGCCATTTTGTGCCTGTTGAGCGCGATCCGTTTTCCGATACGCCGAGCTGTGTGCTGTTTGTCGGTATTAACGGTGCCGGCAAGACCACTACGGTCGGCAAGATTGCGAGCGCCATGGCCGCCCGCGGCAAGAACGTGGTGATCGGTTCGGCCGACACCTTCCGCGCCGCCGCCATCGAGCAGCTCGATGTGTGGGGCCAGCGTGCCGGCGTACCGGTTATCAAGCGTGACCGCGGCTCCGATCCGGCGAGCGTGTGCTATGACGTGCTCGACGAGGCCGATAAGCGCGGCAGCGACCTGGTGCTCATCGATACCGCCGGCCGTCTGCACACGAGCCCCGAGCTCATGCGCGAGCTCGCCAAGGTGGTCAACGTGACGCGTAAGCGCGCCGCCAATATGGCCGCCGGCCCCATGCCCGTCTCGGTTGTCCTCGTGATCGATGCCGCCACTGGTCAGAACGGTCTGAACCAGGCGCTCGAGTTTAACGAGGCGTTGGGCCTTGACGGTATTATCATGACTAAGCTCGACGGCACGGCTAAGGGCGGTATCGCCATGGCCGTGGCCGAAAAACTCAAGCTCCCGATCCTGCGCATCGGCGTGGGCGAGCAGGTCGATGACCTGCAGGAGTTTAACGCCAAAGATTTCTGCCGCGCCCTGGTGGGCGAGTCCAATTAAGGAGTAACCAGTGTTTGATTCCCTGAGCGATCGCCTCAACGACACATTTGACCGCCTGCGCGGCAAGGGTAAACTGACCGAGGCCGATATTACTTCGGCCATGCGCGACATTCGCATGGCGCTGCTCGAGGCCGACGTTAACTTTAAGGTCGTCAAGGAGTTCGTTGCCAAGACCAAGGAGCGCTGCATGACCGCCGAGGTCATGGAGTCGCTGTCGCCGGCGCAAAACGTCGTCAAGATCGTGCTCGACGAGCTCACCGAGATGCTCGGCTCAACCGAGAGCAAACTCGTCTTTAGCAACCGCATTCCCAATGTCATCATGCTCGTGGGCCTGCAGGGCTCCGGTAAGACCACGGCGGCCGTGAAACTGGCCTACCTGCTCAAGAAGCAGGGCCGCTCGCCGTTGCTCGCCGCGTGCGACGTCTACCGTCCCGCCGCTGCCGACCAGCTGGCCACGCTCGGTGGCGAGATCGGCGTACCGGTCTTCCGCGGCGCCGGTCCGCACCCGATCGATATTGCAAAGGGCGCCATCCAGGAGGCGGTCGCCAACCAGCGTGACGAGGTC
>OIEV01001263.1_pt1 | contig 11229 bp, 9 predicted proteins | sample 1581881 | NCBI WGS metagenome assembly OIEV01 (sample SAMN03279760, study PRJEB24777) | human gut metagenome | isolation source: fecal sample PR121 from 1 month old male Malay infant, vaginally delivered... | place: Singapore | collected 2005-09-16 | reverse complement strand
GACTTCATGCGGGTGCCCTCGCCGGCGGCGAGGATAATTGCGGTTGCGTCCATGTGATCTCCTGTTACGTTATAGAGACGTGTGTTTGGAAACGATACACGGCGCAATATGATACCGCAGGCATATGATGAGCGCGTAACGATTGACGCATTGCCGCCGATGTCGGTGCCGTTGACGCGGTGTTTGCGCTGGTTGTGTATGGTGGCGGCGCTGCGGCGTTGACGTTTGAGCGAGGGGATGGGGGTGCCCGTGGATATCACGCGAGAGGAATCGGCCAGTGAGCCCGTCGCGGCATTTTCGATGTCGCATCCGGCGGTGCCGGCGCTCTACATGGTGCTGACGCTGGGGCTCACCATGTTCTCGATGCAGCCGGTGCTGATCGCGCTGTCGCTCGCGGGCGGGTTGGCGTATGGATTTGCGACGCGCGGGGCTGCCCGCACGTTGGGCGCGCTTCGCTGGCAGCTGCCGGTGATTTTGATCATTGCACTGGTCAACCCGCTGTTTAGCGCATCGGGCTCGACCGAGCTTTTCCATATTGGCATGCGCGTGGTGTATTTGGAGAGCATGATGTACGGCCTGTGCATGGGTGGGCTGTTTGTGGCGAGCGTGCTGTGGTTTGAGGCCGCGGCGTCGATGCTTAGCTACGACAAGGTGCTTGCGCTTTTGGGCAACGCCGCGCCGGTGATCGCGCTCATGATCTCGATGTGCATGCGGCTTATCCCACAGTTTTTGCGCCGCGGCCGCACGGTGCTGGCGGTGCAGGACGCGATTGATGTGCCGGGTCGCGCGCCGGCCGACCCCGTGCGCTCGCGCCTGCGGACATCGAGCGTGTTGATGGGCTGGGGCATGGAGGATTCGCTGGAGCGCGCCGACGCCATGCGCTCGCGCGGATGGGGTGCTGCGTCGCGTCGTACGACGTATGCGCGGTATCGGCTGGGGCGCGGCGACGCTGCCGCGCTGGTTGGACTTGCGGTGTTTGGTGCCACCGCGGTGGTGGTGGCGTGGACCGCGACAACGCAGTATTCGTTTTACCCTCAGCTTTCGGTGCCCACGCCGTGGCTGGGCTATGTCGTGTACGCGGCTTGGATGGTGTTGCCCTGTGTGCTGCACGCGATTGACGAGAAGAGGTTTGGCTGATGACCCGGTTGGATAGGGGCCCGGTGTCGGGCGCGGCGTGCGGCCCGGATATGCCGGCGATTGAGGTGCGGAGCCTGAGCTTTGCCTACCCCGGGGCTGAGGCGCCGGTACTCGATGGACTCGACTGGTCTGTTCTCCAAGGTGCATTTGCGCTGCTTGTTGGCGGTACCGGATCGGGTAAGTCGACGCTGCTGTCGCTGCTCAAGCCCGAGATCGCTCCGGCGGGCGAGCGCACTGGTGATGCGCGCGTGCTGGGCGAGAACGTTGCCGACATGGACGTGCGCGCGTCTGCGGAGTGCGTGGGCTACGTGTTTCAGGACCCCGAGAACCAGATTGTGTGCGAGACCGTGTGGCACGAGATGGCGTTTGGCCTGGAAAACTTAGGCATGTCGCGCGACGAGATGCGTCGTCGCGTGGCCGAGACCAGCTATTTCTTTGGTCTGGAGGACTGGCTTCATCGCGATACCGATACGCTTTCGGGTGGCCGCAAACAGCTGCTGTCGCTTGCCGCCGTCCTGGCGCTGCGTCCGCGTGTGCTGCTACTCGACGAGCCCACGTCTCAGCTCGATCCCGTTGCCGAGAAGAATTTTCTGCACGCGCTGTTTCGCGTGAACCGTGAGCTGGGCTGTACGGTTGTTGTGGCTACGCATCAACCGAGGCCGATGCTCGAGTATGCGACGTGTGCGTACCGGATTGAGGGCGGTCGCGTGCGCGAGGTGGCGGATATGGCTTCTTTGGGACGCCGAGAATCGCTGTTTTCCGATGACATATTTGGGCGGGGTGCCATCCGATGTGCAAAAAACGGAGTATTCAGCAGGCGTGAGGACAATTTGGGCTCTCTGGAGCCGCCCGGGGACGTATCGAGCGCGAAAAAAAGTTCGGAATTGGACAAATCGTCCGAATTTGTGGCGCAAACGTCGCTCGAGAACGGCTCGGAAGCCTTCCCGCGCACGGATGGGAGCAGAATACTCCAAAAAATGCACGGCGGGTCGGCTACCACCCTGGCAGGGAGCTGGTTTCGCTACGATCGCGCGGGCGGCTGGGTGCTGCGCGGGCTCGACGTGGCGTTTTCGGCCGGTGCGGTGCATGCGATCGTGGGCGGCAACGGATGCGGTAAGTCGACGATGCTCTCGGTGCTGGCGAAGACCGCCAAGCTGCAGCGCGGCCGCATGGTGCGCGGAGCGGCCTCGGCGGCGCTGCTGCCTCAGAACCCCAAAGCATTGCTGGTTGCCGAGACGGTTCACGATGAGCTGATGGAATGGGCCTCGACCTGCGGATATGACGAGAACTTGGCGCGGGAGCGTGCGGCGAGCTTGGGGCTGTCGGGTCTGGATGGGCGCCATCCGTACGATCTTTCGGGCGGGCAGCGTCAACTGCTTGCATTGGCAAAACTGCTGCTAATCGGCCCCGAACTGCTATTGCTCGATGAGCCCACCAAGGGTCTAGACCTGTTCAGCCGCCGCATCATCGCCCGCGCCCTGCGTGACCATGCGAAGGTTGGTGGCACCGTCATCATGGCCACGCACGATCTGGATTTTGCCGAGCAGGTTGCCGATGACATTGCCATGATGTTTGACGGTGAGATTGCCTGCATGGAGCCGCCGGCCGACTTCTTTGCCGACAACGTGTTTTATAGGGCGTGATGGGATGACGGATTATCGCATCGTGCGCCTACTCGCAAAACTGGAGATACCGCTGCTGCTGGCGGTGCCAGCCGTGATGGCTGCGGCGTTGCTGGCGGGCGTTGAGCAGGCGGCGCTCGCCATGCTTGTCGTGGTGGCGCTGGTGCTTGCGCTGTTCTTTGCAGGCTACGAGGCGTCGCGACCGGGCCTGCGCCAGATTATGCCAACGCTGGTTCTGGCGGCGTTGGCCGCGGCGGGGCGCATCTTGTTTGGTCCCATTCCCGACTTTAAACCGGTGAGCGCCATCGCCATTATCGCGGGGGCGACGCTTGGTCGCCGCAATGGTTTTATGGTTGGCGCGCTGGCAGCGCTGACCAGTAATTTCTTTTTTGGACAGGGCATGTGGACGCCGTGGCAGATGTATGCCTGGGGTTTGGTGGGCTATATCGGTGGTGCGCTGGCGCATGCGGGCGCGTTTGACCGCGCCGATGGAACCGTGCGCATGCCGGCGCTGTTGGCGTATGGCTTTGCGTCGGGCCTGCTGTATGGCGTCGTGATCAACGCCTACGACATTATCGGTTTTGTTCAACCGCTCACGTGGGCGGGTGCCATGGCGCGTCTTGCCACCGCCGTACCGTTCGATATCACGCACGGCCTTGCGACCTGCGTGTTTTTGGCCGCCTTGTACAGGCCTTGGTGCCGTCGCATCAACCGAGTCGTCGTGAAGTACGGACTGTAGGGCTGGTTGCGCCGGGGCGGGAATCAATACTGCCGAAGTGCCATTTTAAAACTATGCCGGTTTACGGGGCCAGATTGGCACAAGCAGACCATGCCGGCTATTTTTGAAATAGAGCAAGCCGTTTACCTGCGGTTTTATTATTTCGGAATTGCGTATGGTTGGGGGTTCGCGATTCAGCCCCGTAAACCGGCATAGTTTTGAAATAGCCGGCTGATACGACGGGCATCGTGGCCCTCGGAGAGCCAAATTGATCCGTTTTCTTTCGCCTCCAGACGTTCCCAGGGAATCAGCTGAACCCGCCCGCCACGAAATCGGTCTATCTACTACGTTTGGCCCGACACCCCCAACCACAACCGTGTTTTATGAAAAACAGTAGGCTTTCTACCTGCGGTTTTCTTTTTGCGTTGTTCACTGTGGTCGAGGGTAGTGGCTTAAACGTAGTAGATGGGCGTGTTTCGTGGCGGATGGGTCACGCGGATACCCCCACGAGGCCCAAAATGATCCGTTTTCCTTCGTCTCCGGGGGCAGCTGGAGTTAGAGCTCCAACGTAAGGGTGACGGGGCAGTGGTCGCTGCCAAAGATGTCGCCGCGGATGCCCGTGTCGCGCACGTTGCCGGCGATTGCGTCGCTTACCAGGAAGTAGTCGATGCGCCAACCGGCGTTGTTCTTGCGGGCATTAAAGCGGTAGCTCCACCAGCTGTAGACGCCCTCGACGTCCGGATTTGCCGCGCGCCAGGTATCGGTAAACCCGGCGTTGAGCAGCTCGGTGAACTTGCCGCGCTCCTCGTCCGAAAAGCCAGCGTTGCCGCGGTTGGACTTGGGGTTCTTAAGGTCGATCTCCTCATGCGCCACGTTAAAGTCGCCGCAAGTTACGACGGGCTTGCCGGTCTCGCGTTCAAGCGCGCTCAAAAAGCCGCGATAGGCATCGTCCCAAGCCATGCGCACGTCGATGCGGGCGAGTTCGTTTTGCGCGTTGGGAGTGTAGACATCCACAAACCAGAACTTGTCGAACTCCAGCGCGCAGACGCGGCCCTCGGTTACGGCTTGGGTGACGAGTGCGGCCGCCTCGCCCTCGCCGGCGTAGGGTAACAGCGCGTCGGCGTGCAGCACGCGCAGCGGTTTCTGGCGGCTAAAGACCGCAGTGCCCGAATAGCCTTTACGCTCGGCGTAGCTCCAGGTTTGGTGATAGCCGGGCAGGTCAATATCGACCTGGCCTTCTTGCAACTTGGTCTCTTGCAGCGCCAGGATATCGACGTCGAGTTCTTGCGCGATCTGGATAAAGCTCGGGTCCTTTTTGAGCACGGCGCGCAGGCCGTTGACGTTCCACGAGGCGAAAGTGTAAGTCTGAGGCATGGTGTCCTTTCGACGGGGTTGGCAGGCTTAAGATTAGCGCAACAGGGGCGGGGTGGGCTCCGCGCATGCTGACTTAAAGGTCGCATGCTGGGATATCGCCCGACGCCGCCCGATCAACAAGGACGGAGGACTCATATGACGCAGGCAATATCGGACCCCAGGCAGGCGTCCGCCGCGCTGGCGGATCTGTTTGACACCCACAAGCGCGTGGTCTTCTTTGGCGGCGCTGGTGTTTCCACGGCAAGTGGCATCCCCGATTTTCGCAGCGTGGACGGCCTGTATCACCAGCAGTTTGCCTATCCGCCCGAGACCATGCTGTCGCATAGCTTTTACGAGGCGCATCCGGCCGAGTTCTTCGACTTCTACCGCACCAAGATGATCGCGCTTAACGCTAAGCCCAACCGCTGTCACACCAAGCTGGCCGAGCTGGAGCGCGCCGGCAAGCTTGATGCCGTGGTGACGCAAAACATCGACGGCTTGCATCAGATGGCGGGCTCGCAGCGCGTGTTTGAGTTGCACGGATCGGTCCATCGCAACATTTGCCAGGCGTGCGGCGCGCTCTATAGTGCCGAATGGATTTGCTCGCGCGAGCACGAGGACGCCGCGGGCGTGCCCGTGTGCCCCGCGTGCGGTGGTCGCATCAAGCCCGATGTGGTGCTCTACGAAGAGCCGCTCGACGAGCATGTGTTGACCGGTGCCGTTGCCGCCATCGCCGCGGCCGATGCCCTCATCGTGGGCGGAACATCGCTCGTGGTGTACCCGGCGGCGGGTCTCACACGCTACTTTACCGGCGATACGTTGGCCATTTGCAATCTTGATCCCACCGATCAGGATGCAAATGCCGACCTGCTGATTTCTTGCGACATCGCGGCCGCGTTTGCGTTCTAGCCCGTGTGCGCGGATACAATAGAAAGACTGATTGCAAAGCGACCCCGCCGCCAGCTCCCCAAGCTCGGCGGCGTGGGCATTTTAGGAGGATGTTCATGGCGAACGACAGCAAGACATGGCGGTGCGGAAAGTACGAGCTCAGCTTTGACCGTCCGCGCATCATGGGCGTCCTCAACGTGACGCCCGATTCGTTTAGCGACGGCGGGGAGCACTTCGACCCGGATGCCGCCATCGAGTATGGCCTGGCGATGCTCGACGCCGGCGCCGACATCATCGACGTAGGCGGCGAGTCCACGCGTCCCGGTTTTACCCCGGTCAATCCCGATGAGGAAGCGCGTCGCGTGCTGCCCGTGGTGCGCGCGCTGGCCAAGGAGGGCGCCATCGTCTCGATCGACACGCGTCATGTGGCGGTTGCCAAGGCGGCCGTGCGCTGCGGCGCCTCGATCGTCAACGACGTGACCGGCTTCACCGATCCCAAGATGGTTGAGTTCGTTAAGACGAGCACCTGCGGCGTCATCGTGATGCATGCCGGCGAGGTCGCCGCGCCCACCCGCACGCACGCAACGGTGCAGCTCGATACCTCGGCTGCGGCGTTTGTTGCCGAGAAGGCGCGCGAGGCGGCTGCCGAGGCCGCGCGTGAGGCTGAGAAGCCGGCTCGCCGCCGTCGCGGCAAGTTGCTGGGCGAGCCTAAGCCGGAGGCCAAGCTTCCGGGCGGCGTGGTGCAGCCCTCGTTGCCGTTTGGCGATCCGGAGCCCGCGACCGAGCCTGCAAGCGAGCAGGAGACGCCGGCCGCCGAGCAGGCTGCTGCCGCCGAGACCGTCGCGCCCGCGCCCGAGGCCACCGAGGCCGCATCGGAGCCCAATGACCGCCTGGCCGCCATGATGCGCCGCAGCGCCCGCCGCGAGGAAGCCTACGTGCCCACCTCGCAGCTCCGCCGCTTCACCCTGCCCGATTCGGCGCCCATCATGCGCCGCGTCATGGGCTTTCTGTCCGACCAGGCCCGCGCGCTCATCCACGCCGGCGTGTCGCGCGACCGCATCTGCATTGATCCCGGTCCGGGCTTTGGCAAGACGGCCAACGAGGACATCGTCATCCAGCGCGAGACTGCCAAGATGGCGTCACTGGGTTATCCGCTCATGTGCGCCGTATCGCGCAAGCGCTTTGTGGGCGCCGTCTCGGGCGTGACCGAGGCCGCCGAGCGCGATGCCGCTACGTTTGGCGTGTGCCTGGGCGCCATCCAGGCCGGTGCCAACATTGTGCGCGTGCACGACGCCGCGGGCTTTGCGCAGTTCCTGAACGGCTACTGGGCGGTTGCCAAGCCGCAGCCGCGCCGCGCGTTTGTGGCCGTGGGCTCCAACCTGGGGCATCGCTGTGACAACATCCGCGCCGCACGCGACATGATCGCCGAGATTCCACTCACCTGCGTGTCCAACTCCTCCAAGATCTACGAGAGCGAGCCGGCCTACGAGACGCGCCAGGACGCGTTTGCCAACGCCGTCATCGAGATTAAGACCGAGCTGGCTCCGCTGGTGCTGCTTGACGAGCTCATGAAGATCGAGGCCGAGCTGGGCCGCGACCGTTCCAAGAAGGCCAAGGCCAACGGCCCGCGCACCATCGACTTGGACCTGCTGTGGATGGACGGCGAGACCCACGGCGGCAAGAAGCTGCGCCTGCCGCATCCGCTGATCGGCGAGCGTGACTTTGTGCTGGTGCCGCTCGAGGACCTGATGCACGACCCGGCTCGGTTCTTCCGCTACAACGGCGTCGAGGTCAAGGAGCCCGAGGATCGCGTGGGCCATATCGTGGGCGAATTGGGGCGTATGTAGATGATCGAGATGAATGCTGTTGTCGCCGGTACCGAGCTCGACGCGGCGCGTGACGCGGGCCGCGAGGGCGTGTCCGCGGGCTGGTGCGCGTGGAGCGTGGGCGATGCTTCGCTGACGTTTTCGCTGGTTGTGCGCCCCGATGTGAACATGCACGCCTTCCACGGCCTGCCGTTTGTGGCCGCGATGGGCATGATGGACGCGCTCGTGGGCACGGCTTCGACGCCGGGGTTGGGCCTTGCCGGCAAGGTGGGCATTGAGTGGCCGAGCAATATCGTGTGCGGTGCGCCTGCGTTTGAGACGTCGCTCGCGCGTGTTGCCGTGAACGGCGGTGCCGGTGCTGCGGCCATGTTTGCCGCGGTGACGGTTGATATTGAACGTGCGGCGCTGGGCGAGCTTGGCGTGGATATGGCCGACGAGGTGCTGGTCGAGGCATTGGCCACCGCCGTGCTGACCCGCGTGGACACCTGGGCGGTTGCCGCCAACACACCACAGGGCGCTGCCGGCCCGCTGGCTCCGGTGCTGGGTGAGTACTTCGATATGGTGCCGCTGCTGGGTCGTCAGGTTGCGGCGGTGTCGCCCAACGGTTTGCCGCTTGCGGTCGGTGTGTTTGCGGGCCTGGACATCTGGGGCCGCGCGACCATCAAGACCGATGCCGGCGAGCAGGAGTTTCCGCCCGAGGCCGTACGGATTCGCGGGCTGTAACGCGGGGCGTTCGCGCCCAAAGATAGACATGACAACAAGACCCTCCTCGGCCTGTGCCGGGGAGGGTTTCGCCTATCTGGGGAATGGGTTGCCAGCGCCCTATTCCTCAAAACTGAAAAATTTTCGTTTTTGAGGAATAGGATTAAGGTGGCTCGGTCTTTCGCGAGGTATATTCGCTATAGAGCCTATTCCTCAAAACTGAAAATTTTTCAGTTTTGAGGAATAGCGATAAAAGACCGCGAGGAGGCCCCGATGAAACTCATCAATAGAACGTCATATATGGACACGTTGACGAGTCTTATTGGCGTGCCGGACATCAAGGTCATCACGGGCATCCGTCGTAGCGGTAAATCAAAATTGCTCGAGGCCCTCCGCGATTACGTGGAGGCACATCTGTCCAATTCGAATGTCATCCATATCAACTACAACCTCGATGAGTTCGAGAACCTGCTCGAGTATCACGCGCTGCTCGCCTATGTAAAAGAGCATCGAGTGTCCGGCAAACAAAACTTTCTGCTTATCGATGAAGTTCAGATGTGCGACGGTTTTGAGCGTGCGATCAATAGCCTTCACGCATCCGAGCAGTACGACATATTCATTACCGGATCGAATGCCTTTTTGCTGTCGAGCGATCTGTCGACGCTCTTTACGGGGCGTACGTTCGAGATCGAGGTTTTCCCATTCTCGTTTGAGGAGTATCGTCTCTATGGCGACGAGGGCGAGGTCGACCGCGACTTCGATGAGTACGCGAGAACCGGCGGTATGTCCGGCTCTTACCCTTATCCACTGCAGGAGCAGCGCTATCAATATCTCTCCAACGTCTTCAAGACGCTCATTGTGAGAGATATCGTGCAGCGGCATAACGTGAGAAACGAATCGGCGCTGCTGCGCATTGCCGATTACATGATGGACAACGTTTCCAACATTACGTCGGCACGCAACATTACTGATGCATTAAATGCGGATGGGTTAAAGATTACGAACAAGACGGTCGGCACGTACATGGGGTACCTGTGCGATGCGTTTGCCTTCTATAAAGTTCGTCGGTACGACATTCGCGGCAAAAAATACCTTAAGAGCGGCGAGAAGTACTATCTGGCGGACCATGCGTTTAAATATGCGCTTCTTGGTACACGTGATATGGATTGGGGACGCGTATACGAGAACATGGTGGCAATCGAGCTGCTGCGTCGCGGATACGAGGTATACGTCGGCGTGCTCTATAAAAAGGAAATAGACTTTGTAGCAATCAAGCGGAGCGAGAAACTCTACATTCAGGTGAGCGACGACATCAGCTCGGATAAGACATTTGAACGCGAGATTTCGCCACTGCTGAGCATTGGCGATGCGTATCCCAAGATGATTCTCGCCCGCACGCATCACGAGGCCACGGATCGCGACGGAGTGCAGATCGTGGACCTGGCGAGGTGGTTGTGCGGCGAGGCGTAGCAGAAAGCCTATTCCTCAAAACTGAAAAAATTTCGTTTTTGAGGAATAGGACCGATGCATTGCTTAGTCCGCCGCTCGCGCCCGTGCTCGACTTAAGCCCCTGCCTTACCCCAGCTCCTGCATGCGGCGGTAGATTTCGCAGATGCCCTTGATGGTGAGCTGTCCGTCGACCACGTCGAAGGCATCGGTCGAATCGGCGACGATGCCGGCGAGACCGCCCGTGGCGATAACGGTGGCATCCTCGCGGCCCAGCTCGCGCTTCATGCGCTCGACTAGGCCCTCGGCCATGGCAGCAGCGCCCACCACGGCGCCGACCTTGATGCACTCCTCGGTATCGCGGCCGATGGCATGCTCGGGCGCCTCGAGCGGCACGCTGGCGAGCTTGGCGGCACGGGCGGCAAGCGCGTCCATGGAGATGCGGATGCCCGGCGCGATCGCTCCGCCAATGTAACAACCGTCCTCATCGATGACGTCGATATTGGTCGCGGTGCCAAAGTCCACCACGATTGCCGGCGCGCCGTAGAAAGTTTCGGCCGCAACGGCGTTAGCGACGCGATCGGCGCCTACGGCTTGGGGACGCGCCGCGCGCAGCTTGGTCACGGCGGCCGTCTGCGGCCCGATGACGATGGCGTCTGCGGCAATGCGGTCGGCCACGGCGTGCCACTCGCGCGAGAGCTGCGGCACCACGCCCGCAAAGGCGATCGCGTCAACCGCATCGAGCGAGAGGCCGTACATCTTAAAGAAACCCATCAGGCGCACGTGGATCTCGTCGGCGGTATAGGAGCGGTCGGTGGGCATGCGCCACGACTGCACCAGCTCGTCTCCGTCGAACAGGCCCATGGCCGTCTGCGTGTTTCCCATATCGATAGCGAGCAGCATGTCTACTCCCAGTGTTGGCATAAAAGGACGCGCACCATTGTATACGCGCCGTCGACGGCGCTCGGCCGCGATTCGTTTACGGTGATAGGGGCTGAGGGGTTTAAATATGAAGGAATTATGCTCTACGAGATTTTCCTTGCCGTTTACCGAACTCCCGCGTAATATTCTTTTTTGCGCACATGAGGCGCCCAGACATTGCGGGGTGGAGCAGTCTGGTAGCTCGCCGGGCTCATAACCCGGAGGTCGTAGGTTCAAATCCTGCCCCCGCGACCAAGAACTTGCAGCTCGTCGGCCTAGCCGGCGAGCTTTTTTGTTATTCCGGGACCGTGTTTTCGGTCCAATTCCCAACCTCTCAATCAAAGATCTCGATCTGTAACATCTAGACCCGATTTGGGCGGCTAGATGTTACAGATCGAGATATACCGGTGGATTGGGTCCCGTTTGTCTAAATCTATAACACGAGGGACGGATTTCGCCGAGTTGTTGTTATAGATTGAGATTTTCCGCCGGGACGGTTTTGGTTTGTCTCGATCTGTAACAGTTGCTCGGCAAAATAGGGCCTAACTGTTACAGATTGAGATAAACCGACGGGCCGCCCCGCCCATCCCCATCCACCCGCCGCCACCTGATATTC
>OIEV01001258.1_pt1 | contig 11282 bp, 10 predicted proteins | sample 1581881 | NCBI WGS metagenome assembly OIEV01 (sample SAMN03279760, study PRJEB24777) | human gut metagenome | isolation source: fecal sample PR121 from 1 month old male Malay infant, vaginally delivered... | place: Singapore | collected 2005-09-16 | reverse complement strand
CCCTCCCGGCCCTCAAACCACTCCGCCCCCTTCAGGTACTCTGCGGCCTGTCTCCCTCGGGGCGTTCTTCCTCCATATCCAGTCTCTTAAAATTTCTCTTCCCCGTGAAGAATCAAATGACCGTAAGGCTTTGCTTCAGCCCCTCATCATTGCGGCCCCCTGCGCCCGTGGGCTGCTCCCCCCTGCCGCCTTTTTCCATCCAAAAGGAAGGGCAATCATGAGGCCCTACCCAAACCTCCATCCCCTGATCGCCAGGCGGCTCGGCATCCGCATAATGTACTCGCCACCGCTGCGGCCTGCCCGCAGCATGGTCACGCCCATCCGTCCGCTGGTGGTCCGCTGCACTCATAATTTCGCTGGAGCCTTGCTGTACTGTTCGAACCTACGCATGAGACTGAGACGGCGCTGAACGCTGCACCGCTGATCTTCTGAACCGTCAGCTCAGAAAGCAATCCCCCGTTGAGGAATGCATTCCAGATGACGTCTGGCGGCGCATGAGCCGAGAAGACCGTGAGATACCCCGCGCTGCCGCACCAAATGGGTCTGGATCATTGATGACGCCTTGCCCTCCTACTGCCGGACCTACGCTGGCCATGAGTACACATGGAAGGTCGGCATCAACTACGTTGGCGAACGGCTCAACGGTGGTCACTGGATTGATGAGTAGCCACAAGGGACGGCCATGACTGACGAACAAATCAAAGAACTTTTTGATACAGTACCCGCCTTTGCCGATAGCTGTATCGAATCGCTACGTCCGGCACCCTTCCTCCGCTCAATAAGCCGTTGCTTGTCGGCTTCGGTAAATACCGGCCTGATCTATGTGACAGTCAATCCCAACTATCCCGGCATGACATGGAGGGAGCTCCTCGATAAGGGCGAAAAGATGCGGAAAAACATCAGGCTGTTTACGGTGAATCCTGAGTACTACCTGAACCTCGAACAATTCCGTGCCCCCTTCATGAGTTTCTGCTTTCATGACGGCAAAGGCTACGTCGCGGAAGACGGATGCCACCGCGCCTGCATCGCAAAGTTCTTCCTCTATTCGCAACCCTCTCCATTTCTGCACGGCGTTCATCTCACAGAGGTCCAAACGGACGCCCGCATGACGAACCTCTTTTACAGGCTCAAAAAACTTCTTCCCACATGGTGCGCGGCGTTCCCCAACTCACAGGAAGTCACCCGCAATGACGACGCCAAAGAATGGAGCATGTCTTTCTATGGGAACACCCTGCGCATTGAAAATCACCACAGGAAGGGCTTCAACGCCGACTTTCAGGCCGAAGAACTGGAAGAAGGCCTGCTCCCGGCCCTGCTGAATCCCTTCAAACACCGCTTCGGAACGTATCGCAATCTTTTGAATTGAGAGGAATCCATGATCCAACGTCTCTTCATTGCCGAAAAACCGTCACTCGGCAAAGCCATTGCCGTTGAACTTGGCGTCACGCAGACTTGTCAGGGGTATATAGTCTGTGGGAACGACGCCGTGACCTGGTGCTTCGGGCATTTGCTGGAACAGTATGATCCCGATGATTATGATGAAGCATGGAAGCTGTGGCGAAGAAGCTCCCTACCCATGATTCCCCGTGAGTGGCGGCTCAAGCCCAAGGAAAGCACCCGCGCTCAACTTCAGGTAATCAGCAATCTGCTCGGTGAGGCCGCTACGGTCGTCAACACGGGCGACCCGGACAGGGAAGGCCAGCTTCTCGTGGATGAAGTCCTCGAACACTTCCGCTACACCGGCCCGGTTCAGCGAATTTGGCTTGCATCCCTGGACTCCCGCTCAATCCAAAAAGCTCTGGCAACGCTGAAGGACAACCGGGATTACGCCAACCTCAGAGATTCCGCCCGCGCCCGCTCACAGGCCGACTGGCTCATAGGCATGAACGCCACCCGCGCCATGACGCTCCGGGGCAGGGAGTCGGGACGGGATGGAGTGTTGTCGATGGGGCGCGTCCAGACGCCCACCCTTGCCCTTGTCGTCAACCGGGATCGGGAAATCGCGGCCTTCACCCCCATTGACTATCTCGTTCTTCAGGCAACGCTCCAGCACGACGCGGGGACGTTCTCAGCCATCTTCAAGCCTTCGGAAACCCAACCCGGACTGGACAGTGAAGGCCGTCTCGTCGATGGAGCCACCGCCCAAGGCATCATGGATGCCGTGCGCGGCAAAAACGGCATCATCACCTCCGTCACACGCGAGAAGAAGAAAAAGCCAGTCCCTCTGCCGCATTGCCTTTCCTCGCTTCAGAAGGCCGCATCCTCCAAGCTCGGCATGACCGCGCAACAGGTTCTGGATACCGCGCAGTCGCTCTATGAAAAGAAGCTGACGACGTATCCGCGTACCGACTGCCGCTATCTGCCCAAAGAGCAGTTCAGTGATGCCGCCCGGATCATTACCGCCCTTTCCGGCGTTTCCGGTCTTGAGGCCGTGACCGCCAAGGCCGATTCCGCCTTGAAAGGCCCCGTCTGGGATACGAAGAAGATTACGGCCCACCACGCGATTATCCCCACCGGCGAAGAGCCCCGGAGCCTCACGGCGCAGGAAAAGGAGCTGTACCTGATGATCGCCGTCCAGTACTTCCTCCAGTTCTATCCCTCCATGCTCTACGAGGCCCAGAAGATTTTGGCCACCATCGTGGAAACGGCATGGGAAGCCCGTGGCCGGATGATCATCGAGCCGGGCTGGACCGGTTTCGCGGCTGAAGAGGACGATGAGGACGCCAAAAAGAAAGAGGCCGAACAGTCGCTGCCGTCCGTCGGCAACAATGACGCCGTACTCTGCGCCGACGTGGACGCCCTCAAAAAGAAGACCACGCCGCCTTCCAGGTTTTCGGAAGGTTCACTGATCGAGGCGATGGCCAACGTCCACCGTTTCGTTTCCGACGCCAAGGCCAAGGCCGTTTTAAAGGAAAATGAAGGCATCGGGACGGAAGCGACACGGGCGAGTATCCTTGAAACCCTCAAGGGCCGTGGGTTCATCGCAGCCAGCGGCAAATCCCTTGTGTCCACGCCGCTCGGCCAGTCCCTCATCGACATGCCCCCGGACACGCTCCGCGATCCGGTCACTACGGCCCAATGGGAACAACGCCTTGAAGCCATAACCCGTGGGGAAACCTCTCTGGAAGACTTCATGCGTGAACAGTATGCAGCTCTTCCTTTGCTTTTGGCCCCCGTCCTCTCCACCTCTGCCGCACTTCAGCCCGGTGCCTTCCCCTGCCCGAAGTGTGGCAAGGCGTTGCGCCGGCGCGAAGGGAAAAACGCCGGCGAATTTTTCTGGAGCTGCTCCGATGCCGATTGCAGGACGTTTTTGCCGGATGAGGACGGTAAACCCGGAAAACCGCGAGAAAGGGCCATACCCTCGGAGTATCCATGCCCCGTCTGCGGTCGCCCCCTTTACTCAGGGAAAAACGATAGGGGGACATATTGGGCTTGCTACAACAAACAAGGGCATCCGGACGGTAACAATGTCTTTCTGCCCGATGACAACGGCACCCCCGGCCAGCCCAAAGAAAAGTCTCCGCGAGTGGTGACGGAGTTTACCTGCCCCGATTGCGGTAAGGCGCTGCTCTACAGGCAAGGCACCAGCAAGGCGGGGAAACCCTATGAAGTCTTTTCCTGCTCCGGCTATCCAAACTGTAAAACGAGCTTTTGGGGGAAGGATGGAAAACCTGACTTTTATAGGAGGCCAAAATGATTTCTTTTTTCAAACTGCTTTTTAAAGAAGACAAGGAATCCATACTTAAAGCGGCCTACAATATACTTTCTATTTAGAGCTCAAAAAAGAAGAAAACAACAAATCCAGATAAATTCATAAGCAGGAGAACGCTATGACTCTTATAAAATCTTCCATTCCCTTGACCGTCTACCGCGCCGAATCCCCACTCCTCGCCAACATCACTGGCGACGCGATCAGGCGATTCGCCTTCCGTTCCATCGACAACGTGCCGGAAGAAAAGGCATGTGGATTTGTCAATTGTGATGACATGTTCGATACGGAATGGATCAACTCCATACCGGAAAAAGGGCATTATATGGCTTTTGGCTTCAGGGTGGACGTAAGGCGCATCGCTCCCGCCATTCTGAAAAAACATGTGGCCGCAAAGGTCCGTGAGGAAATCGAGAACTTGCAAACCCAAGGGAAGAAAGCCCTCAGCAAGGGAAGGAAAGGAGAAATCCGGGAGCATTGCAAGAACATGCTGCTTTCCAAAACGGAGCCCCGGCCTTCCATGTATGGTGGGCCGTGAATATGTCTACTGGTCTTGTCTATGTCGCCAGCACCTCTAAGTCGGTGCTTGAACTTTTTGAAAAATGCATGGAATCGGCCTTTGGCGGAGAACTGGAACGCCTGTACCCGATTGCGCTCTCCGGGACTACTGGCGGCTCGGATCATCCCTTGGAAGACCTCATGAAGGACATTTATGCGGAAAGCATGACGCTTTCCCTCGATGAAAAGACCTACTCCATAGCTGAACAGGGAAAGGCTACGCTTTCCCGGACGGATGGGCCTTCAGTCTCAGTAACAGATGCGCCGGACAGCGCGAGAGCCGGACTGGAATCCGGGCTCTTGCTTACCAGCCTCAAAATCAGGCTTTCCTCAATGCCGGAAGATGAACTGGTGTCCATTTTTACTTTGAACGCGGATTTTAGCTTCAGCGGCCTGAAGACACCGCGCATCCGTAGACAGAAAGGAGAAGACGCCGATCCCGACACGGACTTCCTCCTGAAGATGGGCTTCATCGAAGAGACTGTGACTGCCATGCACTCGCTCTTCCGGCAACATGCAGGCAACTAGGGAGAACGTCATGAAAAGACTGCTCTTGCTCTTTCTTTTGTGTTTTGGGCTGGCCTTGCCAGGGGTGGCTGCTGATGGAACCAGCTTTAATCCTACAACAATTTCTGTCAAAAGCGTGGGGGCTTCGATCCCCGTTGGAACGGTGATTACTTGGCCTTCCAACTCATGGCCTTCTGACAGAGATAACTGGCTGGAATGTAACGGGCAATCCATATCCAGCGCAGTATATCCGGAACTGGTCGGGGTTGTCGGGTGGAACGTCCCGAATTATCAGGGAGTGTTCCTCCGGGGATACGGAGGACAGACAAGCTATCACTATGGCGCGGTAGGACATTGGAGCGCGGGACTCGGTGAACTTCAGGGCGTGAAATTTCCGCCTCATTCTGGACAGGTGGCCAGCACGGAATAGGAGGAGCATCAGGGAGCTTTGGAGTCACAGGAGGACAGGGCTACGACTGGAAATATGGGGAAACAGGAAATACTTATTGGGGTGGGATAAATTTTTATGCTTCTCGCGTTACTCCGGTTGCTGGTGAAGTCCGCCCGGTGAACCGGGCAGTTCGCTACCTCATCCGGGCCAGGTGACTTGCCAAATCTCTTCGAACTCCTTTTTCTCCAAAATAGAAAGGGCCAAGGTGCGCTAACACCTCGGCCCCCGGTATGGGATGGCTCTTCAAGGGTCTCCCTTCCGGTAATGGGTTGATCCAATTACCCGATAGAGCCCCCCAACGGTGCGGCTAACAATGTTGGGGGTCGCTTCTATTCCATCGGGTTCGCCTTCTAGCTCAGGATCTAACCCCTGGGACAGCTTGCCAGACGGGAGAACGCACCCCACAGGGCCGCTTTCGTCACCAGCCTGAGCAGATGGTACATCCGCCGTTTGCTTGGCAACTCGCCTCCTTTCCATCCCTGCCTGTCTGCGGAGAGGAGGCCCCGTATTGTCCCTTACGGGACTTCGTCACCCTACGGACTACTCCCCAGAAATCAAGGCACGGCAAGCCCTTTTTGCCTTCCTCTCTGTGTACCCGAAAGAGGTCGCGCTCGTGGGGGGGCAACAGTGCAGGATTACCGGGAAATTTTCTTACGTGGCCATGGTTCCCAGACGAGCACACACTATGGAACTGTGGAATATGAAGACATATCTCTGCTTTATGAAGAAAGGACATTTGTCGCTCTATTCCTTTTTGTCACAAATAATTCCTTTTTATTGACTAAGAGGAGCATTTTTTAAGAAACTGTACTTAGAAATATTCTAATGATAGAAAAATGCGAAAACGTATTTTTTATGAAGCAAAGGCAAATAAAATTTATGTAAACTCAGATAGCTATAAAAAATTGATAATGCAAGTTTAGAAAATGATAAATCATGGCTGCTTATAGTCTGCCGGAAGTTCGAAAGGCGTTTTGCGAATTTTTCACTGCATTCCATCTGGTACACCGCGATAATTGTGCTTCTCGCGCATTTCCGGACGGAAAACCCAGCGCCTATCCGCCATATCCGTGCACAGGATCGGTTCATTTACCTGTATCCAGCCGCACTGTGGAGTGAGCCGTTCCAGAAAACTGATGTAGATTTCCAAGCTGCGGTAGGCTTTCCCACTAGGAAACCTCTGTTTTGTCCTTGGAGAGTGGCAAGTAGGTAATGGGACCGAGTAGAACAGGCTTAGCATGAAAACCAAGTTGCCCTGCGAGGGCGTCATCATTCTCCAGGCACTCAAGAGAAGGCTGGAAGGTCTGATTGGAGGAGAGTTCGAGGACGATGTAATGGTACTTGGTGTTAAACCACTTCGTCATTTCCATGACCGGGATGTTGCGGCTGCCATCGCCTCTCGTCATGACGAAGTAGGTGTCGAAAGCGGAGCCCACATTCCGAAAAATATACGTAACGGTTCCCAGTGCAATAGCAATAGTCAGATCAAGAAAATCGCAGAAAGAAAAGTCGCCCACAGTGACGAAGGAAAGCCCTGTGCCATGCTGAATCTTCCAATGCCGTTTTTCAGCTCATCCACCGTGTTGCGGAGCTGTCCTTCGGAAAGTTCTCCTTTCCAATACCCCTCAAGGACTTTCTTGAGTTCGCGGTTTCGCCCGATACGGGGAAAAACCAGAATGTACGTTTGCATTGCGTGTTTTTTTCTACTGTTAAAGTTGAAAACAGCCGTGAAGAGTGTTAATGGCTGTCCAGCAGGCTGTTTTCTAACCCAGAAATTCGTCCTTCAATCAGTTGAGCGCTCGGCAACGGCAATCCCACAGCGGCCTTTATCGGCACACGGCTGAACCGTACAGTTCATTCCTGCTCTTTTGCCGTATCCTGAAAACACATATCCCATGCCCGCGAGAATTCCCGGTCGGCAAAGGCTTCGGCAAGGCCTTGCATCTGCTTCAGCCGCAGTACTTCATCTGGTTCCATACCGAGTTCTGTGCCTATTCTTTCGTTTGTCCAACTGTGATTACGGAGTAGCGTCACGAGCCTCGCCGTCAGCTCTACTTGATGCGTACCCCGCGCCATATTGTGCCTCACAGTGGAAGTGATACGATCCTCAATACTCTTGTCGAGCCTGACCACGGGTAAATATCCGCCAAGGCTTTCCCGTATCTGTACATCCGTCTTCGCTACCTGCCGCCGATGAAAACCATCCACCACGACATGCCCCTTGCCGTCGCGGGCCACCACAACGGGCATCGTGAAACCGTCCTTGTGGATTGACAACTTGAGCAGCCGCATTTCGGGAGGTGCCACTTTATTGGGATTGTAGTCATTTCCCCGGACGTCATCCACCGGAACGAGCTGCGGACATACCACCGGATGTGGAATATGAAGATAAGACGCAGCCAGAGAAACGATACGATTGTACACGTCAACGCGTCTATCCAGATCGCTTTCTTCTGCCTTAAGGGCACACTCCAGTTCGGTCAACAGTTCATCAACGTTCACACGTAAGGTCCTTCTCAAAGCGCACGAAGCGTCCGATTTTTCGGGCAGGGGCGAAACCATATCGCAGATACAGTTCCTTTCTCGTCCAATAATCCGTGGTTGTCAGATGTGCCGTACCGTTTTTCCGGGCACACTCAAGGCAATGTTCCAGCACGGGAATGTCTGCTCCCTCCTCAAGCGCGTATAAATGGAGGATGCGGGTCCGTGTCCGTCCGAAGCGCATTGATCCGAACGCCACAACATGCCTTGCTTCCCCATCCGTTGCGATGAACCAGAGGCGTCCCGGCTCGGAACTGATGGTCCCTCCCAACTTTTCCCAAATAACAGAATTTGTCGCGTATTCTCCCAGCAGCCCGAAGAGTTCCCGGTTCCTTGCCGGATCATTTTCATGCTTGAATTCCAGCAATTCCATCATAGCTCCATGTATTTCATAATGGTCTGCGCCTGCCGCTCCATATCGCGCTTCGTCTGGCCAAAACTCAACCCTTTGCACCAGTAATCATTTTTCAGCAATGTCTTGCAGATACGCCGCCAACTTGGGGCTTTGCGGCGGGACTCCAGTTTCGGATCGGCCTCCTGCGGAATTTCTTCGAAACCGTGCTTCGCCCACCATTTCAAAAAGGTGTTGATTTTCTCTCTGTAGTGCTCCGCCGTGGGTGGAGGCATGGTGTCGAGCAGAAACTCGGCATAACTCCTCCATGTGTGCCCCTCCGGAAGACGGATACGGATGTTGCCGAGCACGTTTCCGGAAAGTTCCACATAACGATTGCCGAAATTGGCCCCCTGCACACGCCCGACCACTCTGGACCATGTTTCCGGTTCCAGCATTTTGAACAGCCAGAGCCCTTTGCGCTGATCGTCACCGTACGGCTGGCAGAGGCGCATTTGGTGGATGCCCACGCCGACCAGGTGCATAAGATCGTAAATCTTGTTGTAGTCCCATCCCTGCCGGCCTGTGGCCGTCCATACGTCTTCTGTTTTCCAGTCATAAATCGGATAAACATTGACGACCCCGGAAGGAGTTACAGTGCTCCAGCTTCTTCCGTTCCACCGGCGTTTGGTCGTAGAGGCAATGGTCCGAAAGCGATTCAGGGATTCGTCGCACCGGATGGCCACTACTGAGGCACAGGAACGCCCCTCCGCGAAATGCTCTGCAAATAGGGGGACGAACTCTTCGAATTCCATTCCCCGCCTGAACCATGAAAAGTATGTTTCGTCTGCGATGACACCGGGATGAGTGGGAAGTTTGCGAACCCACAAATCCCTTGCATCAGGGTCCCAGCATAGCCAGTGCGGTTGAATTTGTGATACGGAATTCCTCAGATGAATAGGCAGGCATATCCAGTGCGGACGGACATCGGGTCTGGTCATGATGCGGGTGACGAAGGCATCGGTATGTGCGTACCACGCCTCCAGATCAATGTGCAGCACGTCAAGCGGAAGACGGCCTTTTTCACGGGCAATGTCCAGTGCGAGCTGGACGACGACCCCGGAATCCTTTCCGCCAGAAAAAGAAACAAATACTCGCTCGAAAGCGTCAAAGACTTCCGCCAGCCGAGAGCGTGCCGCAGTGAACACATCCATGCCGAGCCAACGCTTCATACCGCATGCTCCATCAGTTTCCTTATGGCGTTCCGGTTCCCGTTCAGCCTCCTGACTTCCCTCTTGAGTTCCTCAAGCGCATCGGCTTTTCGGGCAAGCGCCGAACGAATGCGTTCGTCAAATCGGCTTTCACCCTGAAGGGTAACGTAGCATACGCTGTCCTTCTGGCCTATTCGGTGGCATCTGTCTTCAGCCTGAAGTCTGAGCGCATATCGCCAATTTTCGGAATAGAAAAAGACTTGATGCGATTCCGTCAGCGTCAGCCCGTACCCTCCGGTCCCCTGCGTCGCCACAAGTACGCCGCCTCTTTTTTTCCAGAGATCAATCTTCGCCGCTCGCTCCGTCGCCGGAACCCTGCCGTGAAGAGTATATACCGGTATCTGCGGAAACGCCGTGGGGAGCGCCTCATTCAGCGCGGCGACTGATTCGAGATAGTTGGCCCAGATGATCACATGGCTGGTTCTGAATTGCCTGAGTTCATTGAACAAGGTATCTATTCTCCGATTCCTCAGACGCCTTACGCCTAGAAAGCCGGATGGCAAAACGCCACAGGAAACGGCGTGCAGTCCGCTGAACAAACGGAAAATCGCCATATTGAGATCGGATAGCCCATAGCGATTGATCTCGTCCAGGAAACGGGTCTTTACTGCCTGGTAAAGGCTTGTCTGCTCTTCAGAAAAACGGCACAAAATACGACGATACAGTTTCGGCGGCAACTTCAGGCAATCTTCCTTGCTGACCTGATAGACATAGGGGGCTATGGCGCGGCAGACTTCATCAAGGCTGACGCCTTCAACTGGAAAAGCCTGCTTTCGGTCTTGAAAAACAGCAAGAGCACTCTGGAAGGCATGCCTTGAGGGATACCCTAGAATCAATGGAGAAAGGAATTCCATCTGCGTATACAGGTCTTCGATTCCCTGCTGGATCGGCGTTCCGGTAAGAATCAGCCGATACGGTGCCCGGGTACCGAACCCTATAAGACGCCGTGTCCGTTTCGCCCGATGGCCTTTGATGTAGGTTGACTCGTCAACCACAAGAAAAGTTCCACCGTCGATCAGCCTGTCAAGGACATAGGCCACACGGGGAGACCTCCCGAGGCTTTCCAGGCCGACAAGATACCATATGGCCTGCGGTATGTTCTCTTCTCGTGTCCGGGGACCCACCATGTGAATATCTGTATCGATGCAGGACGTGTGCCGGAGGATTTCCCTTCTGGTTTCCTCCATGAGGGATACGGGACAGCACCAGACACATTTTACAATACGCTTCCTGCGAAGCCAGATGAGCTCAAGGGCCGTACGAGTTTTTCCTGTTCCCATATCCATAAACAGGGCTCCGACCTTGAGCTGCGAGAGCTTTTCTATCGCCGCCCGTTGATGGGCATAGGCAGTCGTCGTCAGTTTCCAGTCAGCGCTTGAAACGATCATCGAAGCTATTCCTCTATCTATAAATCTATAACAGTTTTTATAACAACGATGAAGGGCTGTCAAAATAGGAGTTATGATTAAACGGACATGTAGAGAACACTCGTGGATTACGCCGAGAACGTTGCTCTGGAACCCCGGCAGATTATGCCGGAGAGTGCGAACAAACCCAGATCACATTTATATGCGCTCGGTATCCGAGCCAAGCCATAACGACAAATAACCTCAAGCGATTTTTCTTGGCATTATCATTCACAAAACTGGGCAGTGTCGTCATAAGTTGATTAACATATTGAATTCATGTATTCTTCTCTATGGAGGAGCTTATGGATTCTGCAATGCATCGTCATGATATTTCGGATCATGCATGGAGTTTGTTAGCTCCGCTTTTGCCCGGAAGACGTGGCGCTTGGGGTGGACGAGCCAAAGACAATCGCCTTTTTGTCAATGCAATCTTTTGGATTTTACGGACAGGCGCTCCATGGCGAGACCTTCCACCGGAATATGGTGGCTGGAAAAATACTCATCG
>OIEV01001249.1_pt1 | contig 11347 bp, 8 predicted proteins | sample 1581881 | NCBI WGS metagenome assembly OIEV01 (sample SAMN03279760, study PRJEB24777) | human gut metagenome | isolation source: fecal sample PR121 from 1 month old male Malay infant, vaginally delivered... | place: Singapore | collected 2005-09-16 | reverse complement strand
CGCCCGCGCCACGGCCGAGGCCGCCGGCGTGCCGTTTTACACCGATCCCGCCCAGATGATGGACGAGGTCAAGCCCGAGGCCGTCATCATCGCCACCCCCAACGACCTGCACCTGGGCGTTGCCCGCGAGGCCGTGAAGCGCAACATCGTGCCGCTGGTCGAAAAGCCGATCTCCAATGACCTCGAGGATGCCCAGGCCTTTGCCGCCGAGGCCGAGACCGCCGGCGTGCCCGTGCTCGTGGGCCAGCACCGTCGTCACAACCCGTTTGTGAACAGGGCCAAGGAAATCATCGAGTCCGGCGAGCTGGGCAAGCTCACCGTATCGAGCTTCCACTACATGATCTATAAGAACGACGAGTACTTTGATGTCGAGTGGCGCCGCAAGAAGGGTGCCGGCCCGATCCTGGTCAACCTGGTGCACGACGTCGACCTGCTCCGCTACCTGCTGGGCGAGCCCGTCGCCGTCCAGGGCATGCAGTCCAGCGCCGCCCGCGGTTTTGAGACCGAGGACTCCGCCGTGGTCAACGTCCGTTTTGCCGACGGCGCGCTCGCAAGCATGACCATCTCCGATGCCACCGCCAGCCCCTGGAACTGGGAGGCCACCGCTCGCGAGGACCCGCAGTACCGTCCCTTCGACGCCGACGCCTACTTTATCGGCGGAACCTTGGGCGCCCTGTCGCTGCCCCGCCTGCACCAGTTCTCCTACGACGGCGCCTCCAACTGGCACAAGCCGCTGCAGATGGAAATTCCGGCCGTCGACCCGGCACTGCCGCACAAGATGCAGCTCAAGCACTTTGTAAAGGTTGTCCGCCGTGAGGTTGAGCCCGTCGTGACCCCCACCGACAACGTTAAGACGCTCACGCTTCTCAACGCCATCAAGGAGGCCGCCGAGACCGGCCAGCTCGTCGAGCTGTAACGCCTTAAGAGCGGCCGCGGCAGAAACCCCATGCCGAGTCTCTCGGTCCGCCACAAATAAGCCCCTCTTCTTTGCCCTGCGAGCAGCCTCCTGCCCGCAGGGCATTTTGCTACGTTGCCAATGATTTTTCTGGGACGGGGGACTTTTTGCGCCTTAGCTTGATTCGTTCGCCACGGAATGAGCCTATCTACTACGTTTAACCGATCACCCTCAACCATACCGAATTTCGCGAAATAAAAACCGCAGGTAAACGGCTTGCCGATCTTCGGAAAACCCAGGTATGGCCAGCCCCTACGGGTAAAACGTAGTAGATAGGCCGTTTTTGTGGCGCGGCCCCAAAACAGTCTTTTGGGACGGGTGGTATCCTTTGTAGCTCCGCGCTGCAAACGCACCTCAAACGCAAGGAGTCCCATGGATCTTATCGCCCAGCTCGCGCGCGAGCTCAACCTTAAGGCCGCCAACGTCGAGGCGGCCGTCAAGCTCATCGACGAGGGAAACACCATTCCCTTTATCTCGCGCTACCGCAAGGAAGCCACGGGCGGCATGGACGACGTCGCCCTGCGCGCACTCGACGAGCGCCTGTCCTACCTGCGCAATCTTGAGCAGCGTAAAGAGGACGTCATCCTGCTCATCGATGCCCAGGGCAAACTCACGCCCGAACTCGAGCAACAGATTCGCGAGGCCACACAGCTCCAGCGTGTCGAGGACCTCTACAAGCCCTACCGCAAAAAGCGCATGACCCGCGCGCAGAAGGCACGCGAGGCCGGCCTGGAGCCGCTCGCCAACATGATCATCATGCAGGCCTCGGCCAAGGGCAGCGCACTCGACGCCGCCGCGGCATACGTCAACGAGGAGGCCGGCTTCGACACGCCCGAGAAGGCGCTTGCCGGCGCCGCCGACATCGTGGCCGAGACGGTGGCCGAGGATCCCGAGAACGTCGCCGACCTGCGCGCCTTTACGCAAAACACCGCTGACATCGTCGTCGAGGCGACCGACCCCGCCGAGAAGACTCCCTACGAGCCGTACTACAGCTATGATGAGCCGCTGCGCCGTATACCCAACCACCGCGTGCTGGCTATCGACCGCGGTGAGCGCGAGGGCAAGCTCCGCGTGCGTGTGAACGTCGACGGCGCTGCCGCCACGGCACGCCTCGGCAGCCGTTGGCCCCGACGCCAGGGCGTGTTTGCTCCCATCTTCGATGCCGCCATCGCTGACGGTTACAAGCGCCTCATGGCCCCCTCGCTGGAGCGCGAGGCCCGCGCCAAACTCACCGTTCGTGCCCAGACCGAGGCCATCAACGTCTTTGCCAAGAATCTCGAAGGCCTGCTCTCGGCACGCCCCGTGCGCGGCGCCCGCGTGCTCGCGCTCGATCCGGGCTACCGTACCGGCTGCAAGGTCGCCGTCATGGACGAGACCGGCAAGCTACTCGACCACGGCGTGGTCTACCCCACCAAGCCGCGCCACGACGTCGCCGGCACCAAGCGCGAGCTCGCCCGCCTCGTCAAGAAGGACAGCGTCAACACCATCGTCATCGGCAACGGCACCGCCAGCCGCAAGACCGAGGAAGTCGTCTCGGAGTTTATTGCCGAGCAGGCGCCCAGCCTTCGCTACACCATCGTCAACGAGGCGGGCGCGTCGGTGTACTCCGCCTCCGAGCTCGCGAGCCAGGAGTATCCCGATCTGGATGTCACCGTACGTGGCGCCATGAGCCTGGGCCGCCGTCTGCAAGACCCGCTGGCAGAGCTCGTCAAGATTCCGCCCCAGTCCATCGGCGTTGGCCAGTACCAGCACGACCTTGACCAGGCCGAGCTTTCGCGCACCCTGGGCCACGTGGTGGAAGACGTCGTCAACCGTGTGGGCGTCGACGTCAACACCGCGAGCGCAAGCCTGCTGGGCTACGTGTCGGGCATTACGCCGAGCGTAGCCAAAAACATCGTGGCCTACCGCGAGGAAAACGGCGCCTTCACCGATCGCCGCCAGCTTAAGAAGGTCCCCAAGCTGGGACCCAAGGCATACCTCAACGCCGCGGGCTTTCTGCGCATCAGCGGTGGCAAGAACCCGCTCGATGCGACAAGCGTCCACCCCGAAAGCTACGAGGTGGCCACATCCGTCTTGGAGCGCGCGGGCGTTAAAGCCAGCGAACTCAGCCGCGGCGGCGTGCCCGACATTGAGCGCCGCCTGGGCAGCATCTCGGCGCTGGCAAGCGACCTGGACTGCGGCACCCTCACGCTCATCGACATTGTCAACGAGCTCAAGAAGCCCGGCCGCGACCCGCGCGACGATGCGCCCGAGGTGGTCTTTAGCCGCTCGGCGCTTTCGATCGACGACTTGGAGCCCGGCATGGAACTCAAGGGCACGGTGCGCAACGTCGTCGACTTTGGCGCCTTCGTCGACGTGGGCGTGCACCAGGACGGCCTCGTGCACATCTCCAAGCTGGCCAACCGCTTCGTCAAGCACCCCAGCGACGTGGTGCGCGTCGGTGACACGGTCAAGGTGTGGGTTGAAAAGGTCGATCGCGACCGCAAGAAGATCTCCCTCACCATGGTGCAGGGGAAGTAAACCGCCAAGCAAGGGTCCCCCCTCTCGCGACGTGCAAAATCGCGAGTATTCTGCAAATTCCACCGTTCCGGATGCCCCTCAGAGACGAAAAAGCATGGAACAGCCCCCGTTTTAGCGTCATCAGAGCCAAAACGGGGGCTGTTCCATGCTTCACCCAGCTGGTAAAAGCCTTTACCTTGCTGAATACTCTCAATTTTGCACGGCGCAGGCGGGGGTACCTTTGTCCACGGCAGGATATGGAAGCCTATCACCAACCTACCGGCAAGTTCGTGTCGGCAGCCCCGGCCTTTCCTTTGCCTAGCGCGACCCTCGCGAAGCGCGTGAGCGATAGGGAAAGGAAAGGCCGGGGCGAACAACCCGCGATGTAGCCAGCGTTCGCGTTACGGCAGGATATGGAAACCGAGCGAGGCGATATCCTTGGCAAAACCGCGCACGGTATCGAGCGAGACCTCGTACGGGTCACGGCCGATGTTCTTACGCTTGGCCAGGATGCTGTTGGGCACCGTGATGATCTGGCAACCGCATCCTTCCGCCTGGTAAATATTGATAAGCTCACGCGTGGACGCCCACAGGACCTCGCAGTTGGGCTTGGCGGCGGCCTTCTTGACCGACTCCGTCATAAACGGAATGGGGTCGACGCCGGTGTCGGCGATGCGGCCGGCAAAGAGCGAGATGATTGACGGCGTCTCGGCGTCAACGGCCTCGACCATCTCGTCGACCTGCGCAGGCGTAAAGATGGTGGTGACGTTGACCTTGATGCCGTCGGCCGAAAGCTTGCGGACCAGCTCGGCGGTGGACTCGCCCTTGGTAGTCACGCACGGAATCTTGACATAGACGTTCTCGGCCCAGGTAGCGATCTCGCGCGCCTCGACCTCCATGGTCTCGACGTCGTCGGCAAAGACCTCAAACGACACGGATACATCGGTGATGTGGGTCAAGACCTCTTTGGCAAACGCGCGGTAATCCGTCACGCCGCCCTTCTTCATAAGGGACGGGTTGGTCGTGAAACCCTGAACGTTGCCGTTCTCGTACATGTCGAGCATGCCCTCGAGATTTGCACCGTCAGCGAACACCTTGATTGCCATCTGCCTGATTCCTTTCGTTAGCATACGGCCGATAAACTGCTAAACACTTTACCTACGTTTATCAAGGCGTGAACTGCGGGTTTTCATCTTCTCGGCGAACGGTTTTGCAGTTTTACCATTTTTATATCGACACCCCAGCGGCAAAACGTTTTTGCTGATCATCGCGGTTGATTCCGTTCGCGGCGCAGAGACAGCGCTTCACCGGTGCGTTTTCACAACCACTCCAAAACAAAAAGCGGTGACGCCTCATTTGAGACGTCACCGCTTCCGTGTAGGAGCCGGTTATCGGAGCTCCGCCCGATTAGGGCTTAACGTATGCCTGGATTACTCTTCCTCAACGTGATTGATCACAGCACCCTTGGTGTGGATGAAGTTGGGGACGAAGGCGACGATCAGAAGGACAGCAAGAATCGCGTAGACACCGGTGGTACCGAAGGCCTCGGCAGCGCGGCCGAGCGTAATACCAATGACGGAGAAATCGAAGTCGCCGAACGTAGTGTTCTTGAAGCCAAAGACGTCAAGAACGGGCAGGAGCAGGGCCGGGGCGAAGGTGATGAGCAGACCGTTGACGAAAGCGCCAAGAGCTGCGCCCTTGCGACCGCCGGTAGCATTGCCGTAAATGCCTGCGGTAGCACCGCAGAAGAAGTGGGGAACCATGCCCGGGATGATGAAGATGCCCAGGGTAGCGCCCACGATGAACATACCGACCACGCCACCGATGAAGGATGCGACAAAGCCGAGGATGACGGCGGTGGGAGCATAGGGGAAGAAGACGGCGCAGTCGACGGCGGGGATGGCACCGGGGATCAGCTTGTTGGAGATGCCCTGGAAAGCCGGGACCAGGTCGGCAAGGATCATACGAACGCCGTTATAGACGATGGTGACACCAACGGCAAAGGACAGGGCACAGGTCAGGGCATAGACAATCACGTTGTCGCCGCCAGCGGTCTTGGTAACGACCGCAGGATCTGCGATGTAAGCGGCGAAAGCGGTAACCAGGTAGAAGAAGGCCATGGTAAGAGCCGTGGAGATGGTAGTGTCGCGCAGGAAGGCGAACTTCTCGGGAACCTCGATCTTCTCGGTGCTGTTCTCCTCGGCGTCCTTAGCAAAAAGCGTACCGACTGCAGCGGAGATGTAATAGGCGAGTGAACCGAAGTGGCCCATGGCGATTTCATCGCCATCGGTAACCTTCTCGGTGAAACGCTGACCAACGGCGGGAAGCATAGCGCTCACGAGGCCCAGGAACATGCCGCCCACGATGACAAGCTGGACATCCTGGAAGCCAGATGCCTGCAGAACGGCAGACAGCAGGCAGGCCATAAACATGCTGTGATGGCCCGTCAGGAAGATGTACTTAAACTTGGTAAAGCGGGCAATGATAATGTTCACGACATAGCCGAGAATCAGGATCATCATGGTCTGAACGCCGAGGACGCTCTGAGCCATCGAAACAACGACCTCGTTGTTGGGCACGACGCCGGTGATGTGGAAACCGGTCTCGATGAAGGTGCCCAGCGGAGCAAGGTTCTCCTGAACAACAGCGGCGCCGGCGGACAGCATGATGTAACCAAGAATGGGCTTCAGGGTGCCCGTCATCACCTTGTGGGCAGGACGCTTAAGCGCGACAAGGCCCACAAAGGCAAATAGACCCATAATCCACGCTGGCTTGGTCAGAATCGATTGGATAAACTCAAGTATGGGAAGGATGGCTTGCATCTGCGCTTCCTTTCTCTCTAACGTGGGCGCGTTTCCCTCTTCCACAGGGAACCGCCCTTTTTTGTGCCGCTTTAGGCGTTAGCGGCGGCCGCCTTGATTGCCTCGAGGGCGTCTTCGCGGATCTTCTTCTTGTTCACATAGCTGCGAACGATCACAACGTTGCCGTGGAGCTCGGGGGCGAGTTCTTTAACGGTGATGAACAGATCCGGATTTGCGGAAGAAGCACCGTTCAGGTCCATAGACTCAACGTCGGCCTTGATGCCCTCCTCCTCGCAAAGCTCCTCGACTTTGCCAGCGAGCATCAGGCTGGACCCGATGCCGTTTCCGCATACGGTGATGATATGCATGGCAACCTTCCTCTCCTACACGTGACGGTTTTCCGTCTATCCAAAAGCGGCGACGCATCGCCGTGCCATTAAGGCCTAAAAGAATGAACGCATGGTCTCCAAAACCTGCTCGGGCGTATCGCATGCGCTGAGCTTGGCAACGCAGTCCTCGTCCTCGAACATCTGCGAAAGCTCCGCCAAACAGCCAAGATGAGCCTTGGGGTCGGGTGCGCAAATACCCACGAGCACGTGAACCGGATCGAAATCCTCGTGTCCAAACGCAATGGCAGGGTCAAGCGTGACGATACAGATCCCCGCTTCACTCACATTGCCATCTGCCTGAGCGTGGGGCATGGCGATGCCCTCTTCCAAGACCATATAGGGGCCGAATTTGTGAACCGATGAAATCATGGCGTCAACATAGCTCTGGTCGCATTTGCCAGCGTCTACGAGCAACTTACCGCATGCCTTGATCGCTTCCTCCCAGTCGGAGGCCTCGACGTGGCAGGCAACAAGCTCGGGCTTAAGAAGATCGGTCAGCATGCTCGTCCCCTACTCCTCGGGCAGGATATGAAAACCAAGCGCCTGAATGTCGCGGGCAAAGCCCTTGACCGTATCAAGCGAGTACTCAAGCAAATCTTTCCCGAAATTCTTGCGCTTGGCAAGAAGGGCATTGGGGACCGTAATGATCTGACAGCCAACGGACTCCGCCTGGAAGATATTGAGGACCTCGCGCGTAGACGCCCAGAGAACCTCGGCAGCAGGCTTAACGGCAGCCTTCTTTACGGACTCCGCCATGAGGGGCAGCGGATCGACGCCGGTATCGGCAATGCGACCGGCAAAGATGGACAGAATAGAGGGGGTCTCAGCAGAGACGGCATCGACAAACTCGTCGACCTGCTCGGGCGTGAAGATAGTGGTGACATTCACCTTGATGCCGTCGGCAGAAAGGCGCTTGACCAGCGCGGCAGTGGACTCACCCTTGGTGTTGAGCGCCGGGATCTTAACGTAGACGTTGTCTGCCCAGGTTGCGATCTCGCGAGCCTCGGCTTCCATACCCGCCTCGTCGTCGGCGAATACCTCAAAAGAGACCGACACATCAGTAATGTGCTCAAGAACCGTCTTGGCAAAAGCGCGGTAGTCGGTCACGCCGCCGGCCTTCATAAGGGAAGGATTGGTCGTGAAGCCCTGAACGTTGCCATTGTCATGCATGTCAAGCATACCCTCGAGGTTAGCGCCGTCGGCAAACACCTTGATCGCCATGTTCGGTCCTTTCTCATCTAACACTATTGCTATCGAAAGCCTTCTTCTTTGTTTCAAAAGCTTTTCGGTTTTCTTTTATAAACCATTTCAAAAGCTATCGAAAGCTCAATTGTCAACTTTCCGTGAACGGTCGAATATCGGGCGTGAACGTACTTCTTTTGGGCGGCACCTTCAGAATGAGACTCTTTATAGCCCGTTTACGTGCGAACTATCTGCTACGCATGCATTTGTGACATGCCATTCCGTTCTTTTGATTCATTCGAATTTGCCTTGTTCTTTTCATATCGATACGTTATATTTCGATTACGAAAGGCGCATCTTTTACCTTTTGTTCAAAAGGAGCGGCATATGGCATCTACTTCAGACCTTTCACCGGCCGAGCGTCAGCGATTTATCATGAATTGGCTGGCCGAAAAGCCAAATATCTCGGTATCCGACATCGTTCGCCGTTTTTCGGTTTCGGAAGTCACCGCACGACACGACCTCATCTCGCTGGAATCCGAAGGCAAGCTGCGTCGCGTACGCGGCGGAGCGGTATCGCTTTCTCGCTCCAACGCAATCTCGTATCCCGAGGAGCGCATCAATGTCCAAGTCGAGGCCAAGGAAGCCATCGCCGCAACCGCAGCAACTCTTGTTGATGATGGCGATGTTCTGGTAATTGATATCGGCACCACAGGCTTTTACTTCGCTAAGGCCCTCATGGACAAGCGTGAGATCACCATTATCACCGGCGATCTTGCAATCGCGAACTACGCCAGCTTCAATCTCCCCAATGCTTCGGTAGTGCTGCTGGGCGGCTCCGTGCGCAAGGGCCACCTCTATCTCGCGGGCGCACTAACGCTCGACTGCATGAGCAAACTACATGCCGACAAGGCGTTTGTCAGTGCCGACGGATTCCACCCCGACCACGGTTTTACCGTCGAGCACGACTTCTCGGCCATGATCAAGCATATGTACCTTACCAACTCAAACCAGGGCTACATGATGGTTGACCAGGGAAAGTTCAATAAGACCAGTTTTTATCAGTCCGCGCAGATCGATGACCTCGACGGCATCATCGTTGATGGAGACGACGAGGGCATCATGACGGCGGCGATCGAGAGCAGTCGCAGTCATCCCAAGCTCTATATTGCAAAATAGCTCAAATGGCCGGGTCGCCCCCACTGCGGGCGACCCGGCCATTTATTAAATCAACCCAAAATGGCGCATCGCTGTGACGGTGCCATCGTGTGCGACATCGTCGGTCACGTAGTCGGCGACCGCCTTGACCTCGGGCATGGCATTGCCCATGGCCACAGCCGTCTCGACGGCGGCAAGCATGCCCAGATCGTTGCCCGAATCGCCAAAGCCAAAGGTGCGCTCGTTGCCCACGCGACCCAGATACTCCAGCGCTCGCGCCACTCCCACGCCCTTGTCGATGCCTTTGGGGCTCAGCTCGCGATTCTGACCGCCGGTGTTGCACAGCTCAAACTCGCGCTCGATAAAGCCGTCATCGTTGGCTACGCGAGCCAAGTCGCGCGCGTTAAGGCACACCTTGCCCACGCGCAGATGAGCGTCGATGCGCATTTCCTCGGCACTGTGCACCACAGCGGTGCCGATCAAAGACGACTGCTCAACGCCCGCAGGCTCCAGCGCAAAGGTCGCAGCATTGGCCTCGAAAAAGGCCTCGAACCCTGCCGCGACAATGCGACGCGCAAGCTCCTCGACAATGTCCTCGTCAAAGCAATCCTCGTGTACCACACGCCCTTCGACCTCGAGCGTGGCGCCCGCCATGGCCACGACGCCCGCAGGGTCGAGTGCACGCAGGCTATCGGCAATCAGCCACAAGGGACGACCCGTACAGATAAACGCCTTGTGCCCCGCATCGCGCAGGCGATGAAACGCCTCGATGACCGCCTGCGAGGGATGCACCGCCGAAAAGTCCTTATCGGTCATATCGTCGGGATCGAACGACGTCAGCGTGCCGTCCACGTCAAAAAACAGTACGGCGGAATCGGGGCACGCATCAATCATATGGGTTCCTTTCGAGGGCGATGGCAAACGAAGCATCCATCATATAATGGAGCGACGCAACCAGAGAGGTCACCCATGGAATTTTACGCAAGCTGCCCCGAGGGCTTTGAGTCCGCACTCGCCGACGAGCTTAAACGGCTCGGGCTTTCGCATGTCCGCCGCCTTAAGGGCCGCGCCACGTTTGAGGGCGAGCTTGAGCAAGGCTTGCGCGCGTGCCTGTGGTCGCGCCTGGCCAGCCGTGTGTTTGTGGTGCTCGGGCGCTTTGAGGCACAGGATGCCGATGGGCTGTACGACAGCGTTTACGACATCGCCTGGGAGACCATCATCCGCCCCGGCGCCACCATCGCCATCACCGCCCGCGGCGTGACCGAGCAGCTGCGCAACACGCGCTTCTCGGCCCTGCGCGCCAAGGACGCGCTGTGCGACCGTCTGGCCGAGACCACGGGCCGTCGCGCCGATGTCGATGCCGCCGACCCCGATGTTCACCTACTGCTTTCGCTGCGCCAGCGCCGCGCGAGCATAAGCCTGGATCTTTCGGGCGACCCGCTGTTCAAGCGCCTGCCGCCCGCAGCGACCCGCGCCGGCGAGGGCGCGCACGTGCTGCGCCCCGACTACGCCGCCCTGGTGCTGGCGCAGGTCGGTTGGACCGCGCTGTGCGAGCGCGAGCTGACGGCCGACGATTACGAGAACGAAGCCCTGCCCACGCTGGTCGACGCCTCGTGCGCCGGCGGCGGTCTGCTGCTGGAGGCAGTGAATATCCTAACCGACCGCGCCCCTGGTGCTGCGCGCGAGCGCTGGGGCTTTGAGGGCTGGCAGCTGCATGATGCCGCCCTGTGGGAGCAGCTACTTGCCGAGGCGCGCGAGCGCGAGGCGACAGCGCGCGAGCGGCAGGCGCGCATCGTGGCCGTAGACATCGACCCCGCCGCCCGCAAGACTGCCGAGCGCATGGTCAAGTGTGCCGGCTACAAGCGTCTTGTTGACTTTTGCGCCGCCAAGCCCGCCACCGTGCTGGACCATGCAGGCGCTGTCGCCGGCGCCGCCGTGGTCGCAGACACCACCGAAACCCCGCTTTCGCTCATGCACGACGCCATGACGCTGGTCGGCGAGCTGCGCCGCGCGCCCGAGCTTACCGCCGCGCCGGTCGCCGCGCTCACCCGCGATGGCCTTATGGCCCGCGCGCTCCATGCCGAGCCTGCGCGCTCCATCGCCGTCATGCCCAATAACGAGGAGGCGGCTATTGAGGTTTGGCCCTCGCTCGACCACGCCGCCGCGACATTCGAAGCTGCGACCAGCGCAGATGCCGAGGAGCAGACCGCGGATGCCCAAGACGAAACCGCCAACGTCCCCATGCCCGAGCCTGCCGCCATGCTCGACCTGGGCGACGGCAAGCCGCTGCCCGTGCTCATCCCCGAGTCCGAGCAGTTCGCCAACCGCCTGCGCACGAATGCCCGTCGGCGCCGCCAGCGGGC
>OIEV01001241.1_pt1 | contig 11393 bp, 19 predicted proteins | sample 1581881 | NCBI WGS metagenome assembly OIEV01 (sample SAMN03279760, study PRJEB24777) | human gut metagenome | isolation source: fecal sample PR121 from 1 month old male Malay infant, vaginally delivered... | place: Singapore | collected 2005-09-16 | reverse complement strand
CTATTGGGACGCTCGCGGGCTGATTCCCGAAATGTCGAAAACGATGCAGGAGGAGGACGACACATGGGAGTAGAGGAAAGATTGGAACGTATCGAGCGGCTTCTACTTCTCGGTTCGAAAGAGGTGCTCAATACCTCGGAGATCGCCCTGTTGCTCAGCATATCCGAAAGCCGCGTGCGGCATTTGACGAGTGCAAAGAAGATTCCGCACTACAAGCAGGGCAACAAAATCTATTTCAGGAAAAAGGAGATCGAAGCATGGCAGCTTCAATCCCGCGTCCCGACCGACGATGAAATCCGCAGCAGGGGCACGACCTACGCCGTAACGCATAAATAGCAGAGATATGAACGACAACCCTAATATTCAGGAATCCGAAAGCCAATGCAAGCGCATACTCGCCTACTTGCTGAACGGCAGCCGGATCACGAGTCTCGAAGCATTGCGGCTCTTCGGGTGCATGAGACTCGCATCGCGCATCAGCGACCTGCGGAAAAGCCATCCCGAAATCAAGTTCAAAGCAACGAGGGTTGAGACGACGACGGGGAAAAGGGTCGCTCAATATTACATCGAGAGTATTCAGTAAACATTCAATTCAACGCAAATGAAAACGGTAATTATCAAAGAAATCCGGCTCCTCAATTTCAAGGGGCTGCGCGATCTGACGGTCGAGTTCGACCCTGCGCTCACGGAGATTTACGGGCGCAACGGCATCGGCAAAACTTCGATCTTCGACGGGTTCACATGGCTCCTGTTCGGCAAGAACAGCGAGGACAGAAAACAGTTCGGCATCAAGACCTACGACGAGGCCGGAAACATCATCCCGAAACTCCCGCACGAGGTATCGGCCGTCCTGCTGGTCGATGGCGAGGTCGTAACCCTCTGCCGTCGGTTCAATGAAAAATGGACGAAGAAACGCGGCTCGGCGGTCGAGGAGTTCGTCGGACATGAAGAGGAACGCCTCTACAACAACGTACCCTGCTCGGTCAAGGAGTGGAACGAGAAGATCGCCGCCATCTGTCCCGAACAGGTATTCAAGTTCATCACCAATCCCCTCTACTTCACATCGCAGTCGGTAGATACGCAGCGGTCGATGCTCTTCCGTATGGCCGGAGGTATCACCGACGAGGAGATAGCCGCCGGAAATGCCGATTTTGCGGCCCTCCTTGCCTCGCTCTCGGGTAAGACGATGGAGGAATACAAGAAAGAGATCGCCGCGAAAAAACGCCGTCTGAAAACCGAAATCGAGGCCATTCCCGAACGTATCGACGAACGCCGCCGCGATGTGCCGGCGGAGGAGGATTGGGCGGCCCTCGAAGAAGAACTCCGCCAAAAACAAGAGGCACTCGCAAAGGTCGAGGAACAGATTAACGACGCATCGAAAGCCTATGCCGCCGCGAATGAGGAACGGCTTGCAACGGTGCGCAAAATCAGCGACCTGAAAAACGAACGGCTGGCCCTCGAACTCAAAATCAAGGACGAAGTACAGGCCCTCTACCGTTCCGACAAGGCCAAGCAGCGGGCCGCTGCCGAGGATTTGGAGCGGGCGAAGCGCGACAAAGCCGCCGCCGAGCGCGACCTCGCCAATGCCCGCCGAGAGGTAGAGGTATGCACCGATCGCCGCGCCGAGCTTATCAAGCAATGGCAATCAATCAATGCCCGCAAGCTCGTATTCGATGAGAACGAGTTTATTTGCCCGACCTGCAAGCGCCGTTTCGAGATCGAGGAGATCGAGAGCCGCCAGCAGGAGATCACCGAAAACTTCAATCGCCGGAATGCCGCCGACCTCGAAGAGAACAATCGTCGCGGCAAGGAGAACAAACTCCGCATGGAGGAGGTGAATCAATATATCGGGGAAATCGAGGAAAAGATCGCCGAACAGGTATCTATCATCTCCGAAATCGAAATGAGCGGCATCCTCACGGCAAAACTCATCGAACCCGACGCCACCCCGACCATCGCGGCCAACACCGAGTATATAGCACTCGGAGAACAGATCGCAGAACTCGAAAAGGAAGTTTCGCAGCCCATAGCCGCCACAGAGGATGATTTTTTACGCGAGGGACGCGATTCTCTTACCGTCGGAATCGACGCGCTCAAATCGCGGCTGATGAAGCGCGAACAGATCGAGAAGAATAACCAGCGCATCGCCGAACTCGAAAAGTCTCTCCGGATGCAGTCGGAAGAACTCGCGCAGTTGGAGGGTATCGAGTTCACGATGGCAGCTTTCTCGAAAGCCCGCACGGAGGCCATCGAAAGCAAGATCAACGGGCTGTTCGACTTCGTGAAGTTCCGCCTCTTCGAGACACAGATCAACGGAGGTGAAGTGGAAACGTGCGAAGCAATGGTGAACGGCGTGCCGTTCTCCGATGCCAATACCGCAGGGCAATTCAACGCGGGTATCGACATCATCAACGCGATATGCCGTTTCGAGGGCATTTCCGCCCCGATTTTCGCCGATGGTTCGGAAAGCGTCAATACCCTGCATCCGACACAATCGCAGGTTATCCGCCTGTTCGTATCGCTCGACGACAAGCTCGTCATCAAGCACAACGGAAATCCGGCTCAACCGAAGAGCCTTTTCGACTAATAATCATTCACTTAAAATTCAACGCAATTATGAAAACCGAAGAACAGAAAAGCGCATTTATCCTCCGCGTGGAGGAGATGGTAAAAGAGATCGAAACGCTGATGCAGGAGGGGGGGGGCAATGAGAGGTCTTGCATCCTCCTCGTAAACGAGAAGCCGCAAGACAGCGACATGACTACCCAATGTATAGCGATCATGGGAAGCGGCAAAAGGCTGATCGAAAGCATGGCCGTATTCATCGAACGGCCCAACATGGCAGAAGTCGTGTCTCTCGGTGCAAAACTCGCCGCTCTTAAAAAACTCGCAGAAAATTAACATTCAAAATCAACTTTACAATGAATCAAGCAATAGCAAAGCAGGATCGCCCCGTCGATCTGCTCAAAGCAACAATCAATGCTCCGTCGGTACAGGAGCAGTTCAAGAACGCCCTCGGCGAACACAAGGATACGTTCGTCGCATCGCTCATCGACCTCTATACGGGCGACCGGTCGTTGCAGACCTGTAAGCCCTCGGTAGTCATCGCCGAAGCACTCCGCGCGGCGACCCTCCGCCTGCCTCTGAACAAGGCCCTCGGTTTCGCCTACATCGTGGTTTACAACAACTCGGTAAAACAGGCTGACGGCTCATGGGTCAAAGTCCCTACACCGACGTTCATCCCCGGCTACAAGGGCTATATCCAGCTCGCCATGCGAACGGGGCAGTACCGGACGATCAATGCCGATGTAGTCTATGAGGGCGAAGTCCGCAAGGTGAACAAGCTCACGGGAGAGATCGCTTTCGACGGCGAAAAGACCTCCGACAAGATCATCGGCTACTTCTGCTATTTCGAGCTGCTCAACGGCTTTTCCAAGACGCTCTATGTAACCGTCGAGGATATGGCCGCCTACGCCAAGCGGTATTCTCCCTCCGTGAAGAAAGAAACGACCGTCGCGCAGCTCATCGCCAAAGCCAACGACGGCATCATCGGCAAGAAAGTCGGATGGGAGGGCAACTTCAACGACATGGCTCTGAAAACGGTGATTCGCCGCCTGCTGTCGAAATACGGCTATCTCTCCGTCGAGATGCAGAACGCGATGGCTCACGATGTCGAGGATGAGGCCATGTCGAACCGCAACGACACGCTCGATAATGCCGCAGCGCAGACGGTCGATCTCTCGGCAACGGAATACGAGGAGGTCGATACGGAAACGGGGGAAGTCAAGGAAACCGGATCGGAGCAGGCCGCACCCGCTCCTGCACCTGAATACTGATCTGACGGCACGAGAGTATGATCTTGAAATGTTTGGGGAGTTCATCACGGGGCAACTGCTACATCCTCGAAGCGGCCGATGAAACTTTGATCGTCGAGGCGGGAATACCGATGCGCGACATCAAAAAGGGTCTCGGCTGGCAGCTCGGCAAGGTGGTAGGATGCCTCGTATCTCACCGACACGAAGATCATGCAAGGTCGTTGAACGACTTTCTCACCTGCGGCATCCGCGTACTGGCTCTCGCCGATGTATTCGACGCCGCCAATCCGAGAAATCGCGTATTCTGCAAGATAATCGAACCGATGCACGGCTACAAAGTGGGAGGCTTCAAGGTCTTCGTACTGCCGGTCGTCCACGATGTGCCGTGCGTCGGGTTCGTCATCGAGCATCAGGAGATGGGACGCCTGCTTTTCATCACCGATACGATGATGCTGGAATACCGGCTGCCGAACCTGAATCACATCATGATCGAGGCGAACTACTCCGATGCAATCTTGCAGCGCAATATCGACAGTGGGCGGATGCCTCCCGCCATGCGGGGACGGCTGCTGGGTTCGCACATGGAATTGCAGACGACGAAAGAGATTTTGCGGACGACCGACCTATCGGCGGCAAATGAGGTGATTTTACTGCATCTCTCCGACGGCAACAGCAATGCCAAAGGATTCGCCGAAGAAGTTCGGCAAATCGCCGGAAAACCGGCATATATCGCCCGTGCAGGATTGGAGGTCAATCTCGATAAAATGCCCTACTGATATGCGACCCGTGCCGAACGATATAGTTTCAACGCTGATCCGCTACCTGCCGCAGATACTCGAAAACGTGCAGATAGACAGCGGAAATACGCGGCTCATCAATGCCGTAAGACTGACAAAAAGGATTATTCCACGATTAAAGAAAATTGAGAATGAAAAAAATACCAAACCCTAACGGAAACAAATTCGTCTTGCCAAAGGGATATACTGACCTCGGATGGCAACTCGATTTTAATGCTTCCGAACTAAAAAAATGTAGGGAAGCCGGGCATATCCGGCGGAAGTTCGATAATTCCAAATACCTGTATCGGTGTAACGATGTGGTATATATCTGCGATCAATGCAAGAATGTACACCATGTCGATATGAGTGATTAAAAAATCGAATGCAATGCTGATAGTAAAGCAGGACAAGACCCGCAAGGAGGAAGAGGGACAGATATTCGTCGAACTCACGATTTACCGTGATGTCAGGAATATCGCAGACTGCAACCGCCTCGGATATTGGTGCGACAAAGCGCATCTGTCGCACTTCATCATGGAATGCGCGAAATGTTTTACGCAAGACGAATTAAAAAACATACTGAAAATGAACGGAAACAATATTTACATCGAGAAAAACAACCTGCTCGATGCCTACCAGAAAGGCAATGCCGATAACAAGAAGATGCTCGAAAATCTCTTCGGCAAGGAGATGTTCCGCCCGAAAAACATCATGGAGCGCATCAAGACCTTTGATGACGCATTCAAGGAACTCGGCGAGCACCATCCGCTCGTAAAAGAATACCACAAACGGCATCTGTTCCTCGAAGACGATTCGGATATTAGCTCCGATCTCGTAGCCTACCTCAAACTCCGCATCATTACCGCCGCTCTCAACGAGGGTTGGACACCGCAGTTCACCGAGGACGAATACCGCTACTTCCCGTGGTTTTGGCTCTACACCAAGGAGGAGATCGCCAAGATGGACAAGGAGGAGCGCAAGAAAGTTGTCCTGTTCGGCGGTCATGCGCATCACGGCGCGAGTGCCGGTTTTGCGGCTGCGGCTTCGCATGCCGCGCCCTCGCATTCGGCTGCGGCTGTCGGGTCTCGCCTTTGCTTCAAATCGTCCGCGCTGGCGAAATACGCAGGTGAACAATTCGCTGAAATCTACTTTGCTTTCGTGGGGAAATAGATGATGGGAGGATGGATAAAAATATATCAAACCATTCGGGAGCATTGGATATGGAATGATCCGCGAAAATTGAAGTGGTGGATCGACCTGCTGATGCTCGCCGAATGGAGAGATAGCAAACGCCTTGTTGGATCAGACCTCGTAACCATCAAACGGGGGCAATTGATCGCATCCGTCCACTATCTCCGCGAGCGGTGGGCATACAAAGATGACAACGGGGTGCAGCGCAAGCCGTCCGAGCATACCATCCTCAAATTTCTATCTCTCCTCGAAGCAGATCAGATGATAAGCCGCGCGAAACACCCTGCCACCCGTGCAACGATGATTACGATAGTTAATTACGATGATTACCAGCAGAATAGCACAGCAGGATGCAACGAGGGCAGCAACGACCCCTGCAACGACGGGTGCAACGATCCCTGCACAGAAGATAAGAATAATAAGAATATAAAAGACAATAGAGAGGGGAAAAGTGGAAAAAGCGAAAAACGCTTTTCCCCGCCCTCTATCGAGGAGGTTGATTCTTATATCAGGGAAAAGGGGTACACGGTGGATGCCGAGCGATTCGTGAACTTCTACGAGAGCAAGGGATGGTATGTCGGCAAAAACAAGATGAAAAACTGGCGTGCGGCGGTGGCAACATGGCAAAAAGAAGACAACAAACGAAATGGGATCAATCAACAAAGATCATGTGATAAACGTCGAGGGACTGAGGCGACAGCTACTCGCCCGGAAGACTACGAGGGGAAATTTTAAGTGGTCGGTGAGCTTGAAGCAGGCAGCGGACATTCTGCTGGCAGCATATCAGGCGGAAGTCGAATACCGCCACCGCAGGTTCATCGAGGACAAGGCGACCAAAACCAACATCGAACGGCTGGCCGCATTCCTGATCCGCGACGATGCCAAGTTCGGGGTAATGCTCTGCGGCGTACCCGGCAATGGTAAAACAACTCTCCTGTATGCCTTTCAGTCGGCGGTGAATTGGCTCAACGACATAGGGCATTTCGAGGGCAAACGGGCCGGTATTCGGATCGTCGATGCAAAGGAGGTAGTTATGCTCGCAAAGGATTTCGAGGCATTCCGTAACCTACGCAATATGCCGATGATCGCCATTGAGGACATGGGGCGCGAACCGATAGAGGTTCTCGACTATGGGAACATCCTCAATCCGGTTGTCGATATGCTCGAATATCGCTACAACATGCAGCTCTTCACGTTCATCACGACCAATCTCACGAAATCGCAAATCCGCGAGAAGTACGGCAACCGCATCGCAGACCGATTCAACGAGATGCTCGAAGTCATCATTTTCAAGAATGAGACCTATCGGGACAAATGAAATTAAGGCGATTTGCCGCGAGTTTCAGGTAACGGCGATAAGATGGTCGGATAATCCGAAATAATGCGGCATATCGCAGAAAACAGAGCAAAGACACAAAATTCAACGCAATGGGGACAGAAGTAAAATTAAAACGGGAGGCAATCGAGCGACGCATCGCCGAATTGGAGGGCAAGATGCCCGACATCCAAGCCTCCAAAGAGGGAGCCGAAGCGCGGGCAACGATCCGCAGGCTGAAAGCGCGGCTCAAAACCTATCCGCAAGAGCCGAAAAAGCGGATTTACAAAGTCAAGGCCCGATTCATTTTCGACGGCGTTTTCGAGATTCGCGCCCACACTCGCAAAGAGGCCGTGCAGATGGCAAAAATCGGATGCGGGATGAACATCGGAGAAATCCACACCTGCTACGGGACTGACGTAGATTGGGAATTTGATTGCAAACCGGATAAAATCGTGAAATAACCGATACCATGACACAAGACGAATTTGACGCACTACGATTTTGCGCAGGCATGATCGCAGAATACAGAGGAAGCTGGTATAAAGTCATATCATGCAACTTTCCCGAACGCTTATTTGCCTTATGCGATGACAGCGGAATTGATGCAGACGACCCGATGTGGGTGCGTTGCGAAAATGTTTCACAAGTAAGATATAGTTAATCATGATTCACATAGGAGCTATCAGGAAAATATTTCGCGGCTGGCGCATCCTCATCTGCGCATGGGTGGACGACAATAGCCCGCTGAAATCGCAGTTTTTCATGCTCTTTCGCGGCGATAACGGGAAAGAGTACATCAGGATCGGAAAGGGGTACGACCCCAAGACAGACACCTACCCACGCATGGTCGTTACGCGCTGGTCGATCATCCGGTATGTCGGGGAACGCCATTGGGAGAAATCCTTTGTGTGGTTCGGCCTCGGTAAATTCATGGACGGCAGGGATATGTAATAATCAATAATTCAACGCAACTATGAAAGAGAATAAAATCAGTATCGAAATCACCGCTGACGGTTGGAAAACCGATGTAACGATCAACGGCAAAACCTATTCCGAACGGCATATCGGACATTATGGCAGCTCGGAGTGCGTCGAGGGGAACTTTGAAGAAGATGATGAAATCCCCGAATCAATCTACGATGCGCTCAACGACTTTTTCTGCTTCGGCTGCCAACAGGCATTGGCGCAGTTTGAAATTGAAGAGGGAATCGAGGAGGAATAGTCATGGAGATCAAACCAAAATTTCAGTTCGTCGAGGGTAGTTTCGATACCCAACGGGTAAAACTACTCTGCATACCGGATGATAATCACGGACGGGTCGATCTCTGCATCAAAGACCCCGACTGCGGATGGAATATCCCTATCGGCCAAATAAAGCTATTCAGCCGCGATTTGTACCGCGACTTCAAAGAAACACTACCCGACGCTACGAAACTCGGAGAAGAGATCGCACGTCGATGGAATGAATGCGAAACCAAAAAATAAGGCGATATGAAACTGCTATACATCGACTTATTCTGCGGAGCTGGCGGAACCTCTACCGGCGTTGAGAACGCTCGCCATGATGGACGGCAATGTGCAAAGGTCATCGGGTGCGTAAACCATGATGCAAATGCGATTGCCTCTCATGCCGCTAATCATCCCGACGCGCTGCACTTCACGGAGGATATTCGCACGCTGGAACTCTCGCCGCTGACAGCTCATATCGCCGAAATGCGGCGGCAATATCCCGATGCGTTCGTCGTCCTATGGGCCAGCCTCGAATGTACGAATTTCAGCAAGGCCAAAGGCGGCCAGCCCCGCGATGCTGATAGCCGGACGCTGGCCGAGCATCTGTTTAGCTACATCGAGGCTATCAACCCCGACTACATTCAGATTGAGAACGTCGAGGAGTTCATGTCGTGGGGCGACCTCGACGAGAATGGCAAGCCGATCAGCAAAGATGCGGGACGGTTGTACCAACAATGGGTGTCGAATGTCTGCGGCTACGGTTATCGGTTCGCGCATCGGATTCTCAACTCGGCCGATTACGGGGCATACACCACTCGCCGCCGATTCTTCGGCATCTTCGCCAAAGGGAGCCTCCCGATAGTGTTCCCCGAACCAACGCACAGCAAGGACGGTGCGACGGGGTTATTCGGTCAGATGCAACGCTGGAAGCCCGTGCGCGAGGTGCTGGATTTCTCGGATGAGGGCAGGAGTATTTTCGGGCGTAAAAAACCGCTCGTCGATGCGACGCTGAAACGAATTTATGCGGGCCTGATAAAGTTCGTAGCCGGAGGCAAAGAGGCGTTCTTGGTGAAATGGAACTCGATGAGTAGCACGGGAAAGTATCACGCTCCGAGTATCGACGAGCCTTGCCCGACCGTCGTAACTCAAAATCGGCTCGGCATCGCACAGGTCAATTTCCTCTCCAAGCATTACGGAGGCAGTCCGGAGGGCAAATGCGTTTCGGTCGAAGAGCCTGCGGGGACAATAACGACATGGGATCATCACTCGTTCATCACGGCATATTACGGGAACGGGCATAACCACTCCATCGACGCACCCGCGCCGACGCTGACCACAAGGGATAGGCTCGCGTTCGTGGATATGCAGTACGGGAACGGAGCGCCCTCCGACATCGAAAGCCCTGCACCGACGGTTACAACCAATCCGAAACTCCAGCTCGTAACCTGCCGAATGGAGCAGCAAGAAAGCACAACCACAATAACCTCTGACGACAGTCCGGCGATGGCAAAAATCAAGCGATTCATGGCGTTGTACGGCATCGTCGATATAAAGATGCGGATGCTCCGCATTCCCGACTTGAAACGGATCATGGGCTTTCCCCCCGATTACGATCTCGTCGGGACACAGGCCGATCAAAAGAAATTCATCGGTCACGCGGTCGAGGTCAATATGGCGCGGGTTCTCTGCGAGGCCCTTTGTGCCCGATTAATTGAGGGCGATTGGCGTCCGATACAAATAGCAGCATAATACTATGGCAAAGAGAATTATAACCGCAATCCTTAATCACGACATGGACTTCCTGATTCATTTTCAGAGAAACGTGATTAAAAACTGCTCCGTAGAGGGGATTGATCCTCGTATGCTTTCGGCAATGCGGGATATTCTACACATCCTCGAAGCGGTAAAAGAAATCGGAATTTTAACAGAACTACCCAACAAAGAAAGCTAATAACCATGATTGAACCTCAAATCTTATACGGCGTTACATGCGACCGTTGCGGGGAGACCCTCATCAATAGCAATGACAATAGTGCTTGGTATGACCGCAGCACAGCGGAAGAAGAAGCATCCGAGGAGGATTGGCACTCGGTAAGCAGTCATCATTATTGCCCGAACTGCTATCGGGAAGATGACGACGGTAATCGAACTATTAAAGCACCATTTCCCTACTATGTGCAGAAAATCAACCGATTCATGAATCGTATAGCGAAATCCTACCCATGCCGCATTGTCGAGGAAGACGATCATTTCGCTCTTCATGGAAACACACAGGATGGCAAGCAGCTCGCTCCATGCGACGAAGAATGGGTACGATCCTACGCCGCCGACAAACTCCTCGGTATTCAGATGATCGACAAAGGATGCGCGAATGCCGAATATATCATCCGATTACGCAAAGAATAGAACCATGAAAATCAACAGACAAATAAACGAATGTCATTGCTACAACTGCCGAAAATACGAAGAATGCCAAACCAAAGGCGTATTCGACGATGATCCGGGCTTCGACTTCTGCGTGAACTATGAGGATGTGAGCTATCCCGATGACGATAACGATGAAAACGATTGAGCCATGAAAAGCGAAAAAGCAAAGGAATACATTACACATGCCACGTGTACGGCACAAGAGTATGCTGAAAGATTCGGAGGGCGCGAGTTGGTCGTGTCAAGATGGGATGTGTCTACCGCTATCGAACTTGCCGAGCAGGATGCCGAGGAGCGGATGCAGACGAAAGCACACAAGATCGTCAAGGAAATGATGACCGGCATTTTTCAAGGCGATATGCCCCGAAAGATAGCCGACGAGTTTATCCAAAAACTGAACGACGATGAAAACGATTAGAGAGATAGCAAGAGAGTATTATGTTCGATATGCTTTCATGGGAAATGATCGAGCGTTTGCCGAAAGACATTTCGAGGAGGGAGCCGCGTGGATGCAAGTCGAGCTGACCCGTTGGCACGACCCGAAAAAGGAGCAGCCGAAAAACAACGTATGCGTTCTCCTCAAAGTAGTTGATCAACTCGATAACGAGGCGATCTATTTAGGATCACGAGAGG
>OIEV01001237.1_pt1 | contig 11446 bp, 9 predicted proteins | sample 1581881 | NCBI WGS metagenome assembly OIEV01 (sample SAMN03279760, study PRJEB24777) | human gut metagenome | isolation source: fecal sample PR121 from 1 month old male Malay infant, vaginally delivered... | place: Singapore | collected 2005-09-16 | reverse complement strand
GTCAAGCAGGCCTGCAGGAAAGAACAAGCTCAACATCTCCAGTGGAGTGGCAGGGGGTTGAAGGTTCTGTTTCATGCCACAAAGATAGTGTTTTTAACTAATTCCCCCAAGTTTTCAAACTGAGCCGAAATTACATTACCAACTTTCACAGGATTTACATCTTCAGCATGTACAGTCATACCCGCACCCATCACCATGAGTACGAGCAATAAAATATATTGTTTCATTATTAAGTTGTCTTATTGTTAAATTATAAATAAAAGGATTCCATAAGCTCCCTGTATCGCTTATTAAAAAACTTCAGGAGCTTTTCAAAAAGCTTCAGGGACTTTTCAAAAAAGACCTTGACCTTTTTAGAAAACTTCAAGTTCTTTCAGACGAAAGACTTCGAACTTTCTGAAAAAGGCAATTGTCTTTTTCATACCAAATTTTAATATTTCAACAATAAGCAGGAGGGGCACGCAGGTGAACGCAATGCGTGTGAGGCGCAACAGCGCGGAAAGTATTCGTATTCAGCCCCAAGACATACAGCAAAGGACACTCCACAGTCACATTGCTTACCCCTGCCTCCGGTTCCGGCGTTTGATAGGAGCCTATGTGGGCGATGGTAATCACCTGTCCCGCAGTATGTGTATGGTGGTCGTCCGACGAAGGGTGAGAGTGTACAATCATCACACCGTTAATGATATGTACGTGAGTAAACATAGTAATGCTTACCTGGTACGTCAGAAACAGTGCCAGCAGAAACAACGGAGCCAATATGTACCTTCTCTTACTCAATTTCTCGGATGAAAAAATAATTGTTCTTCTATTTTATATTCCTGCAAAATCACTCTTTATCTTCTCCGAAGAGCAACTTGTAATCTCTTTTTGCCGCCGGAACAGTCCATTCTTCAGGGATGAATTTCCACTGATGCATGGCATGCGGATGCAAGCTCTTTTGCTGTTCGATATACTGCATCAGATAGTAGCGCAAATCTTTATCCGTTGCAAAAACAATGCGCTCAGACAAGTCCTCTTTTGCAATTCCGGCTCCTATGGTAAGTAAATCACCGCCACCATTACCACGATAAGAATTTAAAGCCACCTTATACCTCTTGTCCATATCGAACGGAGTACCGTCTGCCATGCTCAGGATATTTACCTTCTCGCCCCGGGGCTTTGTCACATCTACCGTATAATTAATGCCGGCAGCAGAATCAAAGTTGAAACTGTAATACTCAAAGTTAGCACGCTTACCCTCTTCTATCGGTTGCTTAAACAGCAACAAATGGTCATCAGCGCTTTTCATTTGATTGGTCCACATGGCATACGACATCTCCAAAAATCCTTTAATTTCTTTGCCGCTCAGTTCCATCACGTAGAGCATATTCTCATACTTATACAGATTGAACATATCACTCACCATAATTTCCCCTTCGGGAATTTCAGCCTTAAAAGAGAGTGGAGCACATAAAGAAATATCCGCTCCCGATATATCCAACTGCAATTTATGAATCAAATCTATAAACGGTGAAGAGCCGAAGTAGGCATCTTTGGTAGAAATCGTTCTGGAAATCGTTCCTATTTTCTGCGATACAAAATCATTAACAGCCTTATATTGCGGAGCGAAATGTGCCATAAACTCTTGACTGACCGGATACTTGTTCATATCCTCCAGCTTTCCATCAACCGATTTAGACACCACCTTCCCGTTCTTCAATTTCACTTTCAGTGTCACGTCAGATACCACATTCGCATTGCTTGCCGGATCTATTATCAGTACGCTATCTCCTTTTATATCAGCCACCTTTGTACAAGCACGGGCATGGTCATGCCCTATCAACACGATATCAAAGCCGGGCACTTTTTGAGCAATGTCCATAGAAGGATCTTCCACCACACTGCCAAGTACGTTGCCTGATTTTCCGGCATGAAACAAACCAATCAGCACATCGGGATTTTCTTTCTTCCGAATGATATCCACCCAATGGGCGGCAGATGCCTGCATATCCTCAAAATGAAGACCGCTCCACAGTTTTTCAGGCAGCCAAGAAGGAATGGCCGGAGTAATCATGCCCAGAATGGCAATCTTCACACCATCACGATTGATGATTTCGTAAGGCTTCAGATAAGGCTTACCTGTGGCATTGTCCACAATGTTGGCTCCCAATACGGGAAACTTACATTGCTTTATCCAACGGTCATAAACAGCATGTCCGGTTTCAACATCATGGTTTCCCATATTGCCCACTGCATACCCCATGAAGTTTTGTATCTCGGCTACCACATGAGTAGAAACCGTATCTATGAAATTGTAATAATACGCAGTGGGCTGCCCCTGAAGGATATCACCGTTATCTACCAAAATACAATTGTCTCCATATAACTTGCGCTGCTCCTTGACATAAGAATAAACACGCGCCAGACTCCCGTTCCACTCCTTTCTCTCTATAAAATTATAAGGAAAAAAATTACCGTGTACGTCACTCGTCTCTATTATTTTTATCTCTACCTCTTTCACATTATCAGCCGCCGTCAGCTTCATTCCGGCCCATAACAAAGCCGCCAAACATATTAAATATTTCATATTACATCTATTATTTTTCATTCAACGGATGAGTGAACACAAATCGTGCTCCTTCCTTATAGTTCTTATCTACCCAGATTTTACCACCCAAATTCTCCACAATCAGCTTGCAGATAGAGAGGCCCAAACCTGTACCCTGCGAATACTCATTCAACTTTTCAAACCGCTCAAAAATCCTTTCGCTTTTACCGGCAGGGATACCACATCCGGTATCTGTCACCGAGAACTCCAGACAGTTATCCTCTTTGTTTACCTTTATTGCCAGACGGATAAAACCGGAAGGTGTGAACTTACCGGCATTTGAAAGAAGATTAATCAAGACCTGTTTCAACCGTTGCGCATCCGTCTTTAATATCAACGAAGACACCGGAGTTTGAAATTGATATATTGCCTGAGTACGACGAGCATATTCCGCTGTACTCAATGCCGTTTGGCACAGCTCTACCACATCACACTCCTCTTCCACAAACTTAATACGCCCCGATTCCATGCGAGAGATATCAAGAATATCATTAATCAGATGAAGCAATAAATCGGAGTTTTTCTGAATAATATCACAATACTGTGCTTTCTCTTCACTTGTTGCATCATCGCCGACCAATACATTGGAAAAGCCGACAATAGCATTCAACGGTGTACGTATTTCATGACTCATATTAGCCAGAAATGCTGTTTTCAATCTGTTCGCCTCTTCTGCTTTCTCCTTGGCAACCAACAGTTCCTCACCGGATTTTTCCAAGTTATCCTTCAAATGATTGATGCGGACAATATAATATACGGCTATCAGAAAACAAGCTATCAGGAACATGAATGCTGCAACCACTCCAATCACCCAATATTTATATTGCTCATAAAATCCGGGAGTTTTATTAATCAACTCAGCACCTTTAGGCAAATTAATAGAATCCAATCCAAATTGATGCATCCGTTTCACATCAAACACATAATTACCGGGAACAGGCACAACGCCAGTCTCGCTGCCGGTCTCACCGTCCAGAAAATTATATGTGGCGCCGGCTATTTCTTTTCCCACCTTATGATAAACCGGAGTATAACCTCCCAACGCCCAATGGCCCAAACCGACAGATGCAATAGTAAAAACCGGCAACGTAGGATTAGCATCGCGCAACATATACGTTGTGTTGCCCATCACATAATTCTCCGTACAGTCTATGCGCCACGTACCCACAAGCACACAAACATCATTCGACAGATGACGTATTCTCTCACTGACCTCCAGAAAACTGCTGGTCCGACCGTCAAGCAACATCAGCTCCAGCTCGGGATATTTTTTCATCTCCTTCTTTACAAAGGCCTGCATGGAAAGACCACCATACGTGTTATCCGAGATAAATGCGACTTTCTTCATATTCGGATAAAAACGACGCATCAGTTCAATATTCTTATCCACATTATACTGATAAACATAGCCTGAAACTATATTATAATCGGGAAAGTCTTTAAAGATATCTTTGCTATCGGGAGACCATTTCACCAAATCCACACTGTCTTCGGGCAGGACAACGGTATTCGCACTCACCATTCCGCACATGGCAGGAGTTTTCTTGGCTATCTCCGAATTCTGAGAGATGAAAGATGCCCACGCCTCCTGACCCAATAATATAATCAGCGAAGGTGCCGCAGTACGTTCATATTTTTCAAGGATAGAAGCCATACGTTCTTTCCACAGGTGTGCCTCGGACAGGTTCTTGCAATTCATGCTTTCTATCGTAATGAGACGCTTTCCTCCCCGCAGTTTATACTCGTCCATAAAAGCAGACAAGTTGTCAGAAATACTACGTGTCTCAGGATTATAGGAAGTGATAATCAGAATCGTGCCGTCTGTAGTCACTTCAGCTTTTAACGGACGTGGAAATCCAACCGTAATCAGCATGACTAACAGTAGAAATCGGTATATCATTATCACTTTTTTCATTCTCTTTCAGAATAAATCTAAAAAATACAGGTGCAAAGATAATAAAATAAATTATAGCACAACTAATTGGCATGTATTTTGTTTCCTTCATTACAGACGAAATTTAACTAAAAACAATATGGCTTACATCGATTATTACAAAGCATTGGGAGTGGACAAAAGTGCCACCCAAGATGATATCAAAAAGGCTTTCCGAAAGTTAGCCCGCAAATATCATCCTGACCTAAATCCTAACGACCCTTCGGCCAAAGATAAATTTCAGGAGATAAATGAGGCTAACGAAGTTTTGAGTGACCCGGAAAAGCGAAAGAAATACGACGAATACGGCGAGCACTGGAAACATGCCGACGAATTTGAAAAACAAAAGCAACAATACGGAGCCGGAGGCTTTGGAGGCAGGACCGGAGGATTCGGTTCTTCCGGTAACGGCTCGTACTGGTATTCTTCCAACGGTGAAGAAGGTTTCGGAGATGCCGGAGGATTCGGCGGTAATGCCGGAGGATTCTCTGATTTCTTCGAAGAGTTGTTCGGACATCGTGGAGCGGGAGCCGGCAGCAGACGAGGTGCCGGATTCCGGGGACAGGATTATAATGCCGAACTGCAACTGTCACTGCGTGAGGCTGCCGTGACACATAAGCAGGTACTTAATGTGAATGGCAAGAATATCCGTATCACTGTTCCTGCCGGTATTGCCAACGGACAAACCATCAAGTTGCGTGGTCACGGTGCACCGGGAGTTAACGGGGGACCTGACGGTGACTTGTATATTACCTTTATCATACCGGACGACCCTGTGTTCAAGCGCTTAGGCAATGACCTTTATGTCACTGCTCCACTCAATCTTTACACGGCTGTGCTGGGCGGTGAAGAAACCGTAGACACGCTGGACGGTAAAGTAAAGCTAAAAGTAAAACCCGAAACCCAAAACGGCACCAAAGTCCGCCTGAAGGGAAAAGGGTTCCCGGTTTATAAAGAAGAAGGGAAGTTTGGCGACCTGATTGTGACTTATAACATCACCATCCCCACCAACCTGACTGAACATCAGAAAGAGTTGTTCCGCCAACTGAAGAATAGTATCAACTAAAAAAGAAAAGGATTATGCAGACCGATTTAATAATTATCAATGATTATTGCGACCGTTGCCACGTAGACCCTTCGTTTATTGTGGAACTGGAAGAAGACGGATTAATCAACGTTCAAGTGATTGGCGAGGAACGCTATATCCCGGTGTCGCAACTGGCTGAACTGGAGCGTTATACACATTTATACTACGACCTGTCCATCAATGTAGCAGGCATAGACGCCATCCACCACATGCTGGAACGGATAGAATCCTTGCAGCACCAAGTCCGTTCGCTAAAAAGCGAACTGCAATTCTACCGTTGACAGAAACAGCCGTTCAATCGTCAACCGTAGGGGGTCGACTGCCATTTTACCGGTAGGGATCAGGTTTGTCCGCCTAAAAACTGTTTACTTTGTGCATTTACTCCCAAAGTCGTGACCATTGGGGTTGTAAATGTGTCAAAACGTGGATAACCCTGCCCCTACAGCTGACGATGGAATAGCCCGGTTTAGTTTTGACACACTACCAACAAAAAAACGCCTTTTCGGACAGCTTCTTCTTTTTATTCTGCGGAAGTAGGGATTTCTGCTTAGTAAATATTACCTTTGCACTCCGATAGAAAACAATAAACATGGAATTATTCAGCAAAATGATAGCCACGGCACTGGGCGTTGCCGTACACCAAGTAAATAACACATTATCATTGTTGGCCGGAGGCGCCACCATCCCATTTATCAGCCGATACCGTAAAGAAGCCACAGGAGGGCTGGACGAAGTACAGATCGGTGAGATAAAAGACCGCAACGATAAACTTTGCGAATTATCCAAACGCAAAGAAACCATTTTATCTACTATTGACACACAAGGCAAACTGACCGGAGAGTTGCGTACCCGCATAGAATCCTGCTGGGACTCCACCGAACTGGAGGATATATATCTCCCCTATAAGCCCAAACGGAAAACACGCGCCGAAGCAGCCAGACAAAAAGGACTGGAACCGCTTGCCACCCTCTTAATGCTGCAACGTGAAAATCATCTGGAAAACCGTCTCGGCTCTTTCGTCAAAGGAGAAGTGAAAGACGAAGAAGATGCACTGAAAGGCGCTCGTGACATCATAGCCGAACAAGTAAGTGAAGACGAACGTGCCCGTAACCAACTGCGCAATCAGTTTTCGCGTCAGGCTGTCATCACTTCCAAAGTAATAAAAGGAAAAGAAGAGGAAGCCGTCAAATACCGTGACTACTTCGACTTCAGCGAACCGCTGAAACGATGCACTTCACACCGCTTGCTCGCCATCCGCCGGGGAGAATCGGAAGGTCTGCTGAAAGTGACCATCAGCCCTGACGACAATGAATGTAGTGAACGGCTCGAACGGATGTATGTACGCAGTAATAACGAATGTGGACATCAGGTTGCAGAAGCTGTCCGTGATGCCTACAAGCGCCTGTTGAAACCGTCCATAGAAACGGAATTCGCCACGCTCAGCAAAGAGAAAGCCGATGCAGAAGCCATCCGGGTATTTGCCGAAAATCTGAGGCAACTGTTGCTCGCTCCTCCCCTGGGACAAAAACGGGTAATGGGAATAGACCCCGGATATCGCACGGGCTGCAAGGTGGTGTGTCTTGATGCACAAGGTACCCTGCTCCACAACGAAACGATTTATCCCCATCCTCCCAAAAGCGAATATCAGCTTGCCGGACGGAAAATCGCCAAACTGGTGGAACAATATGCCATAGAAGCCATTGCCATCGGTAACGGAACCGCCAGTCGGGAGACCGAACAATTTGTCACCTCACAAAGCTATAACCGTGAATTACAAGTTTTTGTAGTGAGTGAGGATGGAGCATCCATCTATTCGGCTTCCAAGACAGCGCGTGACGAGTTTCCCGATTATGACGTGACCGTGCGCGGTGCTGTTTCCATCGGACGCCGTCTGATGGACCCACTGGCCGAGCTGGTCAAAATTGATGCAAAATCCATCGGAGTAGGTCAGTATCAGCATGATGTAGACCAAACTCTTTTAAAGAAATCGCTGGACCAAACCGTAGAAAGCTGTGTGAATCTGGTCGGTGTCAATCTGAATACCGCCAGCCGGCATTTACTGACCTACATTTCAGGTCTCGGTCCCACACTTGCCCAAAATATTGTGGATTACCGTACGGCAAACGGTCCTTTTCATTCCCGGAAAGAGTTGATGAAAGTTCCCCGCATGGGAGCAAAGGCATTCGAACAATGCGCCGGTTTCCTTCGCATCCCACAATCAAAGAATCCGTTGGACAATTCGGCTGTTCATCCTGAAAGTTATCCGGTGGTGGAACATATTGCGAAAGACCTTCATTGTACGGTAGACGACTTGATAAAGAATAAAGAGTTGCGTACCAAAATTGATATTAAAAAGTATGTCTCCGATACAGTCGGACTGCCTACTCTAACGGATATCATGCAAGAACTCGACAAGCCGGGGCGTGATCCCCGCCAGCAAATCCAAGTATTTGAATTTGACAAGAATGTGCGTACCATCGACGATTTGAAAGAAGGTATGATACTGCCGGGCATTATAAACAATATCACCAACTTCGGTTGTTTTGTCGACATAGGTATCAAAGAGAACGGCTTGGTACATGTATCCCGGCTATGCAGGGAATTTGTGAGCGACCCGAGCACCGTAGTCAGGATACATCAGCATGTTCAAGTAAAAGTAATGACTATCGACAAAGAAAGAAAGAGAATACAATTAACGATGATTTTAGACTGACAATAAAACAAGATAATGGAACAAGAAAATTGTAATTGGTTTGTTTTTTATAAAGATCAAATTCTAATCTTACAAACAGAAAACGGATATCATGTGCCTTGCTGTACAGAACCTCCCGTAGCAGTTCCTATCGGCAGCACCATTCACACAATAGGAGAGATGAACGGACTTCCCTGCAAAACCTATTCTCTGCACACCCCCATTCCGGGTTCCGAAAGTCCGGCAAGACAGATGATGGGACTTCGGGCTTCTTTTGATTTTCTGCCGTTGCAAGAATACCAAATGGGCGGCAAGGCTTTTCAGATATTAAATTGGGACCAAAACAGCCGTTACTGCCCGGCATGCGGTGTTCCCACCCATCAAATCTCTCCCATTGCCAAGAAATGTCCGCAATGCCGACAAGAGTTCTACCCCCGTATCTCTCCGGCCATCATCGTGCGCATACAAAAAGGAGACAGTATCCTGCTAGTGCATGCCCGTAACTTTCGCGGCACATTCAACGGACTTGTCGCCGGTTTTCTGGAGCCCGGAGAGACATTGGAAGAGTGTGTACACCGCGAAGTGGCGGAAGAAACCGGACTGCACATCAAGAATCTGAAATATTTCGGCAGCCAACCGTGGCCTTATCCCAGCGGCATCATGATAGGATTCACCGCTGACTATGAAAGCGGTGAGATCAAACTGCAAGCGGAAGAATTAAATGCCGGAGCTTTTTATACTAAAGATAACCTGCCTGAAATTCCGGGAAAACTCAGTCTGGCAAGAAAACTGATAGATGACTGGTTGGGTGAAAATAGTCAAACGGATTTAGGATAATTACAATTAGTATTTGTTATCTTTGCATCATGGAATGGTTAAATAGTCTATTTTTCGAGCATACTCCTTTACAAGCGGTAGTCATCCTGTCGATAATTACTGCCGTAGGTCTCGGCTTGGGTAAGATTCATGTATTCGGAATCTCACTGGGAGTGACTTTTGTCTTTTTTGCCGGTATTCTGGCAGGACATTTAGGGTTCTCCATTGATTCCAATATGTTGAATTATGCCGAAAGCTTCGGTCTGGTGCTCTTCGTTTATGAATTAGGATTACAGGTAGGTCCGGGCTTTTTCAGCTCTTTCAGGAAAGGAGGAGTTAAACTCAACATGCTCGGTATGGGAGTGGTCTTAATAGGTACGGTGATGACTGTAATATTAAGCAAACTCACTACAATCCCAATGAGCGACATGGTAGGTATCCTTTGTGGAGCTACAACCAACACTCCGGCATTGGGAGCCGCCCAACAGACTCTAAAACAACTTGGCGAACCGGCCAATGGAGCAGCGTTGAGTTGCGCGGTGACTTATCCGCTGGGAGTAGTCGGTGTCATCCTTGCCATGCTGGTGGTTCGCAAGCTTTTTGTACGCCCATCGGATATCGAAACAAACGAGCACGAAGATGCCAACCAGACTTTCATTGCTACTTTTAAAGTACACAATCCCGCTATTTTTAATAAAAGCATCAAAGAAGTAGCCGAACTGAGTTATCCCAAATTTGTCATCTCCCGCTTATGGAGAAACGGCGCGGTAAGCATTCCCACTTCTGAAAAGGTTTTGAAAGAAGATGACCGCTTGCTAATCATCACTACTGAAAAAGACGCCCCCACCCTTACTATCCTTTTCGGCGAGCAGGAAGCTCAGGATTGGAATAAAAAAGACATTGACTGGAATGCTATCGACAGCCAGCTGATTTCCAAGCACATTGTTGTCAGCCGCCCTGAAATCAATGGAAAAAAACTCGGTTCCCTACGCCTGCGCAACAGCTATGGAATCAATATCAGCCGTGTGATGCGCAGTGGTGTGCAACTGCTTGCAACTCCGGGGTTAATCCTCCAACTGGGTGACCGGCTCACTGTGGTAGGTGAAGCAAAAGCGATAGAAAACGTCGAAAAAGTATTGGGAAACACTACCCGTACACTGAAAGACCCCAACCTTGCCGCCATCTTTATCGGGATAGTGCTCGGATTGGTTCTCGGTTCAATTCCCATTGCCATTCCGGGAGTCAGTACTCCTGTCAAACTCGGACTTGCCGGCGGCCCTATCGTAGTAGGTATTCTCATCGGTTGTTTCGGACCACGTTTCCATCTGATTACATATACAACCCGAAGTGCCAACCTGATGTTGAGAGGAATAGGGTTATCACTCTATCTGGCATGTCTGGGTCTGGATGCCGGAGCCCACTTCTTTGAGACCGTTATGCGCCCCGAAGGAGCAATCTGGATTGGTTTAGGATTCGCCATCACTTTTCTTCCAGTCGTAATCATGGCACTCATCGCCCTGCGCATGAGCCATCTGGATTTTGGCAGCACTTGCGGAATGCTGTGTGGAAGCATGGCCAACCCCATGGCACTTAATTATGCCAACGACACTTTGCCCGGTGACAACCCTGCAGTGAGCTATGCCACAGTATACCCGCTGTCTATGTTCAGCCGTGTCATTATTGCACAATTAATACTCATGTTCTTTTTATAAAATATAACAATGAACGCTTATAATCAAATTACCCCCGAAACCATACAAGAAGATATGCGATACCTGCAACTGTTATCGCACAGCTTCCCGACCATAGCCGATGCCAGTACGGAAATCATCAATCTGGAAGCCATCCTTAACCTTCCCAAGGGAACAGAACATTTTCTGGCGGACTTACATGGAGAATATGAAGCTTTTCAGCATGTGCTACGTAATGCTTCGGGAGCCATCAAACGAAAAGTAAACGAAATATTCGGCAATACTTTACGTGAGAATGAGAAGAAAGAACTTTGCACCCTGATTTATTATCCTGAACAAAAACTGGAGCTTATCAAGGGAGTGGAAACAGATATAGACGACTGGTATGTCATCACACTCAACCAACTGGTCCGCGTCTGCCAAAATGTTTCTTCCAAATATACGCGTTCCAAAGTGCGGAAGGCACTTCCCAAGGAATTTTCGTACATCATTCAGGAATTGCTGCACGAAAGTTCGATGGTACCCAACAAGCAGGCTTATATCAATGTCATTATAAGTACGATTATCAGTACCCGCCGTGCAGATGATTTCATTATTGCACTCTGTCAACTCATTCAGCGTCTCACTATCGATACAC
>OIEV01001227.1_pt1 | contig 11520 bp, 4 predicted proteins | sample 1581881 | NCBI WGS metagenome assembly OIEV01 (sample SAMN03279760, study PRJEB24777) | human gut metagenome | isolation source: fecal sample PR121 from 1 month old male Malay infant, vaginally delivered... | place: Singapore | collected 2005-09-16 | reverse complement strand
CTCGTTTCCCCCGAAACTCGAGCCATTAATGCAATTTGTTAGAAGCATATCTTAGTACTAACGGCGCAGATGTAAACCATCTGCCGCTAATCGGTATTCCCTACTGGGCGAACTGGCTGCGGTAGAGTTCGGCGTAGAAGCCGCCTGCCGCCAGCAGCTCGTCGTGCGTGCCGCGTTCGATAATCTGGCCGTCGCGCATCACCAGAATGCAGTCGGCGTTGCGGATGGTGCTCAGGCGGTGCGCCACGACAAAGCTTGTGCGACCTGCCATGAGCTCGTCGAATGCCGCCTGCACCTGCAGCTCGGTGCGCGTATCGATGCTCGACGTTGCCTCGTCCAGCAGCAGAATCGCCGGATCGGTGAGCATGACGCGCGCGATGCACAGCAGCTGTTTTTGACCCTGACTAAACGTGCCGCCGTCCTCGCCGATGACCGTATCGTAGCCGCCTGGCAGCTGCACGATAAACTTATGCGCGTGCGCGCGCTTGGCGGCCTCGATAATCTGCTCGCGCGTGGCATCGGGGCAACCGTACGCGATGTTGTCCGCCACCGTGCCCTCGAACAGCCAGGTATCCTGCAGCACCATGCCAAAGGCGCGGCGCAGGCTTGCGCGCGTGTAGTCACGCGAGGAACGGCCATCGACCGCAATGCGACCGGCATCGATATCGTAAAAACGCAGCAGCAAATTGATGAGCGTCGTCTTGCCGCAGCCCGTGGGACCGACCAGGGCAAAGCGCATGCCCGGCTTGGCCTCGATGCAGATATCCTGCAGCAGCTTGCGGTCGGGCACATAGCTAAAGTCCACGTGCTCAAAGGCCACCTCGCCCCGCGGGGAGGCAAGCTCCACGGCATCTGGCGCATCGGGCTCTTGCTCGCGCGCGTCAAGCAGCGCAAACATGCGACGCGCCGAGGCATACGCCGTCTGGATTTGCGTGATGACGTTGGTAACCTCGTTGAACGGCTTGGTGTACTGGTTGGCGTAGGACAGGAAGATCTGCACGCCACCCACCGTAAGCGCCGCAGGCACGCCCGTGATCACGCCCACGCAGCCGATCACAGCGACCACAGCATAGATGATGTTATTGATAAAGCGTGTGCCGGGGTTGGAGAGCGAGCCCATAAACTGCGCGCGCTCACCTGCCGTATAAAGCTCGGTATTGAGGGCATCAAAGCGCTGCTGAGCGCTCGGGCCGTAGGCAAACGCGTCCACGAGCTTCTGCTCGCCCACATACTCCTCGATATGACCGCCAAGTTGGCCCTGGATGCGCTGCTGTGCCGCAAAGCTCTTGTTGGAAAGCTTGGCGATGGCGCCGGCTGCAAAAATGGAAAGCGGCGTGACGAGTACCACCACAAGCGTCATAGCCAGGTTAATGGAGAGCATAAACGCAAGCGTGCCCACGATGGTGATGACGCCGGTAAAGAGCTGCGTGAAGCCCTGCAGCAGACCATCGCCCACCTGATCGACGTCGTTGACCACGCGGCTCATAAGGTCGCCGTGGGCATGGCTGTCGATAAAGCTGAGCGGCATGCGGCTGAGCTTGTCGCTCGCCTCCACGCGCATGTCGCGCACCGTCTCGTAGGACAGGCGGTTGACGCAATAGCCCTGCAGCCACTGGAAAGCCGCAGCACCTACGACGACAATCGCGAGCTTGGTGACAAGCGGCAGCAGCGCATCGAAATCCACCTGACCGGCAGAAACAATCAGGTCGATGCCCTCACCGATGAGAATGGGCGTGTAGAGCTGCAGGATCACCGAGACGGCGGCGCTCACAAACGATGCCGCAAACGAAATGCGGTGCGGGCGAACATAGCCCAGCAGGCGGCGCGTCACCGCGCCCACGGGATAGCGCTCGGGATCACCCGGTTGGCGCGGGCCGTCGCCCAGGTCGTTGAGCTTGTCGTTGCCGGACACATTGGCCGTCATCGTGGCGACCGAACCGGAGGAAGTATACGGATTCATCTAGCAGCCCTCCTTTGCGTGAGCGGATGCGGAGGAAGTCGGAGCGGACACGGCGTTTGGGGTGGACTCGGACGCCGCACTCCCCTGCTGGCCCTCAAGCTCCTCGCGGCGAAGCTGCGATTGGCAAATCTCGCGATAGAGCTGGCAGGTCGCGTACAGCTCATCGTGCGTGCCCAGGCCCGCGACCGAACCGTGGTCGAGCACGCAGATCATGTCGGCATCGCGCACGGTCGAGACGCGCTGGCTCACAATCACCGTGGTCAGCGGCAGCCCGCCCGCGGCGGCGCCGCGCACGCTGCGCTCGCGAATGGCATGGCGAAGCGCCGCATCGGTCTTAAAGTCGAGCGCCGAGGCGGAATCGTCCATGACCAGAATCTGCGGCGAGCCCACCAGGGCGCGCGCGATGGTCAGGCGCTGGCGCTGGCCACCGCTGAAGTTCTTGCCGCCCGCCTCGACCGGGGCGTCGAGCCCCTGCGGCTTGTTGCGCACGAACTCGCTCGCCTGCGCCATGTCGAGCGCCGCCCAGAGTTCCTCGTCGGTCGCCGCCTCGTCGCGCCAGGTCAGGTTGCTGCGAATGGTGCCACTCACCAGCGACGCGCGCTGCGGGACGGTCGCGACCACATGGCGCAGCTGATCGAGCGGCCAGGTACGCACATCGGCGCCCATCACGCTCACACTGCCAGTTTCCACATCGTACAGGCGCGGGATGAGCGAGACGAGCGTGGACTTACCACTGCCCGTACCGCCGATAATGCCGAGGGTTTTGCCCAGCGGGAGTTCCAGCGTCACATCGTTGACAGCATTTGCCGCGCCAGCGCCAAACGAGAAGCTCGCATGGCTCAAGCTCAGCGCGGAGGCCGGAGCGGCATTGCCCGTCGCGCCCGGCTTGGGCAGCGCGACCGGCTGGTTGCCCTCGTCGGTGATGCTCGGCTCGCAATTGAGCACCTCGTTGATACGCGAAGCGCTCGCGCTTGCCTTGGTAAAGACCACAACCAGGTTGGCGACGTACACGATGGAGGTCAGGGTCTGCGTCATGTAGTTCACAAACGCCATGACCTGACCCTGCGTGAGATCGCCCACGTTGACCTGGATGCCGCCCACCCACAGGATGGCGCACACGCCCAGGTTCATCACCAAAAACGTAACGGGGTTAAGGATCGACGAGAGCTTGCCCACCGCGATGGCAGTATTGGCCTGATCGTCGGCTGCTTGGGCAAAACGCTCACGCTCGTGATCTTCGCGTACAAAGGCGCGAACCACGCGGGCGCCCGAAAGGCCCTCGCGGCAAATGAGCGCGATGCGGTCGAGCTTTGCCTGCAGCTGCTTGTAGTAGGGAATGCAGCGCGCCATGACAAACCAAAACACCAGGCCGATAGCGGGCGTGCAAATCAAGAAAATCACGCCCAGCTTAAGGTCGATGGCAAGGGCCGCAACCATGGAACCCACGGCCAAGAAGGGCCAGCGGATGAGCATGCGCACGCCCAGCGCCACGGCAAGCTGCACCTGGTTGACGTCGTTGGTGATGCGGGTGATAAGCGACGGCGTGCCAAAGCGGTCGAGTTCGGCATAGCTCAGTTTGTTGATGTGCTGGTAGAGTGCGCCGCGAATGTCGGTGCCCATGCCCTGCGAGGTGAGCGCCGCCATCTTTTGGCAGACGAGCGTAAACGAGATGCCGATCACGGCCATGGCGGCAAGCACCATGCCGTAGTGGACGACGGCGTCCACGTCGTGCGAGCCAATGCCCTTATCGATCATCTGGGCAATCACCAGCGGCGTCAGCAGGTCAAAGATTACTTCGACCAGCTTGCACGCAGGACCAATCACCATATACCGGCGAAACTTACCACCAAAACGCCTAAGCAGCTCAATCATAAAAAGGAGCTCCCTATCATCATCCGCATTCAATTCGAATCATGATAGTACCGCCGCCCCAAAAGAAGCGTAAACAACTCGTCATTTCTAATGGGGTTCGGTTTCCAAAGAAGCGGAGAGGCACGCGCACACCCAGCCAGTGTCGGGTCGACCACTTGGTATATTTACATTAGTGCTACCAATTTAGTCGCCGACCCTTGAAATGAGGTGCCGAGATGAACGACATTCTCGCAAGAAGAGCAAGACGAGCAACTGCGGGCATCGCCCTTTCCGCGGCACTTGTCGCGGGAATCGCCCCCGTAACGGCGATCGCGGCAGAAATCAGCTCCCCCACCGGTGCAGTTGCCTTGCAGACGGAAGATGCGGCCACCGCAAAGGAAAGAGCGTATGCAGCCATGCAGGAAGCGCTCAAAAACCTCGAGGCCGCAAAAGACGCCGCAAGTCCCGAGAAACTTGCAGAAATCGATGATGACATTGCCAGTTTTCAAGAGATCCACGACATGGTGGTGACGGAAGCCGCCAAACGGAGGGAACCCCTTCCCGCCATGCAAGCGAACGTCGATGCAGCCCAAGCCAAATACGATGAGGCCCACAACCGGACAAGCGGCCTTCAGGCAGAATTAGATAAGGTACTCAAGGAGCTCGGCGACGAGGCGCCCAGCACAGCTATTAAGGAGCATATTAAGCAGTTGCGCAGTGAGATCATGGCGGCAGAAAGGCGAGAAGAATCTTGTGAAGATGATCTTCACCGCTACCAACGCCGGCTCGAAAGCCAGGAAAAACAGGTTCAGTATTTCGAAAGTGAGGCAAAGAAAGCTAAAGCCCACATCGACGAGGACATAGCCAAGCGAAATGCGCTCCTTAGCGATTTGGAAAAGGCGCAAGCGGCCTATGACGACGCCTGTAAGGCATACGAAGAGGCAAAGGCCGCGGCAGACAAGGCCACCTCGCCCGAGATAACGAAACCCGCCGAGACGACAAAACCCTCCAGCTCAGCGCAGCCGGCCGAAACGGCACAGCCCGCCAGCTCGCCCGCGACCGGCAAATACGCTCCATCGAGCTCCACCAAGCAAGCAAATGCAGACGGCAAGCTTGCAAATACGGGCGACACGACGCCTAGTGCAATCGTACTCGCAGGAATCGCCGCCGCAGGGTTCGGAATAACCGCCACAGCCACACGCCGCATCAAGAACTCAAAATAGCCGACAGAGCATTCTGCCTTCACCAATCCACAAGCCCAGAGACAAAAAGAGGCCCGTTTCCCCAACCCAGGGAAACGGGCCCCTTTACTTGAAAAAACAGATGGTAATGCCACTGTCTCTTGAAGCACATCGCCACCGCGCTCCAAACAACGCCAACGAGCAGCATTCCTTAAGGGATAGATTTAATTAGGCTAACGCGCCTTTACGGGTGATTTTTGGACGAAGTGGTCCCGGTGCCGGCGGGCTGTTTGGTAGTCGAGCGATCCCGCAGGCAAAGCCGAGGACCAGCGAGACACCAAACAGCCCGCCGGCACCGGGACCGCATCGCGGCACCAAAAAAGCGCCCGTGCGCTCGATGGATTCGGATGCCCGACAGAGGCTCCTTATGGCTGCTTCCTTCCGGACCTGACCAGATTCGGAACATGTCGTCATCCGAACCCATCGAACGCGCTAGGCGCTCGGTATATCTTACCTGCTCCCGTCCAGCAGGGCAAGTGGGGCGGACCCATCGGATGGATTCGCCCCACTCGTCCATATCGCTAGCGGCGCCTGCGGTACAGGGCCGCGCCGCCCGCGACGGCCAGCGCGCCGATGCCGGCCATGGCGCCGAGCGCCTCGACCGGCAGGCTGCGGTCGCCGGTGTCGGGCATGCCGCCCTTGGAGCCATCACCGCTAGAGCCGCTGCCGGAGCCGTTATCTGAACCGCCGCCCGAGCCGCCGCCCGGCGTACCGGGGTTCTCGGGGGTGCCGGGCTCCTCGACGTAGCTGTTGGTGAAGATCGGCGGCACGTTGGCGTCGCCCTCGTAGGAGACCCTCGCCGACAGGTAGCCCGTCTTGGTGCCGTCTGCCGCCTCGTCGCCCACCGTGACGACGATCCTGTGCACCGCCTTGTCGTAGGTCACGCGCGCCTGGCCGTCGTCGACCTCGCTCACCGTGAAGGTGTAGGTGCCGGCCTGCTTGAAGGTCAGCGCATCGAACGTGACGCTGCCGTCGGCGGCGTTCCTGGCGGTCGACATGACCTTGCCGTCCCGGCTCTTGAGCTCGAAGCTAAACTGGCCCGCCTTGAGCTCGGCGCCCTTGAGCACCTTGGCGGCGCCCAGCTTGAGGGTGACGGGTGCGGCCTCGTAGCCGTTGGTGAACGTCACTGAGTCGTCGCCCGTGGGATTGCCCTCGGCATCCGTCAGCTCGTGCTTGACGGCAAGCGTGCCGTTTCCGGCATCGGTGACCGTCGTGCGCACGCGGTACGTCGTCTTGTCGTACGTCACGCCGCCCGCCGTGCCGGCGACCTCGCGCAGTTCGTAGCTGTGCGTGCCGGGCGCGGTGTAGGTGACGGGGCTGAGCGCGACCGTGCCGTCGGTGGCGTTCTTGCCCGTCGCCGCGACGCTCTCGCTGCCGCCAGCGGCAATCTCGACCAGCTGGAACTCAAACTCGCCCTCGGCCAGATCACGGCCCTTAAGCTTCTTGCTCACCTTGATCTGGTCGGTGACGGAGCTCGGCGTCGGGTTCACGCCGTAGGTGTTGGTGAACTCGAACGCGCCCCTGCCCTCGGGCGTGCCCTCTGCGGGCAGGACCTTCGCGACAAGCGTGCCCGCGGCGGTGTCCTCGACCACCTCGACCGTGAAGGTCCTGGTCGCCGTCGCGTCGTTGACCACGCCGTCGACCGAACCGGACTCGCTCACCCGGTAGGCGAACGTCTTGGTGCGCAGGCCGTCGCCGTCGATCTCAACGTCATCGAGGTCGCTCGGCTGCTTAAACGTGACGTGGCCCAGCGCGACGTTACCGGCGGCGTCGTTGGCCGCCTCGGTCACCGTCTTGCCGGAGGCATCGACCGGCGCGGGCGCGTCGTCCAGCGGCTCAATCTTAAAGGTGTACTTGCCCGCAATGCCGGCCTGCGTGAGGCCGAGTCCGGCCTGGCTAAGCGCCAGCGTCTTGGTGCCCGCGAGATCGACCGTCGCCTCGCCGGCGCTATAGCCGTTCACGAACGACAGCGTGCCGTCGGAGCCCTCGGGATAGACCACGGCCACATCCAGCCCGCCCTTGCCGTTATCGGTCACCTTGACCGTGATGCCGAAGCTCGACGTGGCCGCCGTCACGCCCGCGGGCAGCCGGTCCGTGCCGTCCTCGGATACGGTATAGGGGATGGTCCAAGAGCCATCGGCGGCCTTGGTGGCGGTACCGTCCGCCACCATCTGCTTAAGCGAGTCGGTGGTGTAGGCGATGGGCGAGAACGCGAGCCCCGCGGCCACGCCGTCGCCGGAGGCCCGGTTGGTCGCGGTCGCGACCACGTTGCCCCGGGCATCGCAGACGGAGAACGAGAACTCGCCCGCCGCCGCGGCGCGACCCGTCAGCGTCTTGGTGGCGTTAATTGCCACGTTGCCCTCGCCGCCGAGCGTTCCGGTGGCCTCGTAGGAGTTCTGGAACGCGACCGTCACGGGCGCGGGCGCCGCCATGGCGTCATCTGCCGTGGAGACCTCGCTGCGGGCGACCTCGACGCCGCCCTTGGCAACCGTGGTCGTGACCATGAGCTTGCCCGTCGCGGTATCGTAGGCGGGCGCGATGGTCACCGTGCGCGGCACGGTGTCGTTGGTGTAGCCCTCGCCGCCGAGCTTGGTCTCGGTGACGGTGAAGCTGTAGGTCTTGCCCGCGTCGGCGTCGGTGAACTTCACATCGCTGCCCGAAGCACCGCCGATGAGGTCGACCAGGTCGGCCTCTCCGTCATCGGCAGCGGCCACGGCGTAGGCGTCCTTGCCGGTCTTGAGGCCGAGCTTGGCGGCCGTCTCGGCGTCGGCGGTCACGGTGAAGGCGAACTGCCCCGCCCCCATGGCGCGGCCGGAGAGCGTCTTGGACAGGCGCACGCCCGCGCGGGCCGAGTAGTCGACCTTGGCCGTGGAGGTGTTGGTCACGGTGAAGCCGTGCTCGGCGTCGCCGGTGACCTTCGAGCCGTAGCCCTCGACGGGGTCCTCGGCCACGGTGTAGGCGACCTCGGAGCCGGACTTGGAGTACTTGGCCAGGCCCTCGAAGGAGCCCTTCCAGTTATTGGACTTTGACAGCTCGATCGAATCGCCGGTGGCCTTGCCGTCGGCGAGCAGGCGCACGGTGGCCTTCTCGGCCGCCGGGCCGACCCACTTCTTCTCGACGGGCACCGAGACCTTGGCCGTGGAGGTGTTGGTCACGGTGAAGCCGTGCTCGGCGTCGCCGGTGACCTTCGAGCCGTAGCCCTCGACGGGGTCCTCGGCCACGGTGTAGGAGATCACGGCGCCGAAAGCATCACGCTGCGGCAGGTTGGAGAAGACGCCCTTCCAGCCGTTGGACTCGCTCAGGGTGATCGAATCGATGACGGTATCGCCGTTCTTGAGATTTACTTTGACCTTATTAGGATGGGGAATCCCGGGGTTCTCCCAGACCTTTTTGATGGGAATGTCGATGTTCTCGGACTTACCGATGACGACACCGCCGTTGGCGCCGATGCCGCCACCCAACGGCGCCGTATTGCCGGAGATCGTCAGCGACGTCTGACCGCCGCCGAGGTTATACACATCCTCGCTCATCACAGATTTAAGCGCGACGTTCGGCGTGGCGTCGGTAAAGGACAGGGGCTCGCCGTTGTCACCATCGGGCGAGAATCGCGGGATTTCGGGGTTTGTTTCCGCAGTGGTGCCCTCGGGGTTAAACAGTCCACCGTCTCTGTACCAGCTGACCTTTCCGCCGCCCGGAGCGCGGTTGGCCAAGGTCAGTTTGTATTTGGCGTCTTTGGCGCCGGTGAAGACGAAGTCGTCTCCCGCCTCATCGGCCGTGTTCTTGGCGATCAGGCCGCCGTCTTGGACGTAGACCTTGGCATCTCCGGTAGGGCAGAACCACATGCCGCCGCCCTGTTTATCCGCATGGTTATCAACAACGAGAGCGTTTTCGATATGGAGCGTACTATAGCCAAGATACTCGTTACCTTCGCTATACACGCCGCCGCCCATGCTCCAAGCAGTATTACCCTCAATCTTGCCCGCGCTGAGCGTGACGTCATTCGAATAGGTATAGACACCTCCACCGGCGGAAGCGGAGTTGCCAGATATGGACCCGCCCTGCATGATGAAAGCAGTATTCCCCTTTTCGCTATTCTGACAGCCCGGGTCGACCACACACACTCCGCCGCCTTTGCCTTTGCCAGACGCAACGTTGTTCTCAATCTTTCCACCCGTCATGGTGAACTCGGCGTTGCCCTCAATATGAACTGCTCCGGAAGGATCGTAGGCCGCCTCCAGCCTACTGCTCCTGTTGCCGGAAATCTGACCACCAGTCATCGTGAACTTGGCTCTTTGGTTTTCGCCCCTACCCTGGCCGTACGCAAGCACCGCGCTGCCTCGATAACCGTTGTTGCCCTCGATGCGGCCTCCGCTCATGTCAAAGCGAGCGTTGCCCCACAAAATGACGCCAGAAGATGTAAGCCAAAAGCAATTGGTTGCCCCGGTAACGACTCCGTTGTTACGGATAACGCCACCCCTCATAACTACATGAGCGCCGCTGGACGCGCGAACGGCACCGCAATACGAATGGCGCAGCTCGCACTGCTCGATAACGCCGCCCCTCATGGTAAGTGAGGCCTTGTCTCCCGACACGTCGACGGCGCCCGCGCTATCCCCGCTCGTGGTACCGTCGCACACAACGGCCTCGTCAGAGAGCACAACTGCTCCCTTGCTAGAAATAATGGCGCCCTTGTTGTAGCGACCACTCAGGGACACCTTCCCCGACAGCTCGAGGGATGCCCTCTCGGCAACATTGACCAGTACGGTGACGCCGCTATTCTTTGTTGCCAAGATGGTATGGGGCTCATCCGACGTGATCTTAATCATCTTCCCGGCAGGAATCGTGAGCGTGGAGCCGAGCTTCACGTGCTTTTTCAGGGTGATGACGGTTTCCTTGCCATCGGGGGCCTCGTAGACCAGATCCTGAAGGGTCTTGGTGCTGTCATCGCTCACGGTATCGCCGACGCTGTCATCGATGTGCTCGCGCGTGTAGACGATATCGATGCCAGAGGACGGGAGGTTCTCCGAGCCGGTGATGTCGTCCCTGCTGTTTTCGATCGTGATCTTTTGAACCGTGCTGCCGTCAAACATGTCCAGGGGTATTTTGGTGAGGCCGCGCCCGATCGTCACGTCCTTCACGCCATCTACGCCCGAGAAGGCCGCCGTGCCAACGGAAGTCACGGAATCTGGAATGGAAAGCTGCTCCGGCAACGTGCCGCCATAGAAGGCGTAGTTGCCAATTGTCTCAAGTGTCCTGGGGAGCTGGACGGCGACGTTGCTCCAGATAAAGGCCCAGTCACCGATACTCTTCAGGTTGTCGCAAAGCCCCACGATCTTAACCGGCGTATAGCAAAACGCATAGCCCGGAATGCTCTGGAGCGAGGACAGGTCCACGGACGCCCGCAGATTTTTGCACTCGCGAAAAGCCCCGCTGCCCATCTTTGTTACCTTGCCTAGATTTGGCACGCTCACCAGGCTGGCACACCCCTGGAAAGCAGAGGATCCGATGCTCGTCAATGTGCCCGGGAAATCGATGCCGGTCAAACTCGAGCAATCCTGAAACGCCCCATCCCCGATGGACTCGATTTCGCTCAGTGCGGTGACGGACGTTAGAGAGGTGCATCCGTCAAACATGTGCGAGGGAATCTTGGTAACCGAAGCGGGCAACGACACGCTTGTCAGAGACGTGCAGCCTTCGAACACGCCCGTTATGGTGTCGTCGAAGGCGACATCTTTTGGAAACTCGATGCTTGTGAGGGCCGTAGCCCCCTCGAAGGCGCCCGAGCCCGAAATCATTTTGAGGGTGGAGGGGAGATCGATCTCCGAAAGGCTGCTGCAGCCATTGACCATCATGTTGGCGCTAATCTTCTCGACGCCCTCATCGAAATAGAGCTTTTCGAGCGAGCGGGCGTTTTGCAGCGTGCAACTGAAGTCCTTGATGGAGCCAGGGATATGGAGCTCCTTGACCTTTACGAACTTCCGGAAATTCCATCCGTACATTTTTTCGAGCGTGTCGGGAAGCGTCAGCTGCTCAACGTTCTTGGCCACGATACCAGACGAGAAATAAAGCTTGGTGACTTTGTAGGTCTGGCCACCATGCTCGATGGAGCTGGGCACGTTCACCGCGGTCACGCTGTCGTCGGCAACAATACCTGTGATTTCCGCCGTGCCCTTATCCGTGGTCTCGCACGAATAGGTCACGCCGTCCTGGGTGATCTCAAACTCCTCCGCAGTATACGCAGTCCCCGATTCCGTGGCCGCATATGCGACACCGGCCGTCGCGCCAACGGATAAACATCCGAAGCCGAGAACCAGCGCAAGGCAGAGAACAGCGACTCTCTGCCCCATTACAGTCTGAAGTGGGCCACCGATAAATTTCGATGGCGAGCATTCGGCGCATTGCCTACGATACGGGCAAGCCCCGAGGGGCCGCCGATCGGGCGCCTCCGGATGGCCGTCTGCCCCTGCC
>OIEV01001223.1_pt1 | contig 11594 bp, 8 predicted proteins | sample 1581881 | NCBI WGS metagenome assembly OIEV01 (sample SAMN03279760, study PRJEB24777) | human gut metagenome | isolation source: fecal sample PR121 from 1 month old male Malay infant, vaginally delivered... | place: Singapore | collected 2005-09-16 | reverse complement strand
TGCGACACCCGACGACCCCAGGAGGGACATCAGCGAGATGCAGCAGGCTGCCGCGGTTAAGTAGAAAGTACCGACTCGTGGTGGGAGCTGGGGGAAGCAGTTGTCCACGGTCGCTGTGACAGGGTGGGTGAGGGGAAATTCTGTGGGAGGCAATAAAGGAAACAACAGCCGCCGGTCCCTGTACGTTTATCTGACAGAGAAGGGCAGGGCAAACGCTGCCCGGATCGAGGAGGCCTTCGCGGCCCTGGAGAGCGCGGCTTTTGAGGGTATCCCGGAGACGGAGCGCGAAGCGTTTATGGCGGTTTTCTGCAGGATCTATGAGAACCTGAATGGAAAATAGAGAACAAAATTTCAGTTTTCAGTTTTTTTCATAAAAACCCTTGTGTTCAGGGTGTTTTTGAAGTATAATAAAGGACGGATTAATTTTCAATCAATGCAATTTTGAAAAGATATCCAGGGGGAGGCCCTGGGTATCTTTTTCTGATTATGCCGCCAATGTAAAGGCGGCGCATTCTGTACAAAAAGAGCCTTTCCGGCTCCGGATATAAAGAAACTAAGAAAGCAGGAAACATATGAAAGAAGAACAACCGATTATCAATATTGCGGTTATCGCCCACGTTGACGCGGGTAAATCGACCCTGGTCGACGCACTGCTGAGCCAGAGCGGCGTTTTCAGAGATAACCAGGAAGTGGTTGACTGTATCATGGACAGCAATGACCTGGAGCGGGAGCGTGGGATCACCATCTATTCCAAAAACTGTTCCATCATGCACGATAATATCAAGATCAACATTGTGGATACCCCGGGCCATGCGGACTTCTCCTCTGAGGTTGAACGTATCTTAAAGACGGTTGACACGGTTATTCTGCTGGTGGACTCCAGCGAAGGCCCTATGCCCCAGACCCGTTTTGTCCTCAACAAATCCCTGGAGCAGGGACTGCGCCCGATTCTGTTCATTAACAAGATTGACAAGAAGGACCAGCGCGCCGAGGAAGTGGTCGATATGGTTTTCGATCTCTTTGTAGAGCTCAAGGCCAATGACGAACAGCTGGACTTCCCGATTCTTTACGGGGTTGCCAAGCAGGGAATTGCCAAATATGACATGGATGACGACAGCACAGACCTGACCCCGCTGTTTGAAACCATTGTAAAGCATGTGGGTATTCCAGAGGATATGAGCCTGGAACCGCTGCAGATGCAGGTATCCACCCTTGGCTATGACGATTATATCGGCCGTCTGGGCATTGGCCGCATCGACAAGGGAACCATTCACACCGGGGACAGCCTGGAGGTCTCCAAGCGTGACGGCAGCTTTAAGCGGGTAAAGATCGGGCAGATTTTTGTATACCGCGGCCTCTCGAGGGTTGAGGTCAAGGAGGCAAAGGCCGGTGACATCGTCGTGGTCTCCGGGATTCCGGACATTATGATCGGGGAAACCATCGGTGAAGTGGACCAGGTACAGCCCATGGAGCTCATCGAGATCGAGGAACCGACCCTGTCCATGAACTTCCTGGTTAACACCTCTCCTTTTGCCGGAAAAACCGGTAAATTCGTGACCACCCGCCACATCAAGGCCCGCCTTGAGAAGGAGCTGGAGATCAATGTCGGGATGACCGTTGAGCCGCTGGAGGGCACCACAGAGGGCTACCGTGTATCGGGCAGGGGCGAACTGCACTTATCTATTCTGCTTGAAAACATGCGCCGTGAAGGCTATGAGGTGGCGGTTTCCAAGCCAGAGGTGATCATGCACCGCGATGAAAAGGGCCACAAGCTGGAGCCTGTGGAAAGCGTGATCATTAACGTCCCGGACGAGTACTCCGGAACAGTTATCTCCAAGCTGAACGTGCGTAAGGGCAGCATGGTGAGCATGGCCGCCGAGGAGGGATGGACCAAGCTGGAATACCTGGTGCCGACCCGTGGCCTGTTAGGCTACCAGAGCGAATTTATCAACGACACCCACGGCGAGGGCACTTTGGTACGCCGTTTCGATTCCTTCGAGCCTTATTTTGGGGAGATTCCACAGCGGCAGAACGGTGTGCTGATTTCCGGCTTTTCCGGAGAGACCATGGCCTACTCGCTGTTTAACCTGAGCGACCGCGGTACCATGATGGTGGGCGCGGGAACCCCCGTTTACGAGGGGATGATCATTGGCATTAACAACCGCAGCGACGACATGGTGGTTAACCCCATCAAAAACAAGAAGCTGACCAACACCCGTTCCTCGGGAGCGGATGAGGCCTTAAAACTCATTGATCCTAAGATCTTCACGTTGGAAGAAGCTCTGGAATTCATCAATGATGATGAGCTGGTTGAGATCACCCCCACGGATATCCGTATCCGAAAGAAGATTTTATCCGAACTTGACAGAAGAAGAGACCGACGAAATTAATATAAAAAAGAGAGAACCCGTATCGCGACGATACGGGTTCTTTTTGGGTATAGGCGCTGTAGTCCGAGACGCTGCTGGTATTTCCGCCCGTTTTTCTCAGACAAAATTAATACAAAGTGGGTATACTAGAGAGAGAAGAAAAATGAAAGGAGCGGCAGATGGTGTTTAAGAAGAAAAATTTGAAGGACTATATCCTTTTGATCACGTATGCTGTCTGCCTGCTCATGGCCCTTGTCAATATCAAGTATATCTGGAATGGCCTGGGGATTCTGGTGGATATTGCAATGCCGATCCTCATCGGGATCGCCATTGCCTTTGTGCTCAATATCCCAATGAGCTTCTGCGAACGCTATGTCTTTAAATTCATGGACCGGATACGGGGCAGGAGGCTCCGGGAAAAGGGGAAGCGGGCCGCGGCCATTGTGCTGACCTTTATCTTTATCGGGCTTCTGATCACCGGAGTCGTCACCTTTGTGATCCCCCAGCTCCAGAAAAGCGTTGAGATGCTCATTACCAAATTTCCAGGCTATGTGGCCAGCTTTAACCTCTGGGTCAACCAGCTTCTGGAATGGCTGCACCTGCCTGAGGATGCCTGGAACCAGATCTCAAGCCAGTGGCAGGACCTGTTTCCCAAAATAAGCAGCAGCCTGATCGGGGCCATGCCTGAGATCGTAAACACAACGGTCAGCATTACCCAGGGCGTGTTCAATTTTCTCATGGGCTTTATCATTTCTGTCTATATGCTGGCAGACAAGGAACGCCTGCTGGCGCTCAAGGATAAGCTCATGTACGCCTATATCCCGGATAAGGCCAGGGCGTTCATCAATGAGGTAGGCCATACGGCCAACCAGACCTTCCACGGCTTTATCGCCGGACAGATTACCGAGGCCTTTATCCTCGGAACCCTGTGCGCTGCCGGGCTGGCGATCCTGCGGGTACCCTATGCGCTGCTCATCGGCGTGCTGGTGGGGGTGACAAGCATTATTCCCATCTTCGGGGCCTTTCTGGGCGCTGTGCCCAGCGGGCTGATTCTGCTGGTGGTCAATCCGGTGTACTGCCTGATCTTTATCATTTATATCATCTGTCTGCAGCAAGTGGAGAGCAATGTGATCTACCCTAAGGTGGTGGGAACCTCGGTCGGGATCTCGGGCCTGTGGGTGCTGATCGGCATGCTGCTGGGCGGCAGCTTCTTCGGCTTTACGGGCATGATCCTGGGCATACCGGGATTCGCAGTGCTGTACTCTGTGGTGCGGACCCTGACCAATGCCCGGATTGCCAGAAAGCAGGCGGCCAAACAGAACGAGACCATCACGGTTAAGGATTTGGAAGATTCATAAATTAAAATTGAAAACATAAAGGAGTGAATGACATGAGTCGGGAACTAAAAAATATTGAACCGGACGAATTGGAAGCTTTACTGGAAAAAAATGACGGGAACACGGTCTTGTTGGATATTCGGGACAAAATGGAAATTCACAATGAATTTGAGGATCAGGAGTGTGTAGTCAACATTCCGCTGAAGCTCCTGCCCTCACAGCTGGAAATGCTCACGCCCTTTAAGGACAAGACCATTGGGCTGTTGTGCCGGTCGGGTATGCGGGCGTCCAGAGCCCAGAAGCTGCTTGAGCAGGAGGGCTTTACGGACCTGCGGGTGCTGCGGGGCGGCGTGGTACATTGGGAGCGGTTTAAAAAAGGCTGAAAGTACGGACTTTTTCAATGGAAAATTACAGGAGAAAAATGCTGCGCATTTTGAATGACAGAGCGGCTTCAGGCCGCTTTTTTGATCGCTTTTATCGGAGTGTGAAAAAATAGTATCATTTAATAGTACAGGCTCAAAAGCCTCAAAACCCCGGGAACGGGGCTTTTGAGGCTTTTGAGCTTTTGTTTTGAAACTTCTGTTTTATGTTTGATTTTCTTTGTAGCGGGTGATGTCGTGGCAGGACAGCAGGCAGGCGGGGCGGTTCTTCCAGGTGATCAGAGAAGCGTCGGCTGAGGACCACACGCGCAGCATTTGGTTGTAGATCTCCATGGTACAGTTTTTGCTGGCGCTCCCGACACTGCGGGCAGGGCAGCGCGCGCAGGGTTCGGTCCGGTCGAAAAAGGCCTCGTAGCAGTACATACCGACCTCTGAGGATGGGACCAGATCCTTTGTTTTCTGGTTGATGTATAAAAGCCTGCAGGTGCCGGGCTCGATGACGTAGATCCAGGAATTCTGGTTGTCAAGCACAGTTTTCATGGCGGCGGCGGACTGCTCGGCCCGGTCCTGGGCCCTCTTTTTCAGCAGGAAGGTGCTCAAGATTTCCGAGATAAAGGACAGGGCGGCAATCTGTTCCTGGGTCCAGAAGCGGTTGTTGCGGCACTCGTCAAAGCCCACATAGCCCTTGAAGCAGCCGTTATCCCGGATGGCGCACTGGAGCATGGATTTGATGCCCTGGGGTGCCAGAACCTCGAACTGAGCCTTCGGGAGGCTGGCGATGTCCCGGCAGTAGAAGATACCGTTCTCGTCAAAATTGTCAAGGTAGCTGCCGCCCAGGTCTGTCGCGTAGGACACATGGCTCAGGTTCTGGATCTCCGGCGCCACGCCGTCATTGCACCACTCAAAGGTATTGGCGCAGTGGGTGTCGTCCTCGCTGTTCTCAAAAATATAGACGCGGCTGACATCAAACTGGCGCCCCACAATCTCGAGGATGGAGTGCACGGCGCTTTCGATGTCGATGGATTTGTACAAAATCCGGAAAACATACTCCACCAGCTGGCTGTTCACCGCCTGCGGGCTCACCTCGCTGTCCGAGTCGATGCGCTCGTTCACAGCGCTGTAGACGCCCATGGCAGCGTTTTTGAGGGCCATGACCTCTAGCTCCCTGTCAAAGACCACATACTGGTTTTTCCCCTGGCGCTTGGCTTGGTAGAGGGCGTAGTCTGCGCGCTTGTACAGCTCGTGGAAATCTCTGGCATGGTCTGGGTAGCAGGCAATACCGATGCTGCAGGAGGTTTCGGCGCCGTCTTCATTAAACACATCGAGGCTATGGAAATTCTCGATGACTTGCTGCGCCTTTTGAGTGGCGACCTGGATATCCGGAATATCGCGGATAAAGGCGATGAATTCGTCGCCGCCGATGCGGCCCACCACGTCGCCGCTCCGGAACAGGGTCTGGATTTTGCCGGCGATCTCCATCAGAAAAGCGTCGCCGAAAAGATGCCCCCGGGTATCGTTGATATTTTTAAAGTCGTCAATGTCGATGATCAGCAGGGCGCACAGGCTGTTTTCCGGGCAGCGGGACAAGTGCTTCTCAATGATACTCTCAGTGGTGCCTTTATTGTACAGCTTTGTGAGAGTGTCGCGCTCGGCCTTCTGCATAAGCTCCTGGGAATGCCGCTTCTCACTGTCAATATCCACAATGACGCCCACAGCCTTGAAGGGCTCGCAGTTTTCGTCGTACTGGGCGGTGATGCGGATGCGGCACCAGATATACAGGGCGCTGGTTTTTTTGATGCGCACCTCGGCTTCCACATAGGGCTTTCCAGCTCTGATATCGTCCAGAATGCCGGTAAATGCAGGGACGTCTGAGGACAGAATATGAGAGCAGGTCATAATACGCGTGCTGATGTTTTCGGTTACGGGCTGGTAGCCAAATTTCTTCTGCCAGTTGGGTGAAAAGATAAAGGTATCCTTTTTAATGTCCCACTCAAAGATGATGTCAGTGGTCTGGTCCATGATGATCTCGTGGCGCTCCAGGCTCAGCCGCAGGTTTTCCTGGGCCTCCTTGCCGGTTGTGTCGTCGATGAGAATACAGTAGAAAGAATCCGGGCCGCTCTCGCTTTTGATGAGCTGCCCCTTGTCTAGAATCCAAATCGTGCTGCCGTCGCTGCGCGTGGCGCGGTATTCGATCTGCTTGGTGCTTTTCTGCCGCAGCTGGCGCTTGACCTCCAGCAGCGTGGAGGAGCGGTCGCGGGGGTCGATGATGGCCATGAAGCTGTCGTCAAAGCGCTCCCGGATCTCGGCACGGGTGTAGCCGAACATGGACAGAAAGCCGTCGTTGACCTGGAGAATGGTCAGCTTTTCGTCGTAAAGGCAGCGGAAAATACCGCCTGGGATATTTTCAGTCAGCTGCTGCAAATCCTGGCTCTGGGCCTCCAGCTCGCGGGTGGTTTTTTCAATGAAGCGCTGGATACGGGGGTCGGAGGCCGTGAGTATACTCTGGCTGAGCCCAGGCAGGTGGGCACTGCTGTCGATGCGGGCAATGTGCAGCTGACGGAGCCGGAGCACGCCGTCAACCAGGCTGCAGACCAGGCTGCCGGAGAGCTGGACCTCCGGCGCAGTCGAAGCCGGGGTGCCTGCGCGCAGACGCAGCTGGCAGTCTGCCAGACAGTGGGTATTGGACAGGACACGGGTCTCGACAGATGTGTCCAAAATGGTAAAGGGATAGGGAAAGCGGGAGAAATCCGCTTCCAGAACAGCCTCCAGCCCTCCGCTCTCATGTATATTGCTGTGATACAGGCCGGACCAGAGCACATCCTCTGTGGCCATCGAGAGAATTTTTTCGGTATCCCTCATCTCAAAATAGGCCCGCTGTAATTCCTTGACAAAGGCCCTTGTCTTGCGATCGATGCTCATCCTTACACCTCTTCTAACGAATTATAATCGTGACTATCCTCAAAATCACTTTATGGGGGAAACAGCTCTCCAAAACACAGACAGCGTTTTCAAAAGCAGTATATTGATGTTATTATACCGCTAAAAAAACTAAACCACAAGCGAAAAGAAAAAAGAAGAGCTGCCATCCGGGCAGCTCTCAGTAATAATAAATTTCCCCTTAAAGGGCACGGTTAATGGCGGATACCAGGGCAGTTACCGAGGCGACGATGATGTCGTTGTGGATACCGGCGCCCCAGACAGTGCGGCCATCGGGCATGGTGATGCCCACATAGGCAGCGGCCTGGGAGGTGGAGCCCTCTTCCAGCGCGTGTTCTTTATAGATCAGATCGGTGTAGGGGGTGTCCAGGTAATCCTTGAGGGCGTTGCTGACCGCGTCGAAGCGGCCGTTGCCTTCCGCGGACACCATGGTTTTCTGGCCGTCACGCTCAATGGTGATGGTGGCCTTGATGTGCTCGCTCACCTGTTCAAAATGGTATTCGGGCAGAGTGACCGGGTGCTGGATATTGACATAGGTTTTCTCGAAAATATCCCGGACTTCCTCGGCGGAGAGCTCTTTGTGCTTGTGGTCGGAGACATCCTTGACCGTGTACCCCAGGTCCTCGCGCATGCCCTTTGGCAGGTCGTAGCCGTATTTCTGTTCGAGGACATAGCCGATGCCGCCCTTGCCGGACTGGCTGTTGATGCGGATCACGTCCTTTTCGTAGCGGCGGCCAAGGTCGGTGGGGTCAATGAGCAGGTAAGGCACGGTCCACTGGTCACAGTGTTTTTCCTCGCGCCACTGCATGCCCTTGGCGATGGCGTCCTGATGGGAGCCGGAGAAGGCGGCAAAAACGAGGGCGCCGCTGTAGGGCTGGCGTTCGTACACATGCATCCGGGTTGTGCGCTCATAGACCTCGGTGATTTCGGGCAGGTTGTCAAAGTGGAGCTTGGGGTCCACGCCGTGGGTGTACATGTTCAGCGCCAGGGTGATGATGTCCACGTTCCCGGTCCGCTCACCGTTGCCGAAGAGGGTGCCCTCAATGCGGTCCGCGCCGGCCAGGAGGCCCAGCTCGGTATCGGCCACTGCACAGCCGCGGTCGTTGTGGGGGTGCAGGGAGACAATGACGTTTTCCCGGAATTTCAGGTGCTTGCTCATGTACTCGATCTGGCTGGCGTACACATGGGGCATGGACATGGATACCGTGACGGGCAGGTTGATGATGACCTTGCTGTCCGCGGTGGGCTGCCATACGTCCAGCACTGCGTTGCAGATATCCAGGGCAAAATCGACCTCGGTGCCGGTAAAGCTCTCGGGGGAATACTGGAACTGGAAGTTGCCCTCGGTCTCAGCCGCCAGATCCCTCAGCATGACGGCGCCGTCCACAGCGATTTGGATGATCTCTTCCTTGGATTTGCGGAAGACCTGCTCACGCTGGGCCACAGAGGTGGAGTTGTACAGGTGGACAACAGATCTCTTACAGCCCTCCAGGGCCGCGAAGGTCTTGCGGATAATGTGCTCTCTTGCCTGGGTGAGCACCTGGATAGTGACGTCGTCCGGGATCAGGTCCTGTTCGATCAGGGTTCTCAAAAAGATATATTCCGTTTCGGAGGCCGCCGGGAAGCCGACTTCGATTTCCTTAAAGCCCACAGCGACCAGGGTTTTGAAATACTCGATTTTTTCCTCCAGGCTCATGGGAATAATGAGTGCCTGGTTGCCGTCGCGCAGGTCTACAGAGCACCAGATCGGCGCCTCGGTAATATACTCTTTGTGCACCCAGTCAGTGGATTCGACCGGGGGCATAAAATAACCGCGTTTGTATTTCTTGGGGTTCATCATAATGGTAAGTTCTCCTTTTTCAGATTTTAATCGGATCATCTTTTCATTCAATCATTTTGACACTGCTCAGGAGAATGATTGTATGAAAAGACGTTCGTTTTGTTGCCGCTCGTCCGCTGACGCTCCTTACTCGCTGCCAAATTTTTTATAAAAATTTGGACAGTTTAAAGGATCATCTTTTTATACAATCATTTTGACACTGCTCAGGAGAATGATTGTATGAAAAGACGTTCATTTTGTTGCCGCTCGTCCGCTAACGCTCCTTACTCGCTGCCAAATTTTTTATAAAAAATTTGGACAAAACATCAAAAAAATCTCTATATTCACTTAAGAATATAGAGACGAAAGATTTTATCCTACGTGGTACCACTCTAATTTTACAGCATAACGCTGCCTCGTTGGCAGATACGGACCGCACTCGGCCTTATATCCTCCTGGGGTAACGGTCAGGAACCGGCGCCGCCTACTCTCGTGGATTTCAGGGTGCCACTCCGAGGCCAGTTCAGATACCTTTCCCAACTGCTTCGCATCAACCAGCAGCTTTCTGGATGTTCCGGGGATCTTACTATTCCTCATCAATGTGTTGTGATAATCATAATCATTTTAAAGGAATTTGTCAAGGAAAAAATTGTTAAAGTTAAAGAACAAAATTTATCCGCGCCCCAGGCCACAGACTCAAAAGGCTCAAAACCCCGCAGCATAGAAGTTTTGAGCTTTTTGAGCCTGCCTTTCAAGCGTTTATGCGAAAATGACCGCGTACAGGATCACGATGATGCCCAGCACAATGCGGTACCAGCCAAAGGCCTTGAAATCGTGCCTGCGGATATAGCCCATGAGGAACTTGATGGCAAAGACAGAGACCACAAAGGCCACAGCCATGCCAATGAGCAGGATGCCGATTTCCATGCCTGTAAAGCCAACGCCGGTTTTGACAAAGAACTTCACGATTTTTAAGAGGCTGGCGCCCAGCATGACCGGCACAGCCATAAAGAAAGAAAACTCAGCCGCGATATGGCGGGAACAGCCCAGCAGGGAAGCCCCGAGGATGGTGGAGCCAGAGCGGGAAGTTCCCGGCACAATGGACAGCACCTGAAAAAGGCCGATGAACAGAGCCTTTTTATAGCTAAGCTGCTCAAAGCTCCGGATGGCGGGCGTTTTAGCGCAGTTCCGGTTCTCAACAACAATAAAGGCGATTCCGTAGACGATCAGCGCGATGGCCACCGTGACATAGCCGTAAAGCTTTCCTGTGACCAGGTCGTCGAAGGGCAGGCCAATGAGGCCAAGGGGGATAATGCCCACCAGCACCTTGCCCCAGAGGGACCAGGTCCGCTTTTTCTGTATGGGGGATTTACTGGGAGAAAAGGGGTTGAGCTTGTGAAAATACAGCAGGACGACCGCCAGGATAGAACCAAACTGGATGACCACCACAAACATGTCCCAGAAATCCTTAGAGACATTCATGTGGATAAACTGCTCAAATAGAATCATGTGGCCCGTGCTGCTGACCGGAAGCCACTCCGTGATCCCCTGAACAACGCCGAAAAAGGCGGCTTTCAAAAATTCTAAAAACATTGGTATCTCCTTCATCAATTCTTTTGAATAAGCCTATTTTATCATGGAACCGTCCCCGCAACCTAAACACAGGCTTACAATATGCTTACAATTTTGTAACATAGGGGCGCAAACTCAAAAGACTCAAAACCCCACAGCGTGGAAGTTTTGAGTCTTTTGAGCATGTATCTTAAGTTTTTATGCAAACATCACCGCGTAGATAATGACAATGATGCCCAGCGCAATGCGGTAGTAGCCGAAAGCCTTGAAATCGTGCTTGCGGATATAGCCCATGAGGAACTTGATAGCAAAGACAGAGACCACAAAAGCCACGATCATCCCCACTAAAAGGATACCGATCTCTGTACCTGTAAAGCCAATGCCGGTTTTGACAAAGAACTTCACGATTTTTAAGAGGCTGGCGCCCAGCATGACCGGCACAGCCAGGAAGAAAGAAAACTCCGTAGCCACATAGCGGGAGCAGCCCAGCAGGGTGGCGCCAATGATGGTGGAGCCGGAGCGGGAAGTCCCTGGGATCAGGGCCAGGATCTGGAACACGCCGATGAACAGGGCCGTTTTGTAATCCAGCTGCTCAAAATTACGGATGGTCGGATGCTTGGTGCGGTCCATGTTTTCCACCACAATAAAGGCAATCCCGTAAACGATCAGGGTGATGGCGACGGTCACATAGCCGTAGAGCTTGTCGGTGATAAAATCATCAAATAAAAGTCCGATAACAGCAGCCGGAATGACGGCCACCAGTACCTTGCCCCAGAGAGACCAGGTATCCCGTTTCTGCACCGGTGATTTCTTAGGTGAGAAGGGATTGAGTTTATGAAAATACAGCAGAACAACGGCCAGAATGGATCCAAACTGGATGACCACCAGGAACATGTCCCAGAAATCCTTGGATACATTCATATGGATAAACTGTTCAAACAGGATCATATGGCCTGTGCTGCTGATGGGCAGCCACTCCGTGATCCCCTGAACGATCCCGAAAAAGGCCGCTTTTAGCAGTTCTAAAAACATATAGATAACTCCTTACGTATTGATTTTTTAACCGAATAATATTTTACCACAACACCCGATAAATGAACATTAAAAAATTCTTACATTTTTATCATATTAAAGTTATTTTTATATAAAACGGACAAAAAGTATTAAAACTATTTTGTTA
>OIEV01001217.1_pt1 | contig 11638 bp, 9 predicted proteins | sample 1581881 | NCBI WGS metagenome assembly OIEV01 (sample SAMN03279760, study PRJEB24777) | human gut metagenome | isolation source: fecal sample PR121 from 1 month old male Malay infant, vaginally delivered... | place: Singapore | collected 2005-09-16 | reverse complement strand
GTTTAATTCCTTTTATTACCATACTTTTTTCTTTACTTTTGAATCACCGGCTCCGTACTTTTTTTTTTTTACTTCATTTCATTCGTATTATCCTTTGCTTTAATATATTTTTTATAAGCGCGTTGTTTAGGTAATATTTATTGAATACCAAACATTTCCAGCTGAAGCTGTAAGGCGTTATATTGGTATAAAAGATTTGCGGATAATTTTTCGTTCTGCTTTTCCTTTAACGTTTTTGCTCTTTGCCACAGATTGCTTGCCTCGCTATTATTTCCTGATTTTAGCAGGGCATCAATGGTATAAAGATAACTTAAGAGATCACTGTCGTCTTTTCCAATGGCCGCCTTAAAGCTTTCTGCTGCTTTTGGATAATCACCTTCCGCATAATAGAGCTTACCTTTTGTAATATTTTCTTCTTTTGTATATTCCGCATGAAGATGGTCTAACTTATTCCACCACGAGACAGCATCCTTTCGTAGGTTCATATCTTCTAAGTTATTTGAAAGCCCTAATGCGATCAACTTATATGAAGGTATCAGTTTCTCATGGTTATTAAGGGCTTCCTGATCCATTGCTTTGAAAGTATTCTCAATAAAATTCAGATCTGTCTCTGTCCAAGTGTTTAATTTTGAATAGACATTGAGTAAAAGAAATAATGCATCCATTTTTTCATTTGTATCATCAGATGTCTCAATCAAATTTTTAATCTGCTCAACAATTTGTCCTGTGTCACCCTCTCCACTCACAATATTGCGAAGGATTTCTACTTTTTCACCTTTCATGTTTTTTAAAAGGTCTTTTGCGTAGTCCTGGTAAACAGGACTTTCTTGTTCGATACAAAGTTCCGCTAAACGAATTCGGAGAGACTCATCCAAATTCTTTATTGCAGTTCTTTCTCTGAAGACATCAAGGAGCGCTTTATTCTTCTCCCGGAAATTCTCGTCCGTTTTCTGCGGCAGCATGAGCTGATATATCTTTTCATATACATCACTCTGCCCTGGGTCTTTAATCGAAGCATTTAAATAGGCTTCAATTGCATTGCTGTTCTCTCCGGCCTGCTCATACTTTACAGCTTGATTAAAAAAAGAATTGAACTCATTGCGATAAGCCTGAACATTGCTGTAATAGCCAAACATTCCGAGTGTAAAGAAGGCGATACACAAAATGACACTGCTCAGAAAAATGGCCAAACGTGCTTTATACCCTGAAATCGGATCACTTTTTTGTTCAATACGCTGCAAAGCTGCATAAACGTCTTCCGCACTTTTGATCCGCTGCTCATAATTAGCTTCACAACAAAGGCTCAATAAAGATACTAGTTCAGAAGGTTTTTCTTTTTCGTCAAGGAAACTGCAAATGTATTGGCCAAGCTTGCCAATTGAGTATACATCTGTATACGTGCCCACTGGTATTGAACGGTCTGCATACTCCGGCGGTGAAAACTCTGCGGTTCCAGCTCTACGGTTTGTGGTATCTCCTATTTTCTTACAGGCGCCAAAATCAATCATCTTTAAAAATTGATTGTTGATAACAACATTGTCCGGCTTAAGATCACAGTATACATAGCCCTGCTCATGGAGATATTCCATCCCCTGGCAAATCTGTTTCAGCCAATTGATCGCCTGCATAACCGATATTACATTGTTTTCTAAAAATTCACTGAGCTGTACTCCATGAATGTAATCCATGACGATATACAATGCTTCAGGTTGATCGTAAATGGTCGGTAAAACACGCGGGAACATTGGATTTGAAAGCTTTGAGAGCATGATGGCCTCTTCCTTTTGACGCTGATACCCTTGAATATTATCCTTTTTATTTAATACTTTGATTGCCCACATTGCTCCCATCTGCAGGTCGGTGGCCAGATAAACAGTGCTGGTCGCACCTTCACCGATAAGCGATATGAATTTGTAGTGATCATCCAGGGTTGTTCCAATTAATTTTTTCATAACTTTTCACGCTCAGAACTTTTCAGAAGCAGTATATTTTCTTCAATCTGCTTTCGATCTTCAAGGGATTGCGCATTTTCAACTGAGTCTTCCCACCGGTGAATGACAATCGCATAGGTTTTTCTTTTTAGTCCATATAAAGCTAAAGCTCGGTTTGCTTTTATACGAATCGCATAAGCGGTATCGCTTTTGAATTGCTCTTCATTGCTGAGCTCGCAATACTGATCATATGCTTCTCTGAAAAAACCGTCTTTAAGACTAATAGCAGCCTTTCTTTCCCGAATCATGGTGTTCAATTCTGGGCAGTGTCTTTCTGCCAGGTTGAGCATTTCGGTAAAATAGGCATTGATTCCGTTAATATCTCCAAAATGCACCGACTCTGTAAAAAATAAAAATACACCAATGTAACATCTAATCACATCGGTGTATGGAGCCTGACCACTTTTGAGATGATCCAGCTCATTCAACAGGTTAACTCCATCTGCTTTTTGATTCAGTAACATTTACACTCTCCTTTCAAATTTCAAGATGTTTCAGTATTTTCAAATTATTTGATAACTCTATCTTGTTTTGATATACTATTTCTATAAGTATTTAAAAACAAGGTGGGTGAAATAATATGCATATTGTCAACAAAAAACGTTTTATCGCCTGTGTCATTTTAATTGTCCTGATTTTCTCTCTTGGTGGTATTGCACTGTATCGAATCATAAACCGATCTCAGCCAACAAAACCCGTTTCAAATAAGATCAACCATGAACAACGTACTTACACCGCACAATGGAATGACGCTTCTGAGCCGGTTGAAATCCGAAACAACTATATCGTCAACATGACATTAGACACGGAAGAAAAAAGCTATTCGGCGGATATTACCGTCGATGTCTACAACGATTCAGAAGATCCTTGGCAGTCCATTTTTTTTCGGGATTATCCCAGTCAGTTCAGGGATATTGAAAACGGGCGAATCAGTGAGATTTCCACCGCTTCAAACGTATTAACCGGGAGCGCTCTTGATTTATCAAGAGAAGCTGATCCAACGGTGTTCAGCTTTAAGCTGGATGAACCGTTATCTCCTGGAGATACTGCTTCGATTTCCTTTCACTATAAAGCTTTTGTCCCTGTTCTCAATGCCCGTTTTGGTTATCAAAGTGTCGGTGAGGGAAAGAATGACTTTTACCTGGGAAACTGCATTCCTGTATTATGTCCCTATGATGATGGCCAGTTTCAATACTATCCTTATTTCGCCGTTGGTGAATGCTTTTATTCCCGAATGGCAAATTATAAAGTGAATCTAAATATTCCCAGTGACTACAGCGTGATTGGAACAGGCGATTCCATCATTGCCGACGATACTGTCACAAAAAGCTTTGATTTTACTGCCAATGCTGTACGTGATGTGATCTTTGTGATCGGCAATGACTACCATGTCGCATCCGACGTTGTCGACGGTATCACGGTCAACAGCTACTATCATTCTGGCCGCGAAGAAAAGGGCCAAGAAGCACTCAATGTTGCCATGGACACGCTCAAAGATTGTAATTACCGGCTTGGGACATACCCCTATTCGCTATTCAATGTGGTCGAAACCCAGATGGAAATGCTGGGAATGGAATACCCGCAGGTGGTTTTAATCACAATGGCTGACGAGGGGGTTCCTTCGTCCGTTCATGAAATTATGCACCAGTGGTTTTACTCCTTGGTTGGCAGCAACTCCTATACCAGCGCCTGGCTGGACGAAAGCCTGGCAACCTATCTTGCGAATCCGGGGCTCGTTGGTTATTCTGGATACATCACACAGCCTTACAGCGCATTTGCCAGCGATCCGGATTACACACTGGCCATGTACTTTTGTGGAGCGTCAATGTACAACCGCCTGGAAGAAGCATATGGCAAAAGCACTATGACTGATTTCATGCGCCAGATCCTTGAACAATATGCTTATAAAGAGATCTCGACACAGGATTTAGTCAATCTTTTAGCGGAGTACTTCGGCGCCGATAATGAAATTTTAAAAGAATATATTGAACCGCATTATTTAGAAAATGTACCAGCATAGTCACCAACCATTTAAGCCTTTGTGTCTTAGCAAAGGCTTAAATGGTTGGCTATCCTGCTTTATTTCTGTATTTCTTAGTTTTAATAATAATAACACCTTCTTTCAAATCATCAGATTTTCTTTTTAATATTTTTCTTAGTCAATGTACCAGAGGGTTATCCCTCCGGTACCAATGGAGAAGAAATAGAAAATATGGCAATGTCCAGATTCGAACTGGAATAAGCCCTTCTATGCACTCATTGCCATGTTTGGAAGTGGCAGGAGGTTACCACTTCCATTAAAAAGGAAAAGATTGAGGGAACTGCCGGAATTAAACCGGCACCACAATTCACTTTGTAGGCTTTTGCGTTCCCACATTACTTGGATGATCACTTTTGATCAATAAAAAAACCACCTGATTGCGTTCAGACGGCGTGTTATGCTATAATCAACCGTGCAGGGATACCTTGCGGCACCGGTGCGGTAAATTGTGCCCCAGAAGTGGGGTGATGCTTATGGACAGTAACCAGTTAATTCTGATTCTGGCGTTAATCGCTTTTATCCTTGAATGCATCAAAAAAGACAAATAACCGCCCAGCCTAGCAATCTGAAAGCGGTTATCGTTTGATATTGTGGGGCTACCGTGCCCGGTGTCCCTGTTTCTATTTATATTATACCACCTTTTTCTTTATCTAACAACCTTTCTATTTCCTCTTGCGTCAATTGTCTTTGTTTATTTAAGGCTTCTATGATTATGTCCAATGCATCTTTGTTGGACGATAGTATTTCCTTTGTTTCTCGATAAAATTCGTTTGACAATTTTATAATTTCATCGGATAATTCTAAATCTATAAGCGATTTGCTTTTTGTACAGTCATTCATGACGATGTATGCTTTAATTAATTCAGTTGCTTTTGAAAAATCGCTCTCTTGATCACTGATTGTGCCAATGCAGCCATAATGAAACTCGCCTAATACTAACTCTTCAGCAACGGCGCCTGCATATGCTATCAAAATTTGGTCTTTTACGTCTTCCAAATCAAGATTTTTATAAACATAAGTAATTTTAGCAGATGTATGAGCGACATATACCGAATAATACTCCAATTTTTTTAAGTAAGCCATTACTGCGTGTCCTGCTTCATGAATAACCGAAATATTGATGTTATAATCCGCAATTTTATCATCCGCTTCACAAGGGACTTCATCCATTTCTGATGCAATTGCGCCAATCCCGGTCGGTGTCATGTTGTCACCATCAGATTGCTTTTCTTCAAGGAATCTATCAATCCCCCAAAAATATACATTTTTGAGTATTATGATTGTAATTAAGAGAAAGAAGATCGCTCTTACTTCATTTATAATCACATTTTTTGAAAGTTCCTCTGTAACATTCAAAAGTTCTGTGGCTAAACCAAAGAAATTAATTAACAATGTAATGCCGCAAGCAGCAACAAAACATTGTATTAAGTCAATAAAAGCTCCAAACACTGTTAGTTTTTTCATATGGTTCGTAGTCTCTGTCTTTCAAATTTCATTGTTCAAATACTCTACTTCTTTTTAACTTTCTTTTGAGTCATCCAATACAGAATTAAAAGAACAATCGGAACCAGGACAACCGTCGCCGCCGCTAAAACAACATAGCTGCGGTTAACCGTTTCTTTGGTTTCTTCTGCATAAGGCTCTGGAAAAATCCGTTCCCCTCTGACCAAAAGCCGGTGGCTGTTGATACCAATGGGCGTACAGGTTAGCAGGGTCACATAATCCTTGCCCGGTACAGCCTTTAATTCGTCCGTTTGATTGGGTTCGACCACTTTGATCTGATCCACCTGATAGGTCAGAATTTCATCCAGCACGTGGATTTCAAAAGTATCTCCCTCGGTGAGCTGATCCAACTCCGTAAAAAGCTTTGCCTCGTTAAGCCCACTATGGCTTGTGAGGACAGCGTGGCTACCTTCCCCGCCGATGGGCAGTGCGGTTTCTTTGATATGCCCAACACCTTTACGCAGCACCTCGTCACGGGTACCGTGATAAATCGGCAAATTGACCTTAATTTTGTCAATCACAAGCGTTCCCATGATCCCATCCACGTTTAAGCAGTCCAGATAGTTATCTGGAAGGACATAGCCACTGCCCTCGATAAACGGATCGTGTGCGACCATACCACTTAAGCCCTGGTTGTAAGCCAGGGCTTTTTCTTTTTCTTCGGCCATGACAGAAGCGTTCATCTGCTCCACGGTAATTTGATAATCCTGAATCACTTCCCCATGCTGCATATTTGACAGCAGATTTGCGATGATCGGGTACGCCAAAAAACAAGCTCCGATGATAAACATTAAAGTGATGGCCATATTCGATAGAATCCGCTTCATCTGCTGCCTCCTTCTTATATGCTACTCAATTATTCGCTTATTCAGCCTTTTTCGACTTTTTAATTCTTATTACAATCAATGCACCCGCAGCAATCAAACAGATCCCTGCTCCAATGATGAACGTCGTACCGCCATTTGCGCCTGTAAACGGCAGATCATATTTCGGGACGTTGGTGATCGTCACCGAATTAGCGGTTAAGTGTGATACCGAATCGGCTCTCACTTTAAAAGGTTTCTTTGAAAGCTGATAATCCACACCATTGACGTTCTTAGGGGCCTGTGTTTCCACGAGCCAGTACCAGGTGACCGCATCTAAGCTGTTATGCTTGTTGCCCATCACACCATATTCAAGCCCATAGAAATGGGCTTTTCCCTGAGCGTCGGTTGTCACTTCCCAATCTTTGGCGTGATCGGTTGGATCAACAATCGCATTGATGCCCTTATTCGCATCGCTTTCACTGCGATAGATTTTAAACTTTGCACCCGGCAGCGCGATATTTCGATTCGTGCTGTCTACCTTCACCAGGTTGATGCCGGTCGTGTGTGTTTCCGGTTTTTTATCGTCGGGAACGGATACCTGGTCATATTTGACATGCAGGTTGTTGGTATAATCCAGGGAAGCGCCATTGTATATCGCCTGTCCCATAGAGCCCTCAGCCGTTTTATTTAGCACGGTGCGAAACTCAATGTTGATGGTGCCGACGTTGTTGTCCTGGCCTAAACTGTAGACACTCGGTTTTTTAATGTCTTGCAGGGACTGTGCGGCTTCCTTTTTGCCCGTGTCATTCAGGGTGATGGTTAGTTTTCTGCCATTGGCAGCCGTCGGTTCGTTAACGGTGTAGCCTCCGGCACTCATTTTCACACGGTTTCCATGAATATCAACGCGGTATAATTCCGTACTGCCCGATACAAAGTCTAACCGTGTGTCAAGAACATCGGTAATTTGGTAAACATCGCAGGTGGCCATGTCATCCGGCATGGTTGTTTCGATAATCCACTTGTTTTCCTGGCTGATGTCGCAGGTATCGTCCTTGTTGTCCAGCTGTGTAATAAATTTGTCAATTTCCGGGCCTGGCTTCAGTTGGTTCTTTGGATAGATGTGCACATCATAAATCCATCCATCACCTGCCGGATTTGTCAGCGGCAGACTGACTAGACAATCGGCTGCCTTAATATCCACGGCGGGGTTGTCGATCTCCTGAACAAGGTAGATCCCCATCGGAAGCTTACTATTGCCAGTAATGGTTGCCGTTCCCTGGGCATTGGTCGTCAGCGTAACTGGTGTCCATGACGTATCCTGTTTGGTAACGTCACTGTCCTGCATTTTTGTGATTTTAAATTGTACGTCCTGCAAAGCAACAGCGGTACTCGGTACGGTCTGAACGGTTCCGTCACACCTTACCCTTGCCTCTGTAATATCGTCCATCCGGTATTTATGGATGGTGATGCTGCGGTCAATGGCCGGATCTGGAATCCCCTCGCCAGCCGCAAAGGCACTGGCCACAGACGAAAACAGCATGGTCAGGGTCAGTGCCGCACTCGCTGCTCTTTTTATTCCTTTCGTTGATAATAACTCTCTGATTTTCATTCTACTTTTTACCTCTTTCCTCAAATTTTTTGTAACCAGCTACAAAGGCCATGCCTAATAACAATGCGCCTAACAAGCCGTAAAGCACACGGTTCGGATCGTTCGTCCCCGCATAGGGCATTTGAGGATTCGGATAATTGACAAGCTGCAAGCCTGTAGCTGTTTTTTTGAATGCCGGGGCTAAGGGTTTTCCTTTCGCTGTGATGTCAATGGTGTTTGCTTCTGCGTCAATCGTTACCCGCCACTGCCCCTTTGGCAGCTGATAACCGGCCTTTGTTTTCACTTCAACCAGATTATACTCACCGCTGCGAAGATCTCCGAAATTAACATTGCCGTACGTGTCAGATGTCAATTTTTTGATCACAGTCGTCCAACATGAATCGTCTGCTCCTGCCAATTCTGTATGACTGTGATTTTTGGATTCTTCCGGTGTAATTCCTGTTTGGTCAGAATATGCCTTGTCATATTTACAGGCATAAAGCTCAAATTCAACGCCGGGCATTGCCTGACCATTTTCATCCACCTTTTTAAAGGAAAACTCAACTTTTTTGGCCGCATTGGGAACGTCCATGGTCATGGCGTCCTCAGTCCCCGTTACGGTGAAGTAAATGGGGTCGGTCGATAAAATATGATCATGTGGTGCTCTCGTTTCTTTAATGTAGTAATCCCCTGGGAAAAGCTCCACATGAAACCGTCCCAGCTCGTCCGTATCCGCCTCTGCGACCAGCTCATTTGTGTCTTTGTTATAGATCTGAAGATGGGCATTCTGCAATCCATCAAGGGTTTCTTCATCGGTTTTCGTAAACTGGCTATAAACGTTCTTTCCCTTAAAGGCTGCCTTATAGCTTGCAGACATGTTCCCTGATCCCACGGCCAGGGACACAAAAAGGCGCTGTGTATTGGGGACATCCGGATAATAGATCACACAGGCATCGGGAATATTGGCATCGGTACTGAATCGCTTGGCAGTGGTTGGGGTAATGGTTGCGCTCACCTCGCCGCTATAGCTGCCATCAGCATAAAGCATAAAATCATCGTCGTCATAGATGGTAAAGCTGCCCGTATAGTCTCCATAGGTCTGTCCGGAAGTGTTCCGGGCAATCGCGTGGACACCTTGCGGCAGGTTCACGGTGTATTGGCCATGCTCTGAAATATTCGAACATACTGTCTGAAACCAACCGGTTTCCTGACGCTGGTTCGCTCTGTTCCAAGTCGCTTCCTCTCGTTCCGCGACAATGTTCCAGCTCGCATTCCAGTTGGGTGGGTCTTGATAGCTCTTGGTGTTGACCAGATCCGCGACGACTGGATCGGTCATGTAATAACTGCTGTAACTGGATATTCCGGCAATCACACGAATGGCAGCCCAGGTCTGGACATAGTATTCTCCGCTCTGCCCATCATGGTAGCCATGGTACATGACATTTCGAATCCGGTAGCTCTGTACGTTGGCGCTGTCTCGGATATAGGTGATTGGAATATTCGGCCCAGTTGTTTCAGACGGAATATTCAGCGTTGGATCGGCGCAATACGCGATACCATCAACGCCGTTATCACTGATCCGGATGATCGGTGTCGTGGTGGTAATAATGTCGGTGCCGTCCGGGCTGGCAAAATCCGAACTGTAGATCACCCCGTCATCCCATCCTGCAGCATAGGTGCTGATCATGGACTTTTTGTGATCCCCAAGGGGAACCGTCTTTAAATATTCTGGATTGGCAGAGAGGGTGACAATCCCTTCACCGGAATTTCCGACAATGTAGTTGCCCTGATCATCTTTGGGAAATGCGCCCTGCGCATCCTTTGAATCCGTCTGCGGCATCGTTGTTTCACTTGTTGTCTGACTGTCTGATGAAGCCCAAGCCGTATGAATGGACAAAAGAAAACCACTCAGGAAGGAAAACATTAAGAACAGACACAGGGTTGTGACCCCTATTTTCCGCAAATGTTTTTTCAATTTTTACCTCCTCATTTTTTTCTTTGGGCTTAAGGCTTAAATTGTTCCTTTATTGCTCATTCTTAAGCCCACCGTTTCGGTTGATACGGTGTATGTTGGTGCTCTCACGTAACACATGGATTTTCTCCCCTTTCTCTTTTCTTTTGATCAATAAAATAACAGCTCCCTGAGCTGTCTGTTATGGCTGTTTGAAGCCTGATCAATCTGCGGTTATCGTTATTTAATTTAAAAATCGGCATCACCTCCACTAAATGGTGCTTCTTTGAATGGTTGCCGAAGCGGCGTAGCCGCCCCGGCTATTTCAAAGAAATAAAGGAAATGAATGGCGGCGTCTGGTACTGCCCCAGATACGATACAAACCAAGCGTATAATCTGTATCAAAAGACTGAATCTTCACCGCCTTGTTATCAAGGACTCTCTCCCTGTTATCTTTGCTTTGATTAATCACGTTAGCGGCGAATTTTTTCGCCGCAACGTCAACTGCCAGTTTTCCTTCTCTCAGACAATCCCCCGTTCTATCGCATTGACCACATAAGACTATAAATGATAATTAAAATCTGATCAGAAAGTGCAAGAAAATCTGACCAAAAAGTGCAAACACTAAGGTTTTTGCTTTCGCTCTTTTAAGACGATCAATTTCCATTTCATCTTTAGTTGTATTCTTCAAATGCTTAATCCTGAGGTTAATGAGTACAAAAATAAGTAAACCAGCCCCTACAAAAAAGCTCATTCCGATGATTTCCAATTTGTTTAATTCATTAATAATTATACTCTTATCCATTTTATTTCCTTCCTTTAAATTTTTCGCCGCTTCAACAAATTTCCGGTCATGAATCTTTGATCGGGCTTATTTCAAGATAGGTTTCTACATTGCCTGTAGGCCTTAAAGGATGATTCGTTAAGGGAAAAATCTGGTTTTTAAGTAATTCAATTTTTAGATGTTGTACCTTTTCGATTTTTTCTTCATTCAACGCGTGCATCGCACTTAAAATATCTGTATCATCATTGACGCTTACTTCCATATAGTATTCTTCCCGGCGATACCGATTGACCTTGATAAAACAGCGTTTGTCTCCAGACTTTTGCAAGATTTTGTTGTTCAATTCAAGGTATTTCCGTTGTGCGCCTGTTGCACCCTGCCAAAACTCCGGATACTGGTCAACATCAATCTCTTTTTGTAAGGCTAACCGAATCCAGGTCATTGAACGTGCATCAATGTCAAACCTCGCATATTTGCTGACATCCACACCGCCGATCATTCCCTGCATGATTTCATGCATCTGTTTCGCGTTAAACCGTGGATCTTGAAAAACCGTTGGGTCAATCCCCTGATTTAATGCGTCAAATAGTTCATACATCTGCTCATGACTGTATTTCGGATCCGCGTAAAGTTCCACTGGCACATCAATGGATAAGCCATAGTCAATTGCCTGAATCTGTTTAAAACTGTACTTCGTGTTATATTTTGTCTCAAGCTGCCTGATCTTTTCTTCCAAGTCGGGCACTTCTCGTTTACTCTTTCTGGTCATAGAACCACTCCTATTTTACTTTATTTAAAAATATTCCTTTTCGGTGAAAAAGGATTAATTGTCAGCATCCCGTCGATAGAAATAATCCTCTGACAAAGGTTGAATTTCTTCGATAAAACCCGACTCATTTTTTGTATACGTCCATATTTCATCCACCTTTTTATGAACAATGAAAGCATTTCTGTTATTATACTTTTCATTTTTT
>OIEV01001207.1_pt1 | contig 11749 bp, 4 predicted proteins | sample 1581881 | NCBI WGS metagenome assembly OIEV01 (sample SAMN03279760, study PRJEB24777) | human gut metagenome | isolation source: fecal sample PR121 from 1 month old male Malay infant, vaginally delivered... | place: Singapore | collected 2005-09-16 | reverse complement strand
GTGAATAACAGTGAAAAAAATGATTGATCGGTTAATAGGAATTGTCCGAAACGCTGTGTTTGGGCAAAAAATACTAATGCGTGATTTATTGGAAAATTGGCTTAAGGAAAAAGAAAAAGAGGGAAAAGTAAAAATAAAAACATTGGAAAACTACCGGAGACAGGTTCGTGTACATTTAATACCAATGCTGGGCGAATATGAAGTACAGGATATTACAACAGAAGTTTTACAAGATTTTGTATTCTATTTAGAGGAAGAAAATGGGTTAAACCCTACAACGGTTAAAAATATTTTTGGACGGATAGCGACTGTCTTAAAGAAAGCACATGAAGACGGCATTATTTTTGAAAACCCGTGTAACAGTGTTGTGCTCCCAAAGGCAAACGCAAGAACGGGTAAGGCATTAAACCGATTAGAGCAGGATAAGCTTGAAAAAGTATTGAGTAATGACGAAGGGAGCAAAACTTTATCTGTTTATATTGCTTTACATAGCGGGCTGCGGATTTCTGAAGTTACAGCTTTAAAATGGAAAGATATTGATATGGAAAATGAATTTATCTATGTAAGGCATAGCTTTCAACGGATTAGCCAGCAAATGACAGATGGCACCCATAAAAGCAGTCTGCTTCTTGGAAAACCAAAATCGCTTAAGTCGGTTCGCAGTATTCCGATGAACGATCTTCTGGCAATGAAGATAAAAGAATACTATAAAGGATTAGAAAAGTGGCAGCGAAAGGGTGAGATGTTTGTTATCAGTAAAGGAAATGGCAGTTTTTATGATGTGAGAACCATTCAACGCTATTTTAATGATGTCTGTAAAGTGGCGTGTATCGACCATCATCATTTTCACGACCTCCGGCATACTTTTGCAACAAACGCAAAAGCCTGTGGCATTGATATTCAATTAATCAGTGAAATGCTGGGACATGCTCAGATAAAGACGACAATGGATATCTATGTGCATCCATCCGATACTGACAAACAGAATGCAATACAGCTTATGAACCGTTTAAATAAAGATAAGTGTCCGCACCGATTGAGAAAGCAAATTGAAAATATGTTGGAAGAAATATATCCAAAAGTTGTATGATGACGCAAAATACATAATTTTGCGACTTTTTGAAGGATTTTAGCGGTAATAGTATACCCTAAAAAGCAAAAAAGACAAGGATGAAATGAAAAATGCTTGAAGCTGTTAACGAATATTTAAGGAATTGTCCGGGAGAGGTCCAGAAGCATTGCCAGAGAACCGGCGTCCTCATGGATGAAATTTTAAAGCAGCTGAACCAGGAAAGTGAAATGAGCGCTGTCCGGTTAGCCGGCCACCGGCCATATTACTACCATGATCTCGGCAAGTGCATTGTGCCAGGGGGCGTTTTAAAGAAAGAGCAGAACCTGAGCCCGGGAGAATGGAAAATCATGAAACGGCACACACGCTTTGGGCGTATCTTGTTTGAACAGCTCAGAGAGCTGGCAGAAAATTCGGAGGAAAAAGCCTTCTGCCGGATTGGAGGCATGGTGTGCCGGGACCATCACGAACGGTGGGACGGCGGCGGTTACCCGTCGGGGCTGAAAGGAACGGCCATCCCGTTTCTGGCAAGGGTATGCGCTGTGGCAGACAGCTGGGACGCCATGGTTAACAACCGGTGCTACCGGTGCCGGCTATCAGCCAAGGACGCCTTAAGTGAAATTGAGAAAGGCATGGGCACTCAGTTTGACCCCGAGATCGCCGCGGCTTTTCTCCAAATGAAAAAACACGCTATTCACAGAGAAAGCCAAAAGCAACCCTCTGTTGAATATATAGTGAGATGAAACGGTACGCGCCAAAAGCCGTTTCATGCTTAATCTCACCTTTTTACCTTTTTTTTGTAATGGCAGGAGAGAAATGTTCCAACCAGCGCAGCTCTCTTCTGCCCCCTTAAAGGTTATTCACGGTCAGGTACCGATGAATAGAAGTCTTTTATCAAGCGGTACGCGGTCAGCAAAGGAACAGAAAACCGAGTGTTAATCAACGGGTAAAGGAGGGATGATGCTGCTTGTGGGTTGAGCGGATCATGCGGTAGAAGACAGGTTATCATGGATAACGAAAAGATTAAAAAACGAAAGGATACAAAATGAATAAAAATGATTTAATAAGGGGCGGAACGCTTTTTAAGCCTTTGTTGGTATTGGTTTTAAGCATGGTGCTGCTGCTGTCAGGCGCTGTCCTGCCTGCCAGAGAAGCCCAAGCGGCACCAGCAGCGCCCAAGCCAACAAGAGAAGTGGATTTGTCGCAAGGAAATGTGACCGTTAAAGATAAAGAAGTCGTCCGTGTCTATCAAAATTCCGGTACGACGACAGTGAATAATATTACAGTGCCAAACGGGGTTAACGCAACGGTCATTTTGGAAAATGTAAATCGAGTACTAAATGGGAGTGGCTATGCTTTCTTTAATATTATGGAAAATGCGAATGTGAAGATTTTACTTAAAGGAAAAAACAAGTCAACAACCAGTGGTACCATTGCTGGTTTGAATGTGGCTATACGTAAAGGATCGAGTCTTACCATTGAAGATTATGGTAATGGTGATGGAGAGTTAGATATAGCTCATCTTACAAATGGAGGTAATTCTTATCCGATACTTGGTGCTATAGACGGTGGAACAGGATCGTTAACCATTAATTCGGGTAAAGTTATAGCAACATCAAGGTATTGGGGAACAGCCATTGGTGCAGGCGATAATTCAACTCTAAACCTAACGGTCAATGATCCAGCGGTTGTTGAAGCACATTCTTTAGGACAAGGGGCGGCGATTGGAACTATTTCAGGTCAAACAGTCAATGCAACAGTCAATGCAACAATCAATGGTGGAACTGTAAGAGCAGACAATTGTTCGGAATGGATGATAGGATCAAATATGCGTGCGGGTGCTGTTATAGGAACTGGAGTTGCTGAGAAAGGGACTCAAAATGTCACTTTAAATATTCCTAAAGCATCAACAGCCAAGTTATACCTTGACACTTTTTATGGCGGTGCTGCCATTGGGGGCTCTGGCTCTGCAAATGTTGCTGCAAATGGCTTGCTTTCTGGTTCTTCAAAGCAATCGGTAACGGCTAACATTGAAGGTGGTACTCTTGACATTGTAGTGCGGGGACAAGGCGCTGGTATTGGTTCAGGGGCCGGTGTAACTTATAACCAGACCATTGAAGCCAATATCGGCGGCGGTAACATCACCATCCACAATGATCTGGACATAGCGGACACAAAAGCCGGCGACGCGACCGGTCCTGCCATTGGCGTGGGGCTGCTGACACAGAACGCCACCGTGACCTGCAACGTCACCGGCGGAAATCTCCAGATGCTTTCCCAGGATAAGGGCGACAAAGCTGCCGCCTCCCCGGCGATTGGGGTTGGCGCCATGAACAAAAAGCACCCCACCACCAGCAAATGGACCCAGTCCAAAGGGAATACCGTGAACTTCAATGTTAAAGGCGGTACGATAAGCGCGGAGACCCGTTCAAGTGATAAAACCATTATGGACGTCGGCGCCATTGAAAATAATGACCTGAACGTAAAGGTGGATGGCGGCTCCTTCAACGTGGTTAACGGGCAAATGAGCGTCAAAGCGCAGAACAGTAAGACCAAGGACGTCTACCCGGCCACCGTCTGTCTTGGCAATATGTCCGGTACGAGTACGGTGGACAGCGCCACCATTGACGGTCAAAGCTATGGCAGCGACCTGAAAACACAGTCCGGGAAGCTCTATTTATGGACCACCCCCGGCATCAAAAAAATCATCGCTTCGGTTGCCGGAGATTCCAGAGATTACACCAATCCAAAAGCTGACCTGGCCTATGGCAGTGGTTTTACCTTTACTGAACCAAACGTGTCTTTAAAGAAAACCGTTGTTCCGGCCGATTTGGGACGCTTTAGCATAAAGAGCGTTGGCGAAGACAACGTAACCGTCCAGGTAAGCGGTGTGGTAAGCGGCGTGCCCGTGGCGGTACAGGCCTTTGACCACTTAACCGGGAAGCCTGTTGGTAATCCTCAGAGTGTTACCTCCGGCAAGACCGACTATACCTTTACGGGACTGTCAAAGAATAAAACATATGATATTAAAACCTTTGTCAGCGATCAGGAGAATTATTGGGAAGCCGAAAGCGACGCTTTCATGGTTAAGCCCTTTGCCTACGCGCCGGAACTGGCCGACGCGCAACTGAGAGGGCCTTATGAAGGCAGTGTCGCCGTCGGAAACGGCGATTATACCTACGCTTTGGCACCAGGCGCCGCCTTACCGGAGGGCTTAAAGCTCACCCGTGATGGCCAGATTACCGGCACACCGACTGCGACCGGCAGCACGATCTTTAACGTCATCGCCACCGCCGCCGACCAAGACATTGCCCAAGGCAACAGCCGTACCGCGACGGTGACCCTGAACGTGGTTCCCATTACAAGCGAAGCCACACTGGTGGACGCGCTGGGACAGCCGCTGGAAGGCTGTAGCTGCAAGATAGAGACCCAAACACTCAACGACGAAATTGGTGTTGGCGACGTTGTGGCATACACCGTGACCCCCTGCCCAGAGCATGTATTTGTCAAGTTCAACTTAAATGGACAGGATATTGGGGCAGGTGGTGTACAAGTGGTTAACGGCATTGCCAAATATTCTTATACGGTAAAACCAGGGGACAAAAACCTAAACATGAGAGCATTCATGGATAACCGGGAAATCATCGGGCTGGAAAAGGTAAGCGAAGCGCCAGACCTTGACCTCTTTGCGAATGACGAGAAGAATACCAGCGCCGAGAAGCTGCAAAGCCATATTGACAATAGCGTTGTGCTGAGAGCCACCTATAACGACAACACAACGAAAGAGGGCAAAGCCTCCGAGCTGGGGCTGAGCTGGACGACCAATGACGGTTACAACCTCAAAGGAAACACCTACCACTACGTTGTAAGCAGCGGTGACGCCAGTGTGAAACAAGTGCTGACCGTTAACAGCGTGAAGGCAGAGCTGAACCCGCTAAACGATGTCATGCGCACAGTAAGCGCCGAAGGCTATCCAACCATTGAAGCCCTGGGCTTACCGAAAACCGCGGACTGTCAATACCCGGACGGTGTTACCGTCAGTGAGGCGGACCGCCACCCTGCCATTAACTGGACCACCGAAGTGCCAGCAGATTTTGGCAAGACCGCGACCGAAGCACCCGTTGTGTTTGAAGGAACCGCCGCCGTACCGGCATGGGCGACCATCACAAGCAACGCGGTTTCCGTCAATGTGAGCATTCGCGATGGCGCGCTGACAATCACCGGACTGGAAAAGGTAGGCGAAGCGCCAGACCTTAACCTCTTTGCGAATGATGAGAACAATGCCAGCGCCGAGGAGCTGCAAAGCTATATCGACCATAACATTATTCTGAAAGCCACCTATAACAATGGCACAACGAAAAACGGCAAAGCCTCCGATCTGGGGCTGAACTGGGCGACCAATGACGCTTACAACCTCAAGGGAAACACCTACCACTACGTTGTACGCGGCGGTGACGCCATGGTGGAACAAGTGCTGACCGTTAACAGCGTGAACGCAGAGCTGGACCCGTTAAACGATATAATGCGCACAGTAAGCGCCGACGGCTATCCAACCATTGAAGCCCTGGGCTTACCGAAAACCGTTGGCTGTAAATACCCGGCCGGCGTCACCGTCAGTGAGGCGGACCGTCAACCCGCCATTAACTGGACCACCGAAGTGCCAGTGGATTTTGGCAAGACCGCGACCGAAACACCCGTTGTGTTTGAAGGAACCGCCGCCGTACCGGCATGGGCGACCATCACAAGCAACGCGGTTTCCGTCAATGTGAGCATTAGCGATAAGGTTATTTTGATTCCGGAAATTAAGATTGCCGATAAAGTCTATGACGGCACAAAAGACGCCGTGGTGGCCGAAACGCCGGCCTTAGATCCAGCGTCCTTAATCGCAGGATCCGAAGTCCAGTTAGAAGGCACAGCCGTTGCAGTGTTCAACGCAGCCGACGCTGGAAACAACATACCAGTGAAGGTGACCGGCTTAACCCTGACCGGCGCCGACGCTGGTCGATACATTCTGGATTTAAACCAGGCAACCGGCAACATTATCCCGGCAACGATCACCCTTTCCGATATTACCCTGGAAGACAAGACCGTGACCGAAGACGGCAATCCTCAGACCCTTGAAATCAAAGGCACCCTGCCTGAGGGTGTGAGCGTCAGCTACACCTATGAGAGAGAAGGTTCGGGCGAGGCGGTGAACCTGCCGCCAAGCGTTCCGGGGACTTATACGGTAACTGCCACCTTTAAAACCGACGCCAACCATGTGGTTGAACCTGAAACCATGAGCGCAAAGCTCGTGATTAAAGAAAAGACCGCGGGCGTGGTGGTGGAAGAAATCACCACCGGCCTGACCGAAGAACAGGCAGCCGGCATGAACGCCGCAATCCTGAAAAACGGGGAAGCGGTACAGGTAGGGGATACCGTAATGGCCGGAGACAAACTGACGTATCAGTTTGCGCCCGCCGCAGTCCGTGAAGCCTATGTGCCTTACGCCTTTACCATGAACGGCGAAACCGTTGTGTTAACAAAATTGGCAGAAGGCAAAGGCTATAGCGCCGAATACACCATTAAAGAAGGCGATACCGCGCTTAAAGCAGACGCCAAATGCGTTCTGTTAGGCAACTTCAGCGGCGATGACAAGATTAACATTATCGACGCACAGCAGATTGCCCAGACAGCAGCGGCCGGCGGCGAGATTGGAGACATCCAAAAAGCAGCCGGAGACGTCAACTTTGACGGAAAGATCAATGTTATTGACGCCCAGAGAGTGGCACAATACGCAGCGGATACAAGCGTTGTTTTTTAGAAAAGTTTTTAAATTTTAGACACTGTTACTAAGGTTATTAAGCGCGCGGACAAAAACGCCGCGCGCTTGATATAAATTTTTATTCTATTTTCTTTAAGGAGGAAAAAATGAAAGCAAAAACACTTTCAAGCAGACTGATCGCAGGCTTCCTGGGACTGAGTCTGCTCGCATCAGCGGCGATTCCGGGGGTCATGCCGCGAGCGAAAGCAGCAGAAGGCGCGGCAACATTTACGGCCGTGTCCGATAAAACAGAGGTGCACCCAGGCGGTACCTTTACCGTGGCTGTTTCAGTGACCCCGGAACCAACGGTGGGCTCCTACGAAGCGGCGCTGGATTATGACCATGATAAACTGGAAGTCGCCGGCACAACGGAATCAAGTTATGTCATGAACTTTGAACCCGGCGGCGGCGGCGGTTCTACCGGCGTTTACGCCAACTGGTTTGATCCAACAGGGAAAAAACCCATGACTGAAACAACCGATCTGTTTACCGTAACCTTCAAGGTTAAAGACGGCGCAATCGGCGATGCCGGCCTTGGGATGGACCCCCGCGTTGTAGGAAATGCTGCCGCCGAAGACATCACTGCCAACTGCAGCGGTACTGCCAGCAGCGTGAACATTACCGAAGCGCCGCCGGCCCCAGTACCGGTTACCGGTGTATCCGTATCCTTAGACGCTTCCGAGCTGTTCCCGGGACAGAGCGCCCAGGCCACCGCAGTGGTTGAGCCGGCAGGCGCCGACAACCCCAACGTGGCATGGACCTCTTCAGACGATGCGGTCGCAACCGTTGACGCAGACGGTAAAGTGACCGATGTGGCCCCAGGAACCGCCAGCATTACGGCAACCACTGAGGACGGGGGATTCACCGCTTCCGCAGATGTAACGGTAAAAGCAGATATCGTCAAAGCCTTAGCTGTCGCGGCAGCGCCGACCAAGGTGGATTACCTTCAGGGCGACGCCATCGATTTAACCGGCGGTAAATTAACGGTGACCTATGAACAGGCAGGCGATGTCGAAATGGATATGACCCAGGCCACCGCCATTGTGGACATGAACCAGGTCGGCGAAGCCGTACCGGTCGCCATTGAATTTGGCGGACAGAAGCTGGAAAACGCTTTTACCATCAACATTAAAGCAGCCACGGTTACCGCGTTGGAACTGATCCAGGCACCGACTGGAAAAACCACCGTTGGCGATGCAATGCCAAACCTGGAAGGCGGCATGATGAAAGCCACCATCAATGATGGCGAAGCCGTCCGTGAGCTGCCATTATCCGACGCTGAAATCACCGGCTATGACAAAACAAAAGCCGGCGAACAGACCTTAACCGCAACCTATGGCGGCAAGTCCATTGAATTTAAAATTACCGTTTCTGAGGCTTCAGCAGGCGGCGGCGGAACCATTGACGGCAATACCGATGGCAAAACCCCATCCAACGTCAAAAATCCAGTAACCGGCTTAAACTTCTCTCAGGATGCGGTCAATGGTTTTGGTTTCCTGACAACCGGTTTAGCCATTTTAGTGGTTTCCGGCATCAAGGTTTTCCGTATGAGAAGAAAAATGCAGTAATCCCTTATAGGGTGAACACAAAAGAATACGAACAAATCATCGTTTAATTATTACACACACAAATCATTTAAGCACACCGGAAAGAAGCGCGATCTTCTTTTCAGCACACAAAAAAACACGAAATTCTAAGACAAAAAGCATTTAACACAATTGGGCGGACGTTGGATTTTGCAGCCAATCTGGAAAAGCAAAACGAGCGCCCGCCCTTATTGCATATGAGATTGGACAGTAAAAGGAGAAATCATCCATGAAGAAAAAAATGAGAACAAAAGAAATACCGCAAAAAGTTGCGGCAGGCGTCATGTCCGGCGTGATGCTCTTGAGCTCTACCGGCGCGACGGCATTGGCGCAGGAGATCCAGGGAACCGAGCTTTTTAAGGGGGATGATGCAAAGCAGACCGCAAAAGGCATTGTAAAGACGGCGGCGCAAAGCGCCCCAACCCTTGCGAGCCGTACGGACACCACGGTCACCCTGAACAGTGAAGCAGAGTTATATTACGCGTATACAGAAGCGAATAAAGCACCATCCGCGTATACCTGGACCAAGGCAAGCGGCGACACCGTCACCATCAGCGGCCTGACAGCAGGCACCTCCTATGATTTCGTCTGCGCTGCCGATAACCAGGGAACGGGGATGAGCCCTGCCAGTACAATTTATACCCTCCAGGCAGCGCCGGCAGACCCAGAAAACTGCGCGGTGGTAACGTATCCGGAGGAAACCATGACCATTAACGCAGGCTATGAAATGAATACGCAAAAGGACTTTAATGGGGATCAGGTGGCGAACGGGGCTTCGATTTCTGCTTTTATTGGCAAAAACCTTTATGTGCGCGCCGCTAAGAACGGGGAAATCCCGGCAGGGGTTGCCGCGGCATACGCCATTGACGCCCGGCCCGAAAACACCACCTCGGTGCCGGCCGACCAGATTACCCGAAGCACCACCGGTTTTCACTTTACGCCCAACCCTCAGGGCGTTTACCAGTATACCGGCGGCGGCCAGACCACGCCAAAAACCATTGTGGGCGGGAAGGTGACAGGCCTGCAGCCCGGAACGGTTTACAGCCTCATTGATTACACCGCGGCGACCGTAAATGCTTTTAAATCCGGCACCAACACCCAGGAAATCCGTACCAAGAGCGTGGTGGCGCCAGCTACCAAGGACGGCCCGGGCCAGTCCGATCTGGCCAATACCGTCAAAGCCGACAAAACAGAAGCCGATCTTGGCGAGACCATTACCTATACCGTCACCTATGGGGAGGGCTATACGCCAAGTATGACCATTGGCGGCGATGAACGGGCCTTTGATACCGCAGCGGTAGATCCAGAGACCAAAACAGCGGTCTTTCAATACACGGTAAAAGCAGAGGACACCACGGTCAGCGCAGTGGCCCACTTTAACGCGCGCGCCGTAAAAGGCGTTGACGCCCAGGCGCCCAAAACGCTCTACGCAAACGATCCTTCGAACCAGTCTGCCCAGGCGCTGGCCGAGAGCCTGCCGAAAAAGGTGGGCGTAACCTACGATAACCAGACAAAAGGAGAAGAAGATGCGTCCTGGCAGCTGAAAAAGGAGAGCGCCTGGAACATAAAGGGGGGCGACTATACCTATGAAGCCCAGGTTGGCGAAGCCAGGGCGGCTCAGGATGTTAAGGTGCTGCCCGTGGTTGCCGCTTTTGAGCCGATCGGGGATATTAAGCTTCCAGTGAAGACCGGGGGCTATACCGCCAAGGAGCTGGGGCTTATAAGCAGCATTGAGGTGACCTATACCAGCACCGGCTTTGAAACCCAGACCGACAAAGCCGTACCGGTTGTGTGGAGCCCGGCAGTGCCGTCCGGCTTTGGCGCAAACCAGACCGATGGCGCGACTTTTACGGGTACGGTAAGCGTTCCTGAATGGGCAACGATTCCGGATCCAACATTGAGCCGGGAAGTTACCTTTGGTATTCCGGTAACGGTGAGTGGATTAGTTTTCTATGATAAGCCCTATGACGGAACCGATACTGCCAGTTGGAATGTAAATGACATTGACAAGATGAGCCTTAAGGTGAACGGAACGACCTTACAAGGATACGCCTTGCAAAAAGATGGCAGTGCGACGATCCATCTGGACAGCCCCAACGTGGGCAAACGCACCATCGCAGGCGTCTCCGGCATTACCATCGCAGGCCCAGAAGCGGATCAATACGTTCTGGATTTCAGCGGCATGACCGCCACCATCACCAAGCAGACCAACGTCACAGCCCCGGACGCGGTGACGGTAGCATCCGACAGTGTCACCGATACCAGCGCAGCCGTCAGCGTGACAAATCCGGCTGAGGGCTATCTGTTGGAATACGCCAGCGCCGAAGCGGGTCAGCAGCCCACGATCTGGCAGACAAGCGGTACCTTTACCGGCTTAAAACCCGGCACCGCGTATGACTTCTATGCCCGCTACGCCGAAACCAGCAATAACGCCGCGTCTGAGGCGACAAAGACAGCCACACCCACCAAAACCAACGCCCAGGTTGCAGCGCCCACCAAGGCAGGCGCTGGGAAACAGGATGCGGGCTGTACCATCACCGCCAATGTCGAACATGCCGCCGTAGGCAGTGATGTCACTTATACAGTGAAGCCGTCTGAAAATTATAGTGTTGATGAGAACACCAGCCTGAAAATCAACGGCACAGCCGTTACGCTGACAAAAGGTGACACAGACGCAAACGGGCTTTCAACCTATACGGCAACCTATAAAGTTACAGAGGACGATACGGTCATCCAGGCCGAAGCAACCTTTAACAAACGGGCGGTTAAAAAAGTTACAGCCCCCGACCCCATCACCACGACAGCCAACGACCCAATTAATGCCAGTCAGCAGGCCCTGGAGCAGAGCCTGCCCCAGACCCTTGAAGTTAAGTATGACAATGGGGTAACGGGACAGGAGCTTGTACAGTGGGCTAAAAAGAGTGGAAGTCCAGACTGGGACGCTAAAGGGAAGACTTATACCTATACCGGCACCTTGTTCAGTGATAAGAGCAAGACAGCCGAAATAACGGTCACGATCAATCCAGTAAAGGCCACCATCCCCCCCATTCCAGAAAAGACCATCGCCATCCGTGAAAAGGCCTACACCATGGAAGAGCTGGGACTGGGCAGCACCTTTGAAGTTAGCTTTGACAATAGCGTTGCCCCCATGGATTGTCCGGTGAGCTGGAACCCGAATACACCGGGCGATTTTGGCACCACGGGCAGTAAGGAAACCAGCAAGACGTTTGCCGGAACCGTCACCCTGCCGGCCTGGGCCACAGCGCCAAGTGCAGTGCCCCCGGTTGACCC
>OIEV01001183.1_pt1 | contig 12005 bp, 12 predicted proteins | sample 1581881 | NCBI WGS metagenome assembly OIEV01 (sample SAMN03279760, study PRJEB24777) | human gut metagenome | isolation source: fecal sample PR121 from 1 month old male Malay infant, vaginally delivered... | place: Singapore | collected 2005-09-16 | reverse complement strand
AGGGCGGCCGGGGAAAGGCGGCCTCTGCCCGGGCCGGACGGGGGCCCTGCCCCCATGCCCGGCAGCGTCAGCGTTGGCAGCCGGGCTGCCGCGGTGCTGGAAGGGCATTAATCATCGTTTCCCTAGCAGCGACGCTGGAATTCAAATATCCAAGCAGTGGATAAATAATTTTCTCATCTGGGTAAATTCCCATTCCGGTCATTTCTGATAAATCATTGCACTTATATCTAAATGATGGCGAATTGCCACTGATATCAGTCCAGGTAATATATGGTTTAAACTTTAAATTATTATTATAATCTTGAGCATGGTTACCTTTTGCTCTGGCACTCTCAAAGACATATCTACCGTTGTCCTTCCAATTAACTACATATTCATTATTCCCCCACCATTTTCGATAAGACCCACCTTTATTACATGGATACCAACAATACTTGGGCAAGAATGTATCTTTCCATGACGAAGCATTAAAGAGGATCCTTGCAGCATCAATCTCCCACCAGTTTCTTAAAAAGCATTCGTTATTGCCCGTTTTTATTCCGACTGATGATGCACCGCAGCTTTCTACTTTGTCGAATTCGGCAAAGGCAGAAAGCATGGCCTCGCTTACCCAATAGCCGATGGGCCATCCTGGAATACTTTTGAATTTACAAGCATTAACTTCATAGAGCTGGTCATGCTTTGGATTCGCCGTCACATCGTGCAGTGCTGATGCCTTTGACATCTCGTTGGGATAATCCACCAGGCGAACATATGTTCCTGTTCCATAAGGTTTACCATTTGAAAAAACCGTCGCAGCTGTCTGAACTACCTCACCGTTTATTGCATCAAACCCATGTGCGCCAAGATGCGCCATCGAGACGATGCTCCAGCGCTCAATGATAGCCTTGCGCATCTTCTCGAACGAGCCGAGGAACATCCAGCCTTGCATTGTGACTTCGGCAGCGTAACCCAAATGCTCAAGCATCTCGATGCCACGCTTGATGAAGCAGGTGCATAGGTCGCTTTTCTCGTCGGGGTAGTTCTCTTTTATCCACTGACTCGTCCATGCATCGAACTTGCTGCTCCCCATGTACGGCGGGTTCGCAATCACGCAGCTATAGCGCTTGCCTAGCGCTTCCAGAGCTGCCTTCATCTTTCCAAGCTTGGAGGGCGTCTCCTTGTTGAAGACATCAGGCCCTTTGCCCACAACCTCAAGAGTGTCCTCCACATCCTGCAGGTCCTCAGGCTTGGGCACATACAGGCTTCCGCACTCCGTGAGGTGCTTGAAGGCGTCGAGCAGAGCGTGATTCTCAGCAAGCGCCGTACCCTGTATCTCCTGTGCCGTGAACGTGATGGGTTCTAGCACCGTTATGTGCGGGTCCACGCCCTTCTTGAAGAAGCCTGGGTCCTTCTCACGCGCCTTCATCTCAAGCGCGAAGCTCGCTATCTCTGCTGCGCGCGGGTCGATTTCCATGCCATAGAGGTTATTTTCCAGTATGAGGGCCGGAATCTCCGCGTCCATATAACCCTCTTCCTGATACATCTGGAAGAGCAGGTCAAAGGCATACACTAGGATGTGGCCGCTCCCGCAGGCGGGATCGCACACCGTAATATCCTCGGGACCGTCCACCTCAATGAAAGGGCCCTCGCCCTTTTGCGGGGCGATATAGTAATCCATCTGCCCTGAAAGGCCCGAATCAGGGTTGTTGAGCATCCACAGGCGGCCAAGCGAGTTCTCCGCGAGGAAGCGCACGATGTAGTTGGGCGTAAACAGCTGCGTGGCTGGGGCGATGTCCTTGGGCTTCGCCTTGTCCTTGCTGTCGTTCCATTCCTTGCGACGTTCGGCGATATAGAACTGGTAGAGCCAGCCCAGGACCTCGACCGACCCGCATGCCTCATCGTCCATGCCAGAGACGATACGCGCAATGATACCGTCGTTTGCCACGAGGTTGGTGGGGTGGAGCAGACGCATGGCGCTCTGCTCCTCCAGGCTCCCGTCAAAGAGGTAGCCCATGGATTTCTTGAATGCAGCACACGCGGAAAGAAGCAGCAACGTATATGCCTCCCCGAGTGGGTTTGTGGCAGGCTTGCTGCCGTCGAGGAGCGCAACTACCTGAGTCTTTTCTTCTGGGGACAGCGGGAATTCTGGGTGAAGGATACCCCGGCGTGCGTCCGCAAGGATTGCTGGCAGACTCTCACCAGGGCGCGCCGTGACACAGCCCACTGGCGTGTAGCCCTTCGCATCCATGTAGCGTAACGCACACAGCCGGTTGAACCAGGTATAGGCAACACGTTCGACAAGGGCATCGGGATCGGCCTCCGCGAGCTGCTCCACACGTTTGACGTCCGATGGAAAAGCGAGACGCTCGGCGCTCTCGGGCTTGAGCACTCGCTCCAGGCTGTCAGAGACGTCTTTGCGCAGGGCGTCGCGGGCACCCTGGGCGAGCCTGGCTATACGGTGGGAGTCCATGGGTAACCTCCTAGAGGATGATTCTCTCGTTTGCCTGCACGTGGCGCAGCAGCTCCTGTCTGAGCGAGGAAACGAACTCCTCAACATCTTCGGGGGTTGAAATCGCAGCGCTCCCATAGCTCGCGGGGCGTGGCAGGTCGGCATATTGCACCGTTTTCACCTGCGGCTCCTTTGGAGGTACAGGACTCGCCGGAGGATTCTCCACGATCTGCGTGGGCCCAGCGGCAGCGCGCCCCTCCGCTTGGTTCTGCGGCGGAGCAGGCTCCGGCGCGGGCTCCACAAGCGAGTAGAGTTGCGACGAGCGCTCGCGCTTGAATGCGGGTACGGCATCGCGAAGCGTGAGTACCTGCGAAGTCTGCTCGATGCTGTTGCGGCAACCGTCAAAAAGCCGGTCGCATTCGGCCTTTGCCTGCGCACTGGCATCGATGTAGTTCTGCTCCACCTTGAACTGGGCAGCAAACTCATCGAGCGATTTGAGTGCCGATGCTCTCGCGGTGTCGATGGCGTTGTTGATTGCTTCACGCATCTGCTTCATCAGACGGTTGGCTTGAGGAGCACTGCTCATCTTGTAGCAATCCGGGCTGGAGAGAATCTCTGCCAGCTGACGGTCTTTCTCCGATGCCTCCGGCACCGCCGAGATGTTGGCCGCCTGTCCCATACGAAACGAATTAGCCTCGGCGAAAATCTCTCCTGGTCTGCCGTTGGCGAACGCACTCATGTCATTGATGTCATCGATGATGGCTTTGATGCCAGGGGCTTCTGAGCCAGCGTTGCTCACGAACCAGTCACGGCGATGCGATGCCGCCTTGTTAAGCTCCGCAACCTGTGCCTGGTAGTGCTGGACAAAGGGCAGCACGGAAACCTTTGCGTCCGCCTCGCGCGCATCCGCAACCTTTGTAACCAGGCACTGCATGACCTCCTCGGCAAGGCCCTTTGCATCCGAGCGAGGGGGCTCCATGCCACCCGTAAACAAACGGTACGCCGACCGGAGTGCCTCGACCTGCTCGGGCGTGGCGCCAGCAGCAACACGCACCTCGACACCCTCGAGATGGGAGCCGGTGGAAAGCACGTTTGCCAGATTAGCCCCCTCGAGGGGCTCGTCGTTGCGCAGACACTCAATGAGGTTGTTGGACGCAAGGAGACCGACAGCCTGCCGCACGGCTTCGACCGGCCAGCCGTACTGGCCCACCGAAAGCACGGCCTCCAACGAATTCTGTGACGTGCCACCCACAACGCACCGCGCGGCACTCTTGCTAATGAACTTAATCTTGTTCAGCACTTCACTGCAATACTCGAGCAAAGACTCTCCGGGCATGAGTTTGTTGTCCATAGCCGACTTGTACACGCTCTTGTTGTCAAAGGGAATCGTGAGCATGCGCAGGTAAGGATAGGAGAGACTGATCATCTCGAGCACTGCGCTGTTGAGCCGGTCAGAACCTTGGCCGATAACCTTATCCGATATGTCCGAGAGGTTCGAGCCCCAGAGCGCATCGTTGAGCTGGGAAGAGAGCGAGGCAACTATCTCGCGCCTGCGCTGCTCGTTGGCCGCCTTCTTCTCGGCAAGAATCGTCGCACGCCTGCCACCACCCGCCTCGAGCTCACGGCCTACGTAGACATTGGTCTGCATCCACAGGCGTGTCTCTGCAACGATACTTGTCTCGCGAGGCAGCGCCACCGAGAGATGCTTGGGGGCTGCATACTTATATTGTTTGTCCGCCCCCGGCGTTAGGTCGGTCATCACGTCGACCTTGAGCTCGCTCTTTTGCTGCCCGATGGCTACGCCGTCGACCGTGAGGTCATAGGCAAAGGAAGTGGAGAAGCCCTGGTTGACGTACTTTACCTTGGTGCGGTCGAGCACTTCCTCGCGTAGCAGCTTGCCAATCTGGCGCGAGACCTCCCCCTCCGTGAGGGGTTCGCGCTTGATCTCCTCCTCGACGTCCTTCTCGTCGTCGGTCATGTACTCGTAGGCGTCACCGTTGCGGCGGATGTAGGTCTGTGCGTCCAGCTCGCGGAGCACGCGGGTAATGTGCTCCTCAAGCTCCGCCGCATCCTGCGAGAAGCCATCGTAGAGGAGCACGCGTAGGTTCTTGGGCGTGGCCTGGAAGCCCTCGTTGTACTTCACGAGCAGCAAGGCCTTGAGCACACGCACGCCAAGCGGATCAGGGAAGTGCTCTTCGGCAGTAGTGATCGCGCTGAACACCTCACTCTTGAGCTCATCGCGCAGACCCTCGAACATGTCATCGAAGGGCACGAGGTCGCCCCTCTCGACATCGCCCTTGTCCTTGAGTGAGACAAGAACGCGATGCGTGGTGCCCAGCATGTTGCGCGCACCCGTGGAGACGTACTCGCCGGTGAAGGCCTCGTGGTTGGAAAGGCCAACAAGAGCGTCGTGGAACATCGTGAACTGGTAGGGAACGAGTGGGTAGGTTGCCTCGAAGTCTTCTTCGTCTGCGTAGACGTTGTAGTGCTTGGCGCCATCCGGAAAGTCGAGCAGCACCTTGAAGTCGCCCTTGTACTTGTCATAGAGCTTGTCGAGTGCCGGCAGCGCCTCTGGCTTCTTGTCGAGCAAGCGCTCCTTCACCACCGTGTTCGCATCGTTTGCAGGAATCTTGATGAGCACCTGGAAGCGGGCCTGGATCTTGGAGAACTGGCCGGAGGTGCGCTCATCGAGCTTCCCCGTGATGGTCGACATCTCCTCCTGCGAGACTACCGTGATCCACGCTCTGCGTCCGCACTTGGTATTGAGGTTCTCGGCGATGTCCTGCAGCATCTGCAGCAGCGGGACGCTGTCGGCGATGTACTGGCCCATCTCGTCCGCAAAGAAGTTGAGGCGGAAGCCCGGCTGCTCAACACTTCTCTTGTCGATGTATTCCTTGCACCATGTGGCAAAGTCCTCGGGCGTGGGGTGGTAGTTCTTCTGGTAGTACTCGAAGACGTTGGTCGTGGTGCCCTCGGGCTGGCCGGTCACGCGGTCGTACACAAGGCTCACCTTGTGCGAGAAGATGAGCGGATTGCTCACAACCGTCTCCCAAGGGACGCGCGTCTCCTCCTTGACCTGGGCCTTGAAGTCGTCAAGCAGACCAGAGCGATCAAGATCGCGCTCGAGCAGCGCAACGTGGGCCTGTTCCTTTGCATAGTAGCCACAGTGCTCGTTGAGCACCTTGATGAACGCCGCCAGCAGGCTCTCGCCTGTGTCGCGTCTCTGGGCATCGGACTTGCCGCCAACGTTGAACAGGATGGACTCAGAAGGCGTCTGCTCGCAGGCACTCTCCAGCGCGCCAAGCAGGAACTTGTCGTCCTCAATCTTGGGCTTTATGTAGTCGAGCGCCGGCTTTCCACCCACGACCTTGTTCTCGATGAGGTGCGAGAGGATTTTGAGCAGGTGAGACTTGCCCGAGCCATAGAAACCCGAGATCCAAGCGCCGTTGCATGAGGATGCAGGGTCGTTGTACTCGTCGCAGAAGCGCTGCAGAGAGCGCCTCACCTCCGGCGTGATTACGTATTCTTCAAGCTCGGATTGCAGGTGCTCATCATCCATGGACTTGATGACCGGATCCATGTGACGCGCGATGTCCAGCCTAAAGATGTCCTTGTACAGCATAGGGAGAGGCTCCTTACAGCTCGAAGATGTTGCGGGCACGGTACTGCTGGCCGCCCTCACCAGCCGGAGTGTCCAGGATGTCAAGCGAGGTAGATCCGTTGGACTTGTGCGTCTGCTTACCCGGGAACATCACCAGGACAGGGACCTTGGGGTCGAGCACCTCGACCAGGCGATGCGTTCGGATGACCGGGTAGCCGGCACCCATACCCGTAACAATAAGCAGCTGAGCGCGTGCTTCTTTGACCTGTGCGACAACACGGGGGCAGATCTGCGTCTCGAGGTCCGCCGCGTCTTTGAGCGCGGTGATGAAGTCCTTTGTCGGCACCGTACCCTCGATCTGACAGTAGGGCTCCCAGAGCCCCTGCTCGTCGAGCACCGAAGTAAACACGTCGAAGAGATTCACGACCGAAGCAGTGACTCCACGCGAGCGAAGGTCAAGCGCGAGAGCGTCGACCATCTTTGCCGCATCCTCCTGCTGTTCGGGCGGATATGGGGCGACGAACATCGAGGAGTTGGAGAATGCACCGGCGCTCTTGAGGAAACGATCGCTCGAGAGCTTGTCCACCAGGAAGGGCTCTGCCTCGTTTACATGCTTGAACTCGAACAAAGCCCCTCCTATCTGACCAATGTGGGGAAGAAAACGAAGTCTTCCTCGTCGATGATTGACGATGCCCCCGCCGGCAGAAGGTATGGGTGCATCTCCTGCTGCTTGTCGAGGAAGCCCATCTCTCGCATCATCGTGAAGAGCTGCGAGCGCAGGCGTGCCTTGGTCTGATCGCTCAGGCCCTCCAGTTCCGGATGCAGAATCGATTCCTCCGCCACATATGCTTCGTAGGCGCCAGGCGGCAGCGTGCGCACCCCTTCATTCCAGCGCTCACCCACAACATTGATGGTGAAGCCACGCACAAATTCATAGGTGCGGCAGATGGCAAGCCAGCAGAGCGCGCTCGCAAAGCCGGCACTCTGGGGCTGTGCCAGGGCGGCCAATTCGGCGGGGGCCAGATTGCAGAGGCGCTTGACGAGTTCGCTCGTGACACGCTTCCTGGAGGACTCCTGCCTAATCATGAGCAGGTCTTCGTCGACCGAAGACTTTCGGACGGCAGCCCAGTCCTGCAGCTCGGCATACGCCTTTGCCAGGATGACAGTCTCGGTGCGCCGAATGCCCGCGGCCGTATATGAAAGAGATAGTCTGCCTGCCAACTCTTAGTCCCCTATTCCTCGTTCGCCAGATTGTCGATCATGCACATGCGAGCATAGGCGCTAAAGCTGATGCCCTTGAGCGCGGCGCGCTCAGCAGCGGCATCTTTTAGATTCTTGGGGATGCGAATGGTTATTGCCGTCATCTCCCCGCCAGTGAGGAACTCCTGTCTCTCGGTCTTGGTGGTCTCGCCTTCGACAAGCTCGGAGTACTTCACGGGGTGCCTCCGTTAGTTCGATGTGCAATACAAACGCATACATCATAACAAACGGTTGCAGGGGGTCCTTCATTTCCCGGTCAATGGCTGACGTTTGGCGATGCGAGATCCGAGAGCAACCTTTTGTTCAATCCTCCACAGTCCTTGAGAGCGAAGGACTGTGCCGTTCTCTGACTAACCCCCTGGCTTGCTCCCCGCACATCGCGTTTGTAGACCAGGACTAGACGCACCCGGCACGAAGCCCGATAGTTGGATATTTGAACAGCAACGAACTGCCACTTCCTGCAGATTGAGGGACCCATGTCTCAGCTGACGGTCGACCAGAAGAACATCAGAGCACTCCTCCAGGACGAGGACTCCGACTTTCTCATCCCGGACTACCAGCGGCCATACGCCTGGGGAGAGGACGAGTGCTCCACCCTGTGGGATGACCTCTTCGCCTTCGCGTTCCCCAACAACGCAAGCGACCGGTTCGACAAGCGCAACGACTACTTCCTTGGGCCTATAGTCACGTTCAAGAACGACGAGGGGCAGCAGGAAATCATCGACGGCCAGCAGAGGCTCACCACCATCATGCTCCTGCTCAGGGCACTCTACGACCGCTTCGCGAAGATGAGGGACAGGAACTCCGTCAGCCTCCACGACGACATCGCCGCATGCATCTGGAAGTCCGACGACTACGGCAACCTCGACATGACCGAGGAGGGTCTCAAGATCAAGTCCGAGGTCGCCTCCGACAACGACAAGGGCGAGTTCCTGCAGATCCTACGGGACGGCAAGGCCAACCCCGCATGGAGGAGCAGCTACGCGAAGAACTTCCGGTACTTCCAGGGCAAGATTACGGAGCTTGCCGAGAACTACGACGGCTACTCGACTCTCTTCGCCTCTCGCATCATGCGCCACGTGATACTGCTCCCCATCGAGGCTGGGTCGCAGGACACGGCGCTGCGCATATTCTCGACGCTGAACGACCGCGGGCTCCCGCTCTCCGACGCCGACATCTTCAAGAGCCAGCTCTACAAGCACTTCTCCAGCGAGGGCAAGAAGGATGACTTCGTCACGCGCTGGAAGACTATGGAGGAGGGCGCCAACGACCTTCTCCACCCGCTTCGCGGCACTCCCATGGACGAGCTCTTCACGCGCTACATGTACTACCGCAGGGCGCTGATGGGCACGACGGACACGACAACCGAGTCCCTGCGAGGGTTCTACGCCAGGGACAAGTACTCCATCCTGCGCGAGGACGGGACCTTGGACGACCTCGAGTCGCTCCTCCGCTTCTGGCAGCACGTCGAGGCCGGGGACGGCTTCTCCGACGCCGCGAACAGGCGCTTCGCGACCCTGCGCTTCGCGCCCAACGGCATGTGGTACTACCTGCTGAGCGTCTGGTTCCTCGCACGCCGCGACGGCAGCGACAACCTGGACGACGAGGACCTCGTGCGGCTGCTTGACCTCACCATCGCCTTCGTCTGGTACTACGCCATCGAGCGTCCGGGCGTGAACTCCCTTCGCACCCCCATGTTCCCCGAGATGGTCAACATTGTGAACGGCACGGACGTGAGCTTCTCGAACTACCGGTTTGGCCGGGAGGACGTGATTGCCCGCTTCCGCGCCTTCCAGTTCACCAACCAGCGCGCGATCACTCGCTCGATGCTCGCCTGGTGGGCGTACCACGACCCGGCGCAGGACCTGTGGGACAACGACACGGTCCTCGAGGTGGAGCACATCTACGCTCGTAAGCGCGCTGAAGTCGAGCCTCTGCAAGACCGTTCTAACCTTGAGGCTCTCGGCAACAAGGCGCTTCTGGAGAAGCGCGTGAACATCCGCGCCGCTGACTATCGTCTCTCCGACAAGAAGAAGTACTACGAGGGCTTCGTTGATGGAAACGGGAGGACCCGAGAGGGCACCAAGAACGTGGAGCTTCTTGGAATCGTGAGGTCGAAAACGGACTTCACCGAGGCCGACATAGTAGACCGCACCAACGACATCATCGATTCGTTCGTCGACTTCATGGACTCGAACGGACTTATCGGATAACCACGTCACAGCCCAATCCAGTTCTCCCGAAAGGAGTCCCCCATGCCCGTCTCGCAGCATCCCTCCCCCACCCTTCGCGACTGAGTCTACGGACAGGCCGCGGGCGACGCGCTCGGCGTGCCGTACGAGTTCCGCGCCCGAGGCACGTTCGAGTGCACGGGCATGGCGGGGCACGGATCTCACAACCAGCCCGCCGGCACCTGGAGCGACGACACCTCCATGGCGCTCGCGACCTGCGACAGCATCCGCGCCACGGGCCGCGTCGACGTTCGCGACAACGGCAACGGGTCCCTCATGCGCATCCTCCCGCTCGCGTTCGCCGGCGCGACGGGCGACGAGGTTCGCGCCGTCTCCGCCATCACGCACGCGCACGCCACCCCCTGCGAGGCGTGCGTTCGCATGGTGCGCGTGGCCCGCAGGCTCATCGCCGGCGAGGGGCCGCGCGACGTCGCGGTCAGCCTCGTGGGCGTGCCCGCGAGCCAGATCCGCTCCGGCGGCTTTGTGCTGGACACCGAGCGCGCCGCCCTGTGGTGCCTCGCCAACACCTCGAGCTACGCCGAGTGCGTGCTCGCGGCGGTTAACCTGGGGGACGACACGGACACCACCGCCGCGGTGGCGGGAGGGCTCGCCGGCATCGCGTACGGCATGGAGGACATCCCGGGCGAGTGGCTCGACGCGCTTCTCGGCAAGGCGACCATCGACGCGTGCCTGTTCTAGGGTGCGGGGTTCTCGGCGGCAAGATGTCCGGGAATCGGCCACTTTTGGGCCATACGGTAAAATGTCTCCCATTAAACATATTTAGGAGATGTCTATGCAGCATCCTATCGTCCGCAATGACCCCAAGCTCTTCTCCAACGAGAGGGAGAGCCTCTACTTCGACCGAAAGAGCGCGAGGCTCAACGCCAAATGACAAGAACCAATGGCGCTACGAGGGCGAGACGCAGGAGCGCTCTTCCATCGCAGACATAGATCCCGAGGTGGTAGCCCGCTACAAGGCTGAACTCGGGACTGAGACGAGCGACGAGCAGGTCTTGCGAAGCCGCGATTTCCTGCAGGACGGTCATCTGACCAACGCGGGGGTCCTGCTCTTCTCCGATAATCCCACGCGGTTCATGCCCTGGGCGAAGGAATCTATCGGTCGCTCAACGAATACGAGCTTGCAGCCGTACAGTACGCGTACGGCAGAGGACGGGTTACGGTAAAGGATCTCGCCGCCCATCTTGACCGCAGCCCAAAGGTAGCTCGAGCGATACTTAGGTCCCTCGCTGACAAGAACGTTCTTGACTGGCACGGAACCAGCCCTACCGACCCTTCCCAGTACTATGACCTCCATAGGGCATAGTAGGTAAGAGCTTGGTCATAGCTCGGGTACCTCTCGCAGGATGCAGAGGGTATTAAGCTCTTCCCCTGAGGGAAGAGTAGTAAGAGCAGACACTAGTAGCTGTGCCATCGGGCACCATTCTCGTTGTGACACGCGCACAATCTCAGCCATCCTCTACCGAGGCGTCCGGCACTAGTGACGGATGGTAGACCTAGCGCTTCTGACTGGGTTACGTACAGCAAGTTGGACTGAAAAAATCCGGGAGTGGAGGTCAACATGCACAGCAAGGAGAACGCCGAGTTCGCCCCCGAGAGCCAGCCTCACTCCTATTGCGAGAAGCCCCTCACCGTTGACGAGTACATCGCCCGGCAGCCCGAAGAGGTGCGGCCGGAGCTCCTTCGGGTGAGAGGCGTTCTGCGGGCCGCCCTCCCCGGCGCGGAGGAGAGGATCTCCTGGGGCATGCCCACCTACTGGCAGGGGCGCAACCTCATCCACTTTGCCGCCAACAAGCACCATATTGGGCTCTACCCCGGTGCCGAGGCGGTCGCGCACTTTGCAGGCGAGCTGGACGGCAAATATGCCTACAGCAAGGGCAGCATCCGCATCCCCTACGGCCAGGTCGACGTCGACCTTATCGCACGCATCGCCGCATGGTGCCTTGGTGGGACGGAGGCCTAGTACTTCCCCGAAACCTCCTGCTCTGCACGCGAAAGGCCCGCCTCGACGCTCTGGAGGGCGCCGCGATACCACGACTCCCCCTCACGCACGGCAGCGGAAAGCCCAGCCACGGCGCGAGAGTACCAGCCCTTTGCCTCCTGGAAGCTCTGGGTGCAGCCCTCCCCCTCCTCGTGCGCCTTCCCCAGCCGCAGGGCCGCGCTCCCCCAGTACACGGGAGAGCCACTCTTTCCCAGGTCATAGGCGCGGCGATACCACTGGTACGCCTTGACCGCATCCTTCTCGCAGCCACGTCCAGCCAAACACCGGCGCGTTGAGGGTGCTTCTGTCGCCGCCATGCCACTCAGTCATCGAGCCACACTCCCATCCCCATCTTCCTGTTGATGTGCAATAAGAAGTGCGCCGGAATCGCATCGCGAATTGAGCAGCGATGGCATCGAAAACTGAGCAGTATTCGCATGGGCCGCCTCCCTCGGCGCAAGGGGCGCGGCCCGCTCTATATTT
>OIEV01001175.1_pt1 | contig 12131 bp, 8 predicted proteins | sample 1581881 | NCBI WGS metagenome assembly OIEV01 (sample SAMN03279760, study PRJEB24777) | human gut metagenome | isolation source: fecal sample PR121 from 1 month old male Malay infant, vaginally delivered... | place: Singapore | collected 2005-09-16 | reverse complement strand
GCTTCCTCCTCCAACCACCCCTCCTCCCCCCCCCCTCCCCCCCGCCCGCCTTCCCGGCCCGCCTCCCCCCCCCCCCCCCCCCCCTCCTCCCCCCCCAACAGCCGCCCGTCCTCGCGGTGCCCCGTCCCCCCCCGCCCCCGTCCCGTGGTCCCCTTCTGAACCCACTCCTCCCCCCCCGCCGCTTTATGCCGACAGCACTGCCCATACAAGCAGGCCGCCCGCCGTTTTCTGATGCAAAACGGCGGGCGGCCTATCTTTGGCGTTGGAGCATGGGCGGCGCACCGACTACGGGCGCTCCATATTGGGGACGATGCTGCCCTCGGTCACCGCATGCACGGCAAGGCGCATGATGTTGTCGTAGCCGGTCTTGCTTAGGATCTCCGAGATGCGGCGCTTGATGGTGCCCTCGCTCATAAACAGCTCGGCCGCGATCTCGCGGCGGCTCTTGCCCTCGCAGGCAAGGCGCAAAATCGACAGCTCGACATCGTCGAGCGCCGCCGTACCCGAAAAAATGCTCTCGGGCGGCTTGGGAAACGTGCAATAGCCCGCCAGCGTGGAGCGCATCACGGCGAACAGTTCGTCGATACCGACGTTCTTGTACACAAAGCTATCGACGCCCGCCTCGCGGGCCTGATCGACAAAGGTGATCTCGGGCATGCCGGTCATGATAATGATGCGGCACTCGGGCAGTTGCTCCTTGATGCGCGCCGCCGCCACGATGCCGTTGGAATCATGCTCGGTGCATACGTCCATCAGTATCATGTCCGGGCGCCCCCTGAGCGCGACACCTAAGGCCTCGGAGGCATCGGCGATGGCGGAAACAACGGTCATATCGGGCTGGTCACCAACGGAGCGTGCCAGGCTCTCGCGCAGAATGGCCTGGTCTTCGACAATTAACACGCGGATCATGAGCTTCTCCTTTGGACCGTGGCGCTGGAGGCGAGCGGAATGGATACCGTAAGCGTAAAGGGTGGGGCGGCATGGACCTCAAGGCTGCCGCCCAGATTCTGTGCGACATGCCTCATACCAGGGATACCCGTTCCCTCGCGATACGATACGGGGGCCGGGGACCCGTCGTTAGAAATCGTCATGCGCGCGACGGCTTCAGCATCCGCCCCCTCCTGCCACAGACGCACGTGGACCCGATGCGCCTGCGCATGCTTGGTGGCATTGGTCGAGGCCTCGCGGATAATCTGCAAAAATGCGGCGGCGACACGCGCGTTCTCAGGCAGCGCGCCCTCAACATCGATCTGTACACTCACCAGGCCAAAAGCATGGACGATATCGCCCAGCTGCTCTGCAGGCTCGCTGGCACCGCCACTGCGCAAATCGGCGGCGATTGAGCGCAGCAACGGGTCAATCTGCTCGAGCGACTCATCGTCCAGACGCCCCTCCTCCAAATAGCGATGAAGAATGGACAGGCGCTGCCCGATCACATCGTGCACGCGGGCGCGCATACGCAGGTAGGCCGCATTGTCGGCAACCTTTTTAACTTCTTCGATCTGGGCCTGGAGCTCTTTGCCCGCAAGCTCAAGCAGGTGATTGGCTTGCGCCAGGCGGTCATGAGCATGCGCGTACTCTGTCACATCAAGACCGATAATACGCTCGAACGAACGGCCCGAAACCATAACGCGATCACACACAAATAGGCGAATCTCGGCAGGAGAGACCTCGACCACCGCACGCGCCTCACCAAAGCGGTCCAGATTAATCCGCACACGATTCCTACTGCTTTCAGGCATTTGCATGCTAAGTTTGCGCAGGTCGTTCCATGTGCTGCTCATGTCACGCAGATCGGTGGGCATATGAAGTTCCACCAGGTTTTTGCGCATGCAGCGGTTCATGAGAAGCGGACGGCCCCTCGGATCTAGATACAGGATGCCCACGGGAATCACGTTGATGGTCTCGATCGTCGAGAACATGGTGATATCCTCCTGGCGGTTACGGACGTCCATCAAGAGCGCCGCGATGGAGCGGAACAGGAAGAACGCTCCCTCTGCGATAAGGACAACGGTCCACGCCGAGCCCATGGCAAAAACCACCGGTGGTGTAACGGCGACAACAAGCAACAGTTCGACCAGCATGACAAGGCGACGATAGTGCACCATAAGTACCACGCCATAGGCAAAGATTGCGGCATTGAGCCACAACGCTCCGCCCATTGCCCTGGCGCAAACGTCAAGCGGCGCCACCAGATACGAGCCAGACGACGCGAATAAGATGAGCGCCGAAATCATCAGGTGAAGCACAAGACTCGCCTCGTAGGCGCAAATCACCTTACGGTTATAGGACGAGCGGCGCGATGCGATGAGCGGGACGTGGATCGTCTGCAGACACGCAGTCAGGGCAAAGACAACATCGAGCGCAACGATTTGGGGAAGGATGAGCGAAATCTGCATCGTCACTCACCCGCCCTCGGCATCAAGACGATCATGCGCAGCTGGCCGGGCTCGCCCTCAAGGCGATATGCCACGTTGCGCCCTTGCAAAGCGCTTTTGAGCTCTTGCGCAGCGGGCGTCTGCGAAAGATCTGCATCATCGTTGGAAAAAAGCGTGGCGCGCAGCTCGACACTGCATCGGTCATGGTCGCCCAAGTGATACATAAGCGCCGGATGGTCGGTGGTGTAGGCAAAAAACGCAAAGTCATACACGCAGTCGTACAGGGCGCTTACCGTACTGGCATGCATCGGGCGCCGTATGGCGATAATCGAGGCGCAATCGATATCGATGGTGCGCAGGTCGCTTGCGAGCTCGTTGGCAATGAGCTGGATGCGGTCTCGATCAAAACCGCTCTCCCCGTGCTGTGCCAACGTGAGCGACCCCTTGCGCTTGCAATAGGCGACGAGCATCTTGGCGCGCTGCAGCATGCGGTAACGCTCGTGCGAAGACGCTTCGTCGGTCAACGGCGGCAGCGAGCTCAGCAGGTCGTACATCCCTTCGAGCGCGCGGGCAAGCGCCTGGTCCACGTCTTGGACCAGCAAGGTCTCGGCCTCTTGATCTGCCAAATGCGTCTTAAGGTCGTAGTCGGCGGCGAGCAGCTCGTTTTGACGCTGCAGCTCCATGCGACGATGTGCCAGTTCACGGTTAAGCTCGTTGAGCTCCGACACGTCTTGGGCAAGCAGCGCCGATCCGCCCAGCAGCGGAAAGGCGCGATACATTACATCGGGATCGGACGCCACGGCAAAGGCATGAGCGCGCCCGTGCTCCTGGGTCCGCAACTCCTCGCGCACGCCTACCGGCATTGGCTTTGACACTGGCGTGGCATAGGCCTCCTGCAAGTCGCGCGTTAGAACTTTGAGGTCGAACGGCAAGGTGTCGAAGATGCCAGCTATGTCGTGATACGACGGAATGACACCGCAATCGAGACAGATTTCCATCGCCACCACGCACAGGACGCAATAGACGAGCGAAAAGTTGAGCCTCCATGCCCAGGGCACGCGTAACGCATACGAGACGGCAAAGAATGCGCCACCCAGCAGTACGAGCGCCGCCGTGCCCGAGAAACGCCGGATGCGAAAGGACGAGGACCGACCAACCAGGATAAAAAAGGCCACGAAGTCGAAGACCGTCCACACGAGAACGACAAAATAACCCCAGCCGTACGTGTAATCGTTACTCCAGGTGTCGCTTGTACGGTCAAAGCGGAAGACCTGCTGATGAAAATCGTTGGTGAGCACAAATCCGATAAGCAGGATGGCCGCAATCCACAGCGCAGCGCAGTAGCGGCGACCCAGGCGGTGTTGTTCCAGGCCCGCAAGGCGCAGGCCGCAGAGCTGGTAGAGCAGCGGAATGAGCGTCATGGGCACGTAGTACAGGTACCACAGCACGGTGGCATAGAACGGCGTGAACGACTTGTACTTGAGAATGACTTCGATCATCCACAGGGCGCAGATGGTGGCGACGGCAACAAGGCGGCGACGCAACACATAGTCCAAACAGCGCAGATAGACCGATACGCCCCAAATCGAAAATACAATTGCGGCGACAAGCAGCGGGAGAGAGCTCGAATGGGCGAGCGCATCCACGACCTCTTCGGACACCTTGCTATAGGCGGGCACGGCGTTAGAAAGTTTGGGGTCGAGGGCGAACAGCGCCGGCAAGACCGCCAAAAGCATGAGGAACAGCGCGGTGATGGCGCCGGCGATAGCAAAGACGCGATGACGGTACACCTGATGTGTTATGCCAACAAGGAATCGCGGCATGGCGAAGAGCCTGCCACCCCTGGGATCCGCAACCGGCGCGGTCCGGGCGGCCGCGTGGCCGATATGTCGCTCGCGGGTACCCATAGTCCCTTTAGTGTACCGACAGATGGGCCGAAAAAGCGGGCCGCATGTCCCAAAATCCGCAGACGGCAAGGCGCCCGGCGAGCATTAACTGCTCGCCGGGCGCCTTGGTCAGGAGGCTATGAGGATGAGCACGCGAAATTCACAGCGGTCAGGCCCGCCGCCCCTAAGGGCCTGAGGTGCTCAAGATTGGGAGCGACAAGCCCGACGAAGCGTACTTAGGTACGCGAGGAGGGTTGGAGCCCCAAGGTTGAGCGCCTCAGTGCCCTTAGGAAAGGTCCTCACCATTAGAAGCAATAACCTTCTTGTACCAGTCGAAGCTCTTCTTTTTGGAACGCTTGAGGGTACCGTTGCCTGCATCGTCGCGATCGACGTAGATAAAGCCGTAGCGCTTGGACATCTCGCCCGTGCCGGCAGACACCAGGTCGATCGGGCCCCAGGTGGTGTAGCCCAGCAGGTCAACGCCGTCCTCGGTCACCGCGTCGCGCATCGCGGCGATATGCTGGCGCAGGAAGTCGATACGGTAGTCGTCGTTGATAGAACCATCCTCCTCGACAACATCCTTGGCGCCCAGACCGTTCTCGACCACAAACAGCGGCTTCTGATAACGGTCGTACAGATCGTTAAGGGTGATGCGGAAGCCCAGCGGATCGATGGCCCAGCCCCACTGGCTCTCCTGCAGGTAGGGGTTCTTGGCGCCGGCGAAGGCGTTGCCCTGGGTGCGCTCGACATCGGGGTTATCGGCACCGGCGGAGCAACGGGTGCTGTAATAGCTAAAGCTAATGAAGTCGACGGTGTTGGCGGCCAGGATCTCGCGGTCCTCGTCCGTCATACCCACATCGATGCCTAGACGCTCGAGCTTCTTGACGGCATAGGCCGGGTAGTAGCCACGGCTCTGGACGTCGACGAAGAAATAGTTGCTCTGGTTGTCGAGCTGCGCCTGGCGTACATCGCCCGGACGGCAGCTGTAGGGGTAGTAGCTACCTGCGGCGAGCATGCAGCCGATCTTGATCTCGGGGTCGATCTCGTGGGCGATCTTGGTTGCCCACGCGCTGGCGACGAGCTCGTTGTGGGCGGCCAGGTACTCGACGGCCTCCTTGTTCTCGCCCTCCTCAAAGACCAGACCGGCACCCATAAACGGCAGGTGCAGGATCATATTGATCTCGTTAAAGGTAAGCCAGTACTTCACCAGGCCCTTGTAGCGGGTGAAGATCGTGGTCGCGAGGTTCTTGTAGAAGTCGATGAGCTTGCGGTCGCGCCAGCCGCCATACTCCTTGATGAGGTGAATCGGGCAGTCGAAGTGCGTGATGGTCACGAGCGGCTCGATGCCGTGCTTTTGGCACTCGCGGAATACGTCCTCGTAGAAGGCCAGGCCAGCCTCGTTGGGCTCGGTCTCGTCACCGTTGGGGAAGATGCGGGTCCAAGCCAGGCTCATACGGAAGGTCTTAAAGCCCATCTCGGCAAAGAGGGCGATGTCCTCCTTGTAGTGGTGATAGAAATCGATGCCGGTCTGCGCGGGATAGCAATAGCCGTCCTCGAAGTCGAGCATCTTGCGCTGGCCGGAGACCACCGCATAGCGCTCGGGGCCGTGCGGAGCCACGTCCACGTTGGCAAGGCCGCGGCCGTCCACGTTGTAGGCGCCCTCGCACTGGTTGGCAGCCGTCGCGCCGCCCCACAGGAAGTCATTACGGAAAGCCATACATCAATCCTTTCGCACACTGTTGTCATAGGCTCAGTATCCCTGCAAACAACGCGTCGCTCAACGGCAACGGCGCAGGCCGATACTTCTTTTCGCGTGCAGGCGCCCGGCAACCGCCCCGTCTGACACTTTTTGATACCCGCCTGCCCAAGCCACCACAACGGGGACAGGCACCTTTGTGGCGGCTTGGACCCGGTTTGTCTCGATCTGTAACAGTTAGGCCGCCAAAACCGGGCCCGGTGTTACAGATTGAGATTGTTCGGCCTGTCCCCTGCAGTTTGTCTCGATCTATAACAGGTAGAGACGATTTAGCCCGTTAGATGTTACAAATCGAGACAGAAGATTCTAGTCGCAGGCGATGTCGAGGTTCTTTCCGGCGAGGCCTACGTAGCCGCCCTCGGCAGCTTTGGGGCTGTCAGCATGGCAGAGAACCCACTTGTCAGCCTTCCAATAGCAGTAGCTGTCACCGGCGGCAGGCATGTCGGTTGCGGCCTCGGGACGCGGACCGTTGGTGCCGGCGGGCAGCGCCACCATCACCTGGAAGCCGCCGTCGTCGACCATGCACGGCGTGTAGTGAAGCGTGGTGTTGAAAACCTCGACGACCTTGCCGGCCGGCACGCGGAACGCCTTGACGCACGCGGTGTCGAGCTTGCCGTCCTCGATCTCCCAACGATGCGCCACGAGCAGGATAAAGTCGCGCGCGCCCAAGTTGAACTCGCTGGCACGATGATACTCCAGGCAGTTGAGACGCGTGTTGTGGCCGTTGCACCAGCCGAACTGGAAGGGACGGCCACCGTACATGAGAAAGCCCAGCTTATCGGCATCCTTGACGCCCTCGAGCTCCGGCGTACTTGCTACGTACTTGCTGCCCTCGGGAATGGGCGTGGAGGCAAGCGCCTCGAGCACGGGCGACGTAAGCTCGGACGGAACGTTATCCCAAACGTTGCCATAGGACTTGAACTCGGGATCGTTGACAGAGTAGATGTGCATGTTCACTCCTGTTCGTAAATGTGACTATACGAACATTCTAGAACAAACATGAGCGATTTTGAACGCCCGTCCCGACCACTCAACAAAAAGGCGCCCCCGCATAAGCGAAGGCGCCCAATGCGCGCGTTTTGGACGATAAAGCCCTTATGCCTGCTGATAGTGCAGGTGCTTCTCGTCGATATTGGCCAGGTCGCGGTCGAGGTAGCGGCGCGCAAGCCAGTTAGCCATGGGAAGGTTCTGGTCCAGGTAGTTGCCGCACTCCTCGGGAGCGGCACCGGGGACATCGCCCTCAAAGCCGGCGACAAACTCGAACAGCTCGCGCACGAGCGGCAGGATCTCCTCGCTCGTCACTTCGCCAAATACGACGAGGTAAAAGCCCGTGCGGCAGCCCATGGGGCCAAAGTAGACAATGCGGCTCGACCACTCGGCATGGTTGCGAAGGAACGTCGCGCCCAGGTGCTCGATGGTGTGGCACTCGGCCGTGTTCATGACCGGCTCCTTGTTGGGCGTGGTCAGGCGCAGGTCAAACGTGGTGACGGCAGCACCGGTCGCCGGATCGCGGTCGATGCGGCTCACATACACGCCGGGCTCAAGCAGCAGATGATCAACGGAAAAGCTGGCGATGCGCTCCATGGCAGATCCTCTCGATAGTCAAATTGGGACGTGGCTCTTTTAGCTGGTTCGAATGGTCGCACTAATCATACCAGTCAAAAAAGCCCCGTCCCAAAAAGACAACTTAGCCAAGGACACGGGCCATACGCGTCTTGAACTCGGACAGGAAGCGCGGAGCATCCACGGTCAGTGCCACAAGCGCGCTCTTGTCCGGATCGGACAGGCGGCGCTCATCGCAGATGGTGCGGCCGCGATACTCACCCAGCAAGTCAACACGCAGGTTACAGCCGAGCGCACCCACGAGCGTTGGATCAATCGCCACGGCAACCGCCAGCGGATCGTGCAGCGCGCAGCCGCCCAGGTAGGGCGCGTTCATCTCGTACGAACCAATGTAGTGCTCGACCATGCTCGCAAATGCGCAGCCGGCCATAGTGCCCGAGCCCGTCCAGCCGGCAATGTCGCGGCGTGTGAGCACCGCGCGATGTGTCACGTCCAGACCCACCATGGTGAGCTTACGGCCCGAGCGCAGCACGGCATCGGCCGCCTCGGGGTCGCTCGCCATATTGGCCTCGGCGCCCGCGCTCACGTTGCCGGGCACGGTAAGGGCGCCGCCCATCACGACCACGCGGCCGACGGACATCATCGCCGCCGCATCGCGCTCCAGGGCGAGCGCCAGATTGGAGAGCGGGCCAGTCGCTACGTAGACCAGATCGGGACCATAAGTGCGCGCGGCATCGATCAAATAATCGACCGCAGCGTTGCCGCCGGCCGAGGTCGCTCCCACCGGCTCGTAGGGCGACGCGGGCACGCTCGCGCCGCCGATGCCGTTCTTGCCGTGAATGAGCGCGGTGGACGCCGGCGGCGTATAGGGCTCAGTCGCCTGCAGAGGACGGTCGGCACCCAGGTACACCGGAACCTCGGGGCGACCCAGCAGATCGAGCACCGCCAGGCAGTTGTGCGCCGACTGCTCGACGCGCACGTTGCCAAAGCACGTGGTGATGCCCACGAGCTCCACCTCGGGGCTCGCGATGGCATAGGCCAGCGCCATCGCATCGTCCACACCCATATCCAGATCAAGGATCAGCTTCTTGATTGCCATTGTTCTGCTCCGCTTCTCCGTCTTTATCGTTTAACCAAACCAATGTTCAACTTCGGCGCGCGTGGGAATCGATTGCTGAGCGCCCAGGCGCGACACCGTCACTGCCGAGGCGCGAGCACCCGCGGCCATGCACTCAAAGAGCGGCAAGCCCTCTAGGCGAGCCGTCGCCAACGCGCCGATAAACGTATCGCCGGCGGCCGTGGTATCGACTACCGTGCTCGAAAGCGCCGGCATGCGCAGCAGCTCACCGTCATCGCCGAGCGTAACCGAGCCGGCACCGCCCAACGTGATGACCGCAGCTCCGGCACCCCTAGCGAGCAGGACGTTGAGCGCCGCGACGCAGCTTGCATCGTCCGCGGGCAAGATTCCCGTCAGCACCTGGCACTCGGTCTCGTTGGGACAGACCAGGTCGACCGCAGGCCAGACCTCCGCAGGCAGCTCGCAGGCGGGCGCTGGATTAAAGACCGTATAGAACCCCAGCTCGTGAGCGCAAACAAGCGCCTCGGCCGTCGCCGCAAGGTCACATTCGCCCTGGGCGATAAAGACGCTTCCGGCAGCCGGGGCAATCTCGCTGGCGTCGCCGTCGAGCTCATGGGCCACCAGACGCCTCAGCGCGCAGGCAACGTCCGCGCCCGCAAGCGCATGGTTGGCGCCCGATGACAGTATGATGCGGTTGTCGCCCTCGCAGCGAATGATGGTCGCCGTTCCCGTCTCCACGTCATCGCGATGCACTACAAAGTCACAGTCCACGCCGGCGTCTTGGAGCCCCGTCACGAGCGACGCGCCGAACGCGTCGCGACCGACCGCGCCGATCATGCACGTGTGCGCACCCATGCGCGCGGCGGCAACGGCCTGGTTAGCGCCCTTGCCACCGGCGTTGGTGATAAACCCGCTGCCGCCGACGGTCTCGCCCGCACGCGGTATGCGCTCGCACGCCACCGAAAGGTCCATGTTCATACTGCCGAACACCGCAACGATGCCGCGATCTGCCATGGAAACCTCCTCATCTGCGGGCCTTATGCCCACCGTCGGCCGTCGATCGTGCACTCTCGCACCCCCTATAACTTTAGTTCACTTTGATGTGGACGCGCGCTTGAGCTTGCGCCAGCAGCAAGCATTCACAGGAGCAGGCAGTTACAATGAAGGCGTGCTGATTATTCTCGTCATTGGATGATGTTTTATGGAACAACTCTCGCAATCGGGCTCGCGCGGTCGACGCCGCACGGGCAACGAGCCGGCACCGCACGAACGCGTGAAGGGCGGACGCCGTGCCAACGAACCGCGACGCACCGCGAGCCCCCATCGCGCTTCTGCCAACAACGCGGGCCGCGCCAACACTCCCGCCGCGGAGCAGACGCCTGCTCGCCCCAAGTCCCGCTACATCCCTGCACTCGACGGTCTGCGTACGCTCGCCGTCGTCGCGGTGGTGCTCTATCACCTTAACCTCACGTGGGCTCAGGGCGGCCTGCTTGGCGTCACGATCTTCTTTGTGCTTTCGGGCTATCTGATCACGCGCTTGCTGCTCAACGAAGTCGCTAAGACCGGCCGCATCGACCTCAAGAGCTTCTGGATCCGCCGCATCCGTCGCCTGGTCCCCGCCGTGGTGACCGTCGTGGTGGTGACCTGTGCGCTGTGCACCGTCTTCAACCACGTGATGCTCACCAAGATGCGCCCCGACATTCTGCCGTCGCTGTTGTTCTTCAACAACTGGTGGCAGATTGCCCAAAACGTCTCGTACTTCAATGCTCTGGGCGACCCCTCGCCGCTTACGCACTTTTGGTCGCTCGCCATCGAGGAACAGTTCTACCTGGTTTGGCCCCCGCTGCTGCTCGCTATGGTATCCATGCACATGAGCAAGCCCAACACGCGCCGCGTGGTTCTGGGCCTGGCTGCTTTCTCCGCCATCGCCATGATGGTGCTCTATAACCCCGCCGCCGACCCCAGCCGCGTGTACTACGGCACCGACACCCGCGTGTTCTCGCTGCTGCTGGGCGCCTGGATGGCCTTTATCCCCGATCGCGACCTGGCGCCGGTGCGTCTCGCTCATCGTTTGGGGCTCAATCGCCTGGCTGACGCCGCCAAGCACGGCAAGAACGCCGAGAGCAAGCATGACACTACGACCGACGGCGCAGCCGAGACCGTCCCGGCACAGCCGAGCGCCCTCGTGCGTTTTTGGTCCTCGCCCGCATCCATCGATGTATTGGGCGTCGTGGGTCTGGTTGGCCTTGCCGCCATGGTCGCGCTCACCAACGGCTACACCGCGTTCCAGTATCGCGGCGGCACGCTGTTATGCTCCATCCTCACGCTCATGGTCATCGCGGCCTGCGTGCAGCCCCAGGGAATGGTTGCCCGCGCGCTGTCCGCCGAGCCGCTCGTGTGGGTTGGCAAGCGCTCATACAGCATCTACCTGTGGCACTATCCGCTGCTGTTGCTCATGAACCCGGTCGCCAACATCAACGATACGCCGTGGTGGCAGTACATTTTGCAGGTGTTGTTGGTGGTCGCCGTAGCCGAATGCTCATATCGCTTTATCGAGACGCCGTTTAGAAAGGGCGCCTTTGGGCGCACCGTATCCGAGTTCCGCGACGGCACCGCCACGCCCGCCAACTGGGTGCGCGCGCACGTCCCTGCCTGCGCAGCCTGCGCTGTCGTGTTGGTCGTTGCACTGGGCGGCCTGATCTTTGTGCCGGAGACCTCCGCACTGAGCGGTGAGGGCGCCGAAGTCCTCAACAAGGAAGCCAAAAACACCGCGCCCACCGACCAGCAGGCGGCCGACGACACCGACAAGGACAACGACGGCTTCCCCGACGGATCCTACGACCTGCTGATGATCGGTGACTCCGTGTCGCTGCGCGCCGTCGATTCCTTCGATGGCGTGTTCCCCCACAGTCACATCGATGCCGAAAAGGGCCGCCAGTTCGATGCGGGCCGCGCGACATTTGAGGGCTATCTCCAACAGAACCTTGCCGGCAAGATCGTGGTCTTTGCACTGGGCACCAACGGCTTGGTAACCGACGACCAGATCGACGCCATCATGGCCGATGCGGGAGATAAGCGTATTGTGGTGTTTGTGAACACGCGCAGCCCGCAGCCGTGGGTTGGCTCTACCAACCAGGCCATCGCCAACGCTGCTACGCGCTACAAGAACGTGCGCGTTATCGACTGGTACGGATACAGCGCCAATCGCAACGACCTGTTCGATGGCGATGGCACGCACCTGTCGACCACTGGCGTGACTGAGTACCTCAACTTGATCCACGATGCAGTCAAGAAGGACCTGCCCGTGCATCCCGAGGATCACGTCAACGATCCGCAGCCGGCGGCCGTCAAGTCTGCCACCGACGCGCTCGTCAATGCGCTCGCTCTCAAGCCGCACAAGCTGGGCACCGACAAGTAACCTGCAACGCAAACTTCCCACATCCGGAGGGGGTGCCTGCCACGGCAGGCAC
>OIEV01001170.1_pt1 | contig 12151 bp, 9 predicted proteins | sample 1581881 | NCBI WGS metagenome assembly OIEV01 (sample SAMN03279760, study PRJEB24777) | human gut metagenome | isolation source: fecal sample PR121 from 1 month old male Malay infant, vaginally delivered... | place: Singapore | collected 2005-09-16 | reverse complement strand
TCGCCGTCCATGAAGGCCGCGAGGTTGTAGATCGTATAGTTGATGCGGTGGTCGGTGATGCGCCCCTGCGGGTAGTTGTAGGTGCGGATCTTGGCCGAACGGTCGCCCGTCGAGACCATCGTTTTGCGCTTCGAGGCGATTTCGTCGAGGTATTTCGAGTATTCGAGGTTGAAGACGCGCGTGCGCAGCTCCTCGAAAGCCTTGTCGAAGTTTTTCAGCTGCGATTTCTGGTCCTGGCACTGCACGACGATGCCCGTGGGGATGTGCGTCAGGCGGATGGCCGAATAGGTCGTGTTGACCGACTGGCCGCCGGGACCGCTCGCACAGAAGATGTCCTTGCGGATGTCGTTCATCGAGATTTCGATGTCGAACTCCTCGGCTTCGGGGAGCACGGCCACCGATGCGGCCGAGGTGTGCACGCGGCCCTGCGTCTCGGTCTGGGGCACGCGCTGCACGCGGTGCACGCCCGACTCGTATTTGAGCGTCCCGTAGACGTTCTGTCCCGATACCTTCAGCACCACCTCCTTGAAACCGCCTGCGGCGCCGTCCGACGAGGAGGTGATTTCGTAGCGCCAGCCTTTCGACTCGATGTATTTGGTGTACATGCGCAGCAGGTCGCCGGCGAAGATCGCCGCCTCGTCGCCGCCCGTTCCGCCGCGGATCTCCACGATGGCGTTTTTCGAGTCCTGCGGGTCCTTGGGGATCAGCAGCAGCTTGATCTCCTCCTCCATCTGTGCGAGCTGCGGCTCCAGCTCGGCGATCATCTCGCGGGCCATTTCGCGCATCTCCTCGTCCTTGTCCGTGGCCAGCGTGTCCTTGGCTTCGGCGAGGTTGGCGATGGCCGTGCGGTAGCGTTCCGAAGTCTCGATGATCGGCTCCAGCTCCTTGTATTCCTTGGTCAGTTGGATGAACTGTTTGACGTCGGCGATCACTTCGGGGTCGGTGAGTTTCTGCCCCGTCTCCTCGTATTTGAGTTTCAAACCGTCGAGGCGGTTCAGGATGGTGTTGTCTGCCATAAAAATGTGTCGTGTCTTTGTTTTGGGGACAAAGATACGACACATTTAATTAAGAATTGAAAATTAAGAATTAAAAAATTAAGCGAAGGCCGCAGCGGCTCTCTCTCGGGACCGGCGTTCTTTCGCAAGGAAAAATGGGAAATAACCGGCAAACGGCAATGCACGGACCGGAGAAACCGACGGAGGGAACCCCTCGTGCGGGATTCCCTCCGGGATGTCGTCGCCGGGCGGCCGTTCCGGTTCGTTCCGGTGTGCGGCTGCCGGGGCGCGGTTCGTGCCCGGCCTGCTTATTCGTTGATCCGGCGGAGCCAGTCCAGCACGGCGTCCTGCCACTGGGCCTTGTAGCGGAACGAGTCGCGGATGCCCCAGCCGTGGCCGCCCGAGGGGGAAATGTGCATCGAGGCTTCGATGCCGTGCGCCTTCAGGGCGTTGTAGTAGAGCGTGCTGTTGACGGGCGGAACGGTCTTGTCGTCGTCCGAGAGCAGCAGGATGGCGGGCGGGGTGTCGGCCGTCACGCGGCTCTCCAGCGAGTAGGCTGCGTCCTGCTCGGGGGTGCGCTGCTCGCTCAGCAGGTTGATGAACGATCCCTGGTGGCGTTTGCCCTGCACGGCCGTGATGACCGGGTAGAAGAGGACCGAGAAGGCCGGCTTGAAACTGCCGATCGCCGCGGCCATCGCGCGGTGCGTCGCGCCGCCCTGGCTCGCTTCCCCCACACCGCCCGTGGCCACGGGCAAGAAGGGCCCCGAGGCGGTGGTTCTGAGTCCCCCTCTGGGCGGCGCCCCCCCCGTGGGGCGCCGGCCGGCCAAAGCGCCGACGGCCCCCTGTTTCCCCCCCGTGCGCCCTGTGCCCCCCCTTTCGGGTCCCGCCATGATGCGCAGGGCCTGTACGGCGTCCTCCAGCGGCACTTCGGGATGGTGGTTGGGCATCCGGTATTTCAGCACGGCGCCCGTGATGCCGTTGGCGGCGAACCATTTCGCCATTTCGTAGCCCTCGTGGTCCATGGCCAGCATGCCGTAGCCGCCGCCCGGGCAGATGACGACGGCCTGGCCGGTGGTCTTGGCCTTGTCGGCCGGGAAGATGTAGAGAGTCGCTTCGGAGGTGATCCGTACGCGGTTGGGTTCCTTTTCCGTTTCCGGCGTCGTGATGCCGTTGCTGTGGGGCGCGGTCGTGTTGTCCCAGATTTTGAGGGTCGCGGTCTGTCCGTAATCCTGTGCCGATGCTGTTACGGTCATAAGCAGGAGTGTTGTGATAAGCGGTAGTGTGCGTTTCATAAATCGGTATTTTAGGCGTGACGGGGTGTCAGATCACGATGTTTATGATCTTGCCCGGCACGACGATGATCTTTTTCGGGGTTTTGCCTTCGAGCCATTTCTGCGCCTCGGGGGCCGTGACGACGTCGGCCTGAATCTCGACGGGCGTCATCGAAGCGGCATACTCCTTCCGGAAGCGGAGCTTGCCGTTGACCGACACGGGGTATTCGAACGAGTTCCGCACGAGGTGCGTCTCGTCGCAGACCGGATAGGAGGCCGTGCAGACCGATTCGGTGTGTCCGAGCGCGGCCCACAGCTCCTCGGCGATGTGCGGGGCGAAGGGGGCGAGCAGCACGGTCAGCGGTTCGAGCACTTCGCGCTTCGAACACTCGCCCAGCTCGTTGAGGCAGATCATAAAGGCCGCCACGGAGGTGTTGAACGAGAAGTTCTCGATGTCCTCCGAGACCTTCTTGATGGTCTTGTGGAGGGTGCGCAGCTCCTGCTCGGTCGCCTTTTCATCCGTGACGCACAGCTGCCCGTCGCGGTCGAAGAACAGGCGCCAGAAGCGGCGCAGGAATTTGTGCACGCCGTCGATGCCGTTCGTGTCCCAGGGTTTCGACTGCTCCAGCGGCCCGAGGAACATCTCGTACATGCGCAGCGTGTCGGCGCCGTAGTTGTCGACGATGTAGTCGGGGTTCACGACGTTGTAGAACGACTTCGACATTTTCTCGATGGCCCAGCCGCAGACGTACTTGCCGTCCTCGAGGATGAATTCGGCGTCCTTGTATTCGGGCATCCATGCGCGGAAGGCGTCGAGGTCGAGGATGTCGTTGCGGACGATGTTCACGTCGACGTAGAGCGCCTGCGTCTCGTACTGGTCCTTGAGGCCCAGCGACACGAACCTGTTGGTTCCCACGATGCGGTAGACGAAGTTCGAGCGCCCCTGGATCATGCCCTGGTTGACGAGCTTGCGGAACGGCTCCTCCTCGCAGACGCAGCCCAGGTCGTAGAGGAACATGTTCCAGAAGCGCGAGTACATCAGGTGACCCGTGGCGTGCTCGATGCCGCCCACGTAGAGGTCGACGTTGCGCCAGTACTCGTCCGCCTCTTTCCCGACGAGCGCCTCGTCGTTGTGCGGGTCCATGTAGCGGAGGTAGTAGGCCGACGATCCGGCGAATCCGGGCATCGTCGACAGTTCGTAGGGGCAGCCCTCGGGCGTCGCCCATCCCTTGACGCGGGCCAGCGGCGGTTCGCCCTCGGCCGTGGGGCCGAAATTCTCGATGGGCGGCAGCTCCAGCGGCAGTTTGTCCTCCGCCAGCGGGTAGGCCGTGTCGTTCTTATAGTAGATCGGGAACGGCTCGCCCCAGTAGCGCTGGCGCGAGAAAATGGCGTCGCGCAGGCGGTAGTTGACGAGCTTTTTGCCCAGTCCGCGCTTCTCGACTTCGGCGAACATCACCTGAATCGCCTCCTTTACATCCATGTCGTTGAGGAAATCCGAGTTGATTACTTTCCCCGTTTTGGCGTCGTACGACTCTTTCTCGATGTCGCTGCCCTCGACCACCGGGACGATCTCCAGTCCGAAGTGACGGGCGAAGGCCCAGTCGCGCGAGTCGTGCGCCGGAACGGCCATGATGGCGCCCGTTCCGTAGCCCGAGAGCACGTAGTCGGAAATGTAGATCGGAATGGCTTTGTTCGTGAAGGGGTTGATGGCGTAGGAGCCTGTCGCAACGCCGCTTACGCGCTTCGTGTCGGCGATGCGGTCGCGCTCCGAACGCTTTTTGGTCTGGCGGATGTACTCCTCGACGGCGGCCTTGTTCTCGGGCGTCGTCAGTTCGCCGACCCACTCGTGCTCGGGGGCGATGACCATGAACGTCACGCCGAAGATCGTGTCGGGACGGGTGGTGAAGATCTCCAGTTTCCGGTCGCTGTTCTCGATGTCGAAGAAGACCTGGGCGCCCTCCGAGCGGCCGATCCAGTTGCGCTGGATCTCCTTCAGCGAGTCGCTCCATTCGAGTTTGTCCAGTCCGTCGAGCATGCGCTGGGCGTAGGCCGTCACGCGCAGAAGCCATTGTTTCATGCGCTTCTGCTCGACCGGATAGCCGCCGCGGACCGAAAGTCCGTCGTGCACTTCGTCGTTGGCCAGCACAGTCCCCAGCTTCGGACACCAGTTGACCTGGGTGTCGGCGCGGAAGGCGAGGCGGTAGTTCTGAAGGATCTGTTCCTTCTCCCGCTCGCTTTTGGCGTTCCATTCGGCGGCCGTGAAGTGCATCTCGGTCGTGCAGGCGGCGTCCAGCCCCTCGGTGCCGCTCGTTTCGAAGGCGGCGGTCAGTTCCGCGACGGGGCGCGCCTGCTGTTTCGAACGGTCGTACCAATGGGAGAACATCTCGAGGAACGCCCACTGCGTCCACTTGTAGTATCCGGGGTCGCACGTGCGCACCTCGCGGTCCCAGTCGAACGAGAATCCGATCTTGTCCAGCTGTTCGCGGTAGCGGGCGATGTTCTGCTCGGTCGTGACGGCGGGATGCTGCCCCGTCTGGATCGCATACTGCTCGGCGGGAAGGCCGAAGGCGTCGTAACCCATCGGGTGGAGGACGTTGAATCCCTTGAGCCGCTTGTAGCGCGAGTAGATGTCCGAGGCGATGTAGCCCAGCGGATGGCCGACGTGCAGGCCCGCTCCCGAAGGGTAGGGGAACATGTCCAGCACGTAGAATTTGGGCCGCGAGGGGTCCGTCTCCACCTTGTAGGTTTTGTCCGCCCTCCAGCGGCTTTGCCATTTGGCCTCGATCTCCTTGAAATTGTACTCCATATGTCGTGTAATTTTGTTGCGGATTTTCCCGCAAAGATAGGAAAAAAAACGTATCTTTATCCGGGAGTGGCGCATGTCGGATTTAAATTGCGAGCTTATGGGTAAATTTAAAGTTTTTTTGCTGGGCGTTCCGCTGGCGCTGGGTGTGCTTGCCGGCTGTTCGGAGGAGGTGGAATACGAGATGCCGATCTATGATTTCGTGAATCCTTCGGTCTGCTTTTTCGTTTCCGACGCCGCGACGGGCGTGAATCTGCTCGATCCCGATGAGCCTGATGCGATTCTCGGCCGGCCCATCGCCGTGACATACGGCGGAAAACGCTACGAAGTGGCGGCGGACGCCGTTGCGGCCCCGGCGACGCGGGCCACGATGCCGCGGCCGCTGGCGCTGCGGCTCGAAGGGGCGAATGAGTACGACAGGATCAAGGGCTATCACCTCGCTTTCGGAGAATTCGATCCGACGGATGGTCTGAAAGGGCAGTCGTTCGTGGTCGACTGGGGCGACGGGACCTCCACGAAGGTGGAGTTCGACCTCTACGTGGTCTGGAAGAAAAACCGCAAAGAGCGCATTTACGAGGCGGAGGTGCACAGCCCGATCCGTGTCGACGGCGCGGCGCGCGGCGAGGGTTATTACGACGCGTGGATCATTCGGATCACCCGGTGACGGGCGGTCTGCGTGCCGCAGTGCGGCTGCATGGGAAAAAAGGGGGCGCGGCCATTCGGGCGCGCCCCCTTTTTTTCGTTTGCGGGATGCGTCAGTCGTAGAGCGGGACGACGTACATCGAGTAGGCTTCGCTGTGACCTGTGCCGTCGGAGAGCGTGTATCGGATTTCGTCGCCGTGCCATACGACGGCGGTCCGCGTCGTGCCGAAAATCGTTCCGGCGGTGAATATGTCGTCGTAGCAGACGGCGACCGAATAGGGCATCGAGCCGCTGCCCGGGCCGTCGGAGAGGTCGAACAGCTCCTGTCCCTCCTTCCAGACGACGCCCTCCTCCTCGAAGCCGTCGGTGTGGTAACCCGCCGTGTAGAGCGTGTGTCCGAACCGGCAGACGGCGGTGGCTTCGGCATAGGAACTGCCATCGGTCAGGGTGTAGAGCAGCTCCTTGTCCTTCCAGACCGCTGCGGCGCCGCCCGAGTGGCCTGCGGCGTAGAGCGTCCTGCCCGAAAGGCAGAGCGCGTTCACTCCGGCGGGGGTCTCCCCGTCGGAGAGCGTGTAGTGCGCCTTGTCGTTTTTCCAGACCACGGCGAGCGGCTTCGTGAGCCCGCTTTGCAGACTGCCTGCGGCGTAGACGTCGCCGCCCGAGACGCAGACCGACCGGGCCTGCGAGACGGCCGGGCTGACCGAATAGGGGTAGAGCGCATCGCCGTCTTTCCAGATTTTCGCCGTCAAGGCTCCGCCGCTCTCCTCGCTCCCGGCCGTGTAGAGGCTGCCGTTTGCGGCGAAGACCGAGTAGGCGTACGAGTCGGCGCCGGGAGCGCCCGGGGTGTATTTCAGCGTGCCGTTTTCCCAGACCTTCGCCACGATCCGGTCGCCCTGCCGTTCGTAGCCGGCGGCATAGACCGTGCCGTCCGAAACGCAGACCGCGTAGGCCCAGGCGTCGTTCGTGCCGTTGGTCAAGGTGTAGAGCAGCTGCCCGTTTTTCCAGACCGTTGCGACGGCCTTCGATGCGGGCGTGGTGTAGCCCGCCGTGTAGATGTCGTAGCCGGAGGGTTTCGGCGGTTCGGGGGCGTCGTCGTCCGAACTGCACGCCGCGAAGCCGGCGAATGCGGCGAGAAGCGCCGGTAAAAGCGTGTGTGTGAATCGTTTTCTGATGATTGTCATGGTTTTGCGGTGCAGTTTGTTTTCGGGCCGTTCCTGTCGGGAGGGGCTGTCTGCACGCCGTTTGCGGGGCAAAGTCCGTGCCGGGGATCAAGGCCCGGAACATTCGGTTTATGGCGTTGATAATAAATCCGTTGTCAGTTTATGTATAACCAGAATTTATTTTATGATAAATTCTATAAGTAAAAAGTATTGCAAACGGCGTAAAATCCTGGGAAATGGCGAAAAAAGACGTGCATATATATTGTATTTCCGAAAAAATGCGTACCTTTGCAGTCCATTTTGGACAATGGAGATAGATTTTTTAACAATTAAAGGACAGTTTTAGAAATGCCAACTATTCAACAGTTAGTGAGAAACGGCCGTGTGAAGATGGAGGACAAGTCGAAGTCTCCCGCACTGGCTGCGTGTCCCCAGCGCCGAGGCGTATGTACGCGTGTGTACACGACGACCCCGAAGAAGCCGAACTCGGCAATGCGTAAGGTAGCGCGTGTAAGATTGACCAACGGCAAGGAGGTCAACGCCTACATCCCCGGAGAAGGCCACAACTTGCAGGAGCACTCCATCGTGCTCGTCCGCGGCGGTCGTGTGAAGGACCTCCCCGGTGTACGTTATCACCTGGTGCGCGGTGCGCTCGACTCGGCAGGCGTGGACGGACGTCGTCAGCGTCGTTCGAAGTACGGAGCCAAACGTCCCAAGGCAGGCAAGTAGTCAACAACAAGAGAGTTTTTAACAGATCATTTTTAAATAGCAATGAGAAAAGCTAAGCCAAAAAAGCGAATTCTACTTCCGGATCCGAAGTTCGGAGACGTGGCTGTGACCCGTTTCGTGAACAACCTTATGCTGGATGGTAAGAAGAGTATTGCCTACACGATTTTCTACGACTCGCTCGAAATCGTCGGCAAGAAGATGAAGGATGCTGATAAATCTCCGCTGGAAGTCTGGAAACAGGCTCTGGAGAACATCACACCCCAAGTCGAAGTGAAATCGAAGCGTATCGGAGGTGCGACGTTCCAGGTTCCTATGGAGGTTCGTCCGGAGCGCAAGATTTCTATTTCCATGAAAAACCTTGTCCTCTATTCCCGCAAGCGCGCCGGCAAGACGATGGCAGACAAGCTTTCAGCAGAGATACTGGATGCCTACAACCAGCAGGGCGCAGCCTTCAAGCGTAAGGAGGAGATGCACCGCATGGCCGAGGCCAACAAGGCATTCGCACACTTTAGATTCTAATAAGGAGACCGAACAGATGGCAACCAGAGATTTAAAATATACTCGCAATATCGGTATCATGGCTCACATCGATGCCGGTAAAACCACCACGTCGGAGCGAATCCTTTTCTACACGGGCAAAACCCACAAGATCGGTGAAACGCACGAAGGCGCTGCCGTCATGGACTGGATGGTTCAGGAGCAGGAGCGCGGCATCACGATCACCTCGGCTGCAACGACCGCTTTCTGGAACTACATGGGCAACCAGTACCAGATCAACCTGATCGACACCCCGGGACACGTCGACTTCACGGTCGAGGTGGAGCGTTCGCTGCGCGTGCTGGACGGCGCTATCGCCACGTTCTGCGCCGTAGGCGGCGTGGAGCCGCAGTCGGAGACCGTATGGCGTCAGGCCGACAAGTACAACGTGCCCCGTCTGGGTTACGTCAACAAGATGGACCGCACGGGCGCCGACTTCCTGTCGGTGTGCGCACAGATCAAGGAGCACTTCGGAGCTACGGCCCTTCCGGTCGTTCTGCCTATCGGCGCCGAGGACAAGTTCGAAGGTCTGGTAGACCTTATATATAATAACGCTATCTATTATTACGACGACAAGACCGTCCGCGACAACTTCGAGCTGAAGGAGATTCCCGAGTCGATGAAGGCCGAGGCCGCCGAGTGGCGCGGCAAGCTCATCGAGGAGGTGGCTTCCACCGACGATGCGCTGATGGAGAAGTTCTTCGAGGACCCCGATTCGATCACCGCCGACGAGCTGCTCGCAGCGATCCGCAAGGCGACGATCTCGATGCAGATCGTCCCGATGCTCTGCGGTTCGTCGTTCCACAACAAGGGCGTGCAGAAACTGCTCGACTACGTGATGGCTTTCCTGCCCTCGCCGCTCGACCTGCCCCCCGTTACGGGCATGAACCCCAAAACCGAGCAGGAAGAGGTTCGCCACGCTTCGGAGAGCGATCCGTTCTGCGGTCTGGCGTTCAAGATCGCTACCGACCCGTTCGTAGGCCGTCTGGCTTTCGTGCGCGTATACTCGGGTAAGCTCGATGCCGGTTCCTACATCCTGGACACCCGCAGCGGCAAGCGCGAGCGTATCAGCCGCATCTACCAGATGCACGCCAACAAGCAGAACCCGATGGAGACCGTCGGCGCCGGCGACATCTGCGCGGCCGTAGGTTTCAAGGAGATCCGCACGGGCGACACGCTCTGCGCCGAGAACGCACCCATCGTGCTGGAGCAGATGACCTTCCCCGAGCCGGTGATCGGTCTGGCCGTGGAGCCGAAGACCCAGAAGGACCTCGACAAGCTCGGCATCGCCCTGGGCAAGCTGGCTGAAGAGGACCCCACCTTCACGGTGCACACCGACGAGGATTCGGGTCAGACGGTGATCAGCGGCATGGGCGAGCTTCACCTCGAGATCATCGTGGACCGTCTGCGCCGCGAGTTCGGTGTGGAGATCAACCAGGGCGCTCCCCAGGTGAACTACAAGGAGTCGCTCACCAAGACGGTTCAGCACCGCGAGGTCTTCAAGAAGCAGACCGGCGGTCGCGGTAAGTTTGCCGACATCATCTTCGAGATCGGTCCCGCCGACGACGGCGCCATGGGCCTTACGTTCGTAGACCAGGTCAAGGGCGGGAACATTCCCAAGGGGGTTATCCCCGCCCTGCAGAAGGGCTTCGCTTCGGCGATGGCGAACGGTGCGCTGGCCGGCTACAAGATGGACTCGATGAAGATCACGTTGCTCGACGGTTCGTTCCACCCCGTGGACTCCGACCAGCTGTCGTTCGAGATCGCAGCCCGCAACGGTTACCGCGCAGCGGCTCCCAAGGCCGGTTCGGTGATTATGGAGCCTATTATGAACGTGGAGGTCGTGACCCCCGAGGAGAACATGGGCGACATCATCGGCGACCTGAACAAGCGTCGCGGACAGGTTACCGGCATGGAGTCGAAAGGCACCGCCCGCGTGGTGAAGGCCAAGGTTCCCCTGTCGGAGATGTTCGGCTATGTGACCGTACTGCGTACGATTTCGTCGGGCCGCGCAACCTCGTCCATGGAGTTCTCGCACTTCGAGGAGGTCCCTGCCAACCTGGCCAAGGAGATCATCGAGAAAGCGAGTGGTAAACGTAAGGATATAGAATAAGCAAACAATATGAACCAGAAGATTAGAATCAAGTTAAAGTCATTCGATCACAATCTCGTGGACAAGTCGGCCGAGAAGATTGTGAAGACTGTGAAGAGCACGGGCGCCGTCGTGAGCGGCCCGGTGCCCCTTCCCACGCACAAGCAGATTTTTACGGTCAACCGCTCGACTTTCGTCAACAAGAAAGCCCGCGAGCAGTTCCAGCTCTGCACCTTCAAGCGTATCCTCGACATCTACTCGTCGACGCCCAAAACGATCGACGCGCTGATGAAACTGGAGCTTCCCTCGGGTGTGGAGGTAGAGATCAAGGTGTGATCGGACAGGATGTCTGCCGGTTTTCCGAGCTGTAACCCGGGTTTCTTCGAAAGAAGGAACCGGGGGCGGGTCGGCTCGGCGAGCGTTGCCCCGGGCAGGGGAACGGGAGCGGGGCAGGACGACGGGAACCGGAGGTGATTGATTATATATAGTGTACCAACCGTGCGGAGCGCACGCCATCTCCCTCCCCGAGGGAGGGCCGGGATGGAGCCGGATTTGTCAATGGCGCCGCAGGCGGCAATGGCGGCTGAAAGCGATCGGTACATCGAAATATATGATAACCAGACGGCAAGACAAAAAACGTTACATCACTTTATTACTATTTATAACAAACAATTGACAACAAATGTCAGGACTTATTGGAAAGAAAATCGGAATGACTTCCGTATACAGTGCCGAGGGTAAGAACATACCATGCACTGTCATTGAGGCTGGACCGTGCGTTGTTACGCAAATCAAGACCGTAGAGAAGGATACCTACGAGGCGGTTCAGGTTGCCTATGACGAGACGAGTGAAAAACACGCCACCAGCAGTTTGTTAGGCAACTTCAAGAAAGCCGGCAGGACTCCGAAACGAAAACTTGCGGAATTCAAGGACATGCCTGAAGTGAATCTCGGCGACACGCTGACCGTAGAACTCTTCTCGGAAGAGGACTGGGTGGACGTGACCGGGATCTCGAAAGGAAAAGGCTTCCAGGGCGTAGTGAAGCGTCACGGCTTCGGCGGCGTCGGCGGCCAGACCCACGGCCAGCACAACCGTGCGCGCAAGCCGGGTTCGCTGGGCGCGTCGTCCTATCCCTCGCGCGTCTTCAAGGGCAAACGTCTGCCCGGCCAGATGGGCGGCGAGCAGGTCAAGGTTTTGAACCTGCGTGTATTGAAAGTAATCCCCGAGAGCAACCTCATCCTCGTGAAAGGTTCGATTCCGGGAGCAAAAGGTGCTTATTTAACGATTGAAAAATAGTATGGAATTAGCTGTATTAAACACACAAGGAAAAGAGACGGGTCGTAAGGTAGTCCTTTCGGACGTCGTCTACGGCGTTGAGGCTCATGACCACGCTTTTTCCCGCGACGTGAAGCAGTATCTCGCTGTCCAGCGTCAGGGTACGCACAAGTCGAAGCAGCGCAACGAAGTTGCCGGCTCGACGCGCAAACTCAAGCGTCAGAAAGGCACCGGCGGCGCCCGTGCGGGCAGCATCAAGTCGCCCCTGTTCCCGGGAGGCGGCCGCATCTTCGGTCCCCAGCCCCGCGATTACAGCTTCAAGCTCAACAAGAAGCTCAAGCAGCTGGCCCGCCGCAGCGCGCTGACCTACAAGGCTCAGGCCGGCGCCATCAGCATCGTCGAGACGATGTCGCTGGAGGCTCCCAAGACCAAGTCGGTCGTGGCTCTGGCCGAGGCGCTCAAGGTCGACGACAAGAAGGTGCTGCTGGTTCTCCCCGAATCGAACGTCAACCTGCAGCTGTCGTGCCGCAACCTTCCCTATGTGAAGCCCGTGCTGGCTCAGAACGTCTGCACCTACGACGTGATGAACGCATCGGCCATCGTGATGGTGGAAGGCGCCGAGAATGTATTGAATACGATGTTAGCT
>OIEV01001166.1_pt1 | contig 12217 bp, 5 predicted proteins | sample 1581881 | NCBI WGS metagenome assembly OIEV01 (sample SAMN03279760, study PRJEB24777) | human gut metagenome | isolation source: fecal sample PR121 from 1 month old male Malay infant, vaginally delivered... | place: Singapore | collected 2005-09-16 | reverse complement strand
ACGAGTACAAGGGCGAGGTCGTGGGCGTGTTTAGCGAGAAGTCGCTGTACCGCCGCAGCATGGACCTGCTCGACCAGACCGTGGCCGATCAGCTCTTTGACCCCGAGCGCCCGATCCTGACCAAGGCTCACGACGTGCCGCCTTCGCGCTATGCGACCGGCAGCCACGCGTGCAACTCGATCATCTCGGCCGGCTGCATCATCAAAGGCACCGTGCGCAACTCGATCCTGTCGCGCGGCGTCGTGGTCGAGGAAGGCGCTTCGGTGACCAACTCGATCATCAACCAGAGCTGCATCATCAAGAGCGGCGCACGCGTTGAGAATGCCATCCTGGATAAGAACAACGTGGTCCCCACCAATACCGAGCTTCGCGGCACGCCCGAGAACATTCTGGTGCTGGGCAAGGCTCCGTTAACTTCCGACACCACCATCGTGCGTTAACGTTGGCACCGCAACATCGCTCGTAACATGTAGAATAGCCGCCCGGTTAGCGCCAGGCGGCTATTCTCGAATTACAACATGGGAGACAATATGGCAGAAACCAGCAAAAAGATGCAGATCGTGTTTGCCTCGGCCGAGTGCGCACCGTTTGTTAAGACCGGTGGCCTCGGCGACGTGGCGGGCTCGCTGCCTGCGGCGCTCGTGCGCGCCGGCGCCGAGGTTATCGTGATGGTGCCCAAGTACGCCACCCTCAAGGACGAGTACAAGGCGCAGATGGAGCACTTCTCCGACTTTTACGTGAGCCTGGGCTGGCGCAATGAGTACTGTGGACTCGAGAAGCTCGAGCACGACGGCGTCACCTATATGTTCATCGACAACGAGCGCTACTTTGCGCGCGACTATCCGTACGGCTTCTTTGACGACGGCGAGCGTTTTGCGTTCTTCTCCAAGGCCATCACCGAGAGCCTGCAGCACCTGCCGGCCGGCTTTGAGTGCGACATCCTGCATTGCAACGACTGGCAGACGGCACTGGCACCAGTGTTCTTACGCGAGTTCTACCAGGGCCTGCCGCTGTACGACCGCGTCAAGACCGTGTTCTCGATCCACAACGTGGCGTTCCAGGGCCAGTTTAGCGACACCGTGATGGAGGACATCCTGGGTGTGGCGCATATTCCGGCGGCCGCCTCGCAGCTGCGCTGCGACGCCTGCAGCATCAACTACATGCTGGGCGCGCTGCACTATGCCGACGCCATCACAACGGTGAGCCCCACCTATGCGGGCGAGATCCAGACACCCGAGTTTGGCGAGGGCCTGGACGGCGTGCTGCGCGAGCGTTCCTACGCGCTGCAGGGCATTTTGAATGGCATTGACGTGGCGGGCTTTGACCCGGCAACCGACAAGCGCATTGCCGCCAACTACACGATTGACGATCGTTCCGGCAAGGCCGTGTGCAAGGCCAAGCTGCAGGAAGAGCTAGGCCTCGAGGTTCGCGACGACCGCCCGCTTATGGTGATGGTTACTCGCCTGACGCGCCAGAAGGGCATGGACCTGGTCATGTACGCGCTCGACCGCATCCTGTCCGGCGGCGTTCAGGTGGCCGTGCTGGGCACAGGCGACCGCGACTACGAGGACGGCCTGCGCTACTTCCAGGACAAGTACCCTGGCACCATGGCCGCGCGCATCGAATTCGATCCGGCACTGTCGCAGCGTATGTACGCCGCCGCCGACATGTTCCTGATGCCTTCGAAGTTTGAGCCCTGCGGTCTGTCGCAGATCATCGCCATGCGCTACGGCACCCTGCCCATCGTGCGCGAGACCGGTGGCTTGAAGGACACCGTGATCCCGTATAACGAGTTTACCGGCGAGGGTACGGGCTTCTCGTTTAGCAACTTTAATGGCGACGAGATGGGCGACGCGGTCTTCCGCGCAGCGCGCCTGTTCTGGGATAACCGTGAGGCATGGAACCAGCTGGTCACGCAGGCCATGAGCCAGGACTTTAGCTGGACGCGTTCGGCCGATAAGTATCTGGACCTGTACTTCTTTATGCACCCGGAGATTGAGAGGCCGGCGGGTGTGGAGGCTGCTGCGGCTGTCGAGGAGCCGGTTGCCGCTGAGGGCGAGCCCGCGGCGCCCGTTAAGGAGCCCGCAGCCGCTGAGGAGCCCAAAGTCGAGGAGAAGCCGGCTGCCGAGGCCGAGGTAAAGCCCGCGGCTAAGTCTGCCGCCAAGAAGACGACGGCCCGCAAGGCAACAGCTAAGAAGGCTACGACCACGAAGGCCGCTGCGAGCAAGACCACCGCTGCCAAGGCAACTACTGCCAAGGCATCGACCACGCGCAAGCGCACGACCGCCGCTGCCAAGAAAGCCGCCGAGGCCGAGGCCGCTCTCGAGGTAAAGGCCGAGACCACTGCCGCCGAGGCTAAGCCTGCGGCAAAGGCTCCGGCCAAGACCGCTGCCAAGAAGACGACCGCGACCACCAAGAAGGCCACGGCAGCCAAGAAGACCACGGCTACGAAGTCGACGACCAAGAAGGCCGCTACGACGAAGGCCGCCGCGAAGAAGACCCCGAAGGCTGCTGCAAAGCCCGCCGTCAAGGTCGAGGAGGTGCTCTCCGAGCCCAAGGCCAAGGCAGCTGTCGAGGCAAAGCCGGCCGCCAAGACCACCACGCGCAAGCGCGCTACGACGACGGTCAAAAAGGCCACGACCAAGACAGCCGCTTCCAAGGCAGAGGCTAAAGCCGAGGACAAGCCCGCAGTAAAGGCCGAGCCGACTCCGAAGGCCGCTGAGGTCAAGACCGCTCCGAAGGCTACGGCAAAGACCGAGCCCGCCAAGAAGGCCCCGGTCTCCCCCGCCGCACCGACTGAGGAAAAGGCTCCGACCAAGAAAACCTCCGTCCGCAAGGCAACGGCCGCCCGCAAGCGCCACTAATCCGGACGATTAAAACTTAATCCTCAACGCAAAAGAGGGCGCCCCAACCAGGCGCCCTCTTCTTGGTTAAACTTCTCTATTAAAAGAGGGCCGGTTTACTACGACAAAATGGCCCTGGACGACCACGGCGAGTAATCTTCGAAATTGACAACGCTTCTACCTGCGGTTTTAATATCACCAAATTGACAGTGGTTGAGATCATTCAAATCGTCGTAGTAAACCGAAGTACTTTTGTTTGACTACAAATAGTATCCGTCTGGGCGTTTTCGAATACCGCGATAATTTGGGTGGTAAAACGATTTTCTAGGACAACCGTTCGCCGATGGTAAACGGATGTTGTTAATACACCCTATGTACAACAGATATACTTACACCTTGTGCGTTAAGCCCATGGCCCGCTGGCCATGATTGTATAGAACTGGACCGTACTATGAGATTGATTCACAACAGCCGCCTGCCGCAGTTTCGCACTCCGTTTGGCGCTGTGACCACTGGAACTTCCGTTTCCCTCTCGGTGATTTTGGAGGATGCCGATCCCAACCAGGCAACGCTTACGCTGCGCACCTGGGTAGATGAAATCGGTGAGTCTCGGTATCCCATGACGCACGAGGGCGACGGCATCTTTACCGTAGAGCTTGAGTGCACCGAGCCCTGTCTTATCTGGTACAGCTTTATCTGCAATATCGAGGGCCAGCCCGAGGTCCGCTTGGGCGCGCCGCAAGGCCGCACCGGCGGCGAGGGCGTAACCTACGACTACGCCGAGGTTCCGTCCTTCCAGATTACCGTCTATAAGCACCGCGAAGTACGTCCCGAGTGGTACGAGCGCGGCATGGTTTACCAGATCTTCCCCGATCGCTATGCACGCGACGAAAACTGGCGCGAGCGCACGCTGACCGAAGTCGAAAAGCCTCGCAACGGAATCCAGCGCCGCATGGTCGAGGACTGGAATGAACCGCCCGAGTACGAGCGTGCCGAAGACGGCTCCATCAAGACCTGGGATTTTTACGGCGGCTCGCTCAAGGGTATCCAAAATGACCTGCCCCGCATTGCCGAGCTAGGCTTTACAGCCATCTACCTCAACCCCATCTTTGAGGCCGCGAGCAACCACCGCTACGACACGGCCGACTACACCAAGATCGACCCGATCCTGGGCACCGAGCAGGACTTTACGGAGCTGTGTCAGGCGGCCGAAAAGCTCGGCATTTCCATCATTCTGGACGGGGTGTTCAACCACACGGGCGACGACTCGATCTACTTTAACCGCTACGGCAACTACCCCGGCGTGGGTGCCTGGCAGAGCGAGGACTCGCCGTGGCGCGATGCGTTTTACTTCCACGAGGACGGTTCGTATGACTGCTGGTGGGGCGTGGGCAACATGCCCGCCATCAACGAGAATTCCGAGCTGGTGCGCGAAAAGCTTCTGGGCAAGAACGGCGTCATTCGTAAGTGGCTGCGCGCTGGCGCCCATGGCTGGCGTCTGGACGTGGCCGACGAGCTTTCCGATGACTTCCTGGCCGAGATCAAAAAGGCCGTGCTCGCCGAGAAGCCTGACGCGCTGCTGCTTGGCGAGGTCTGGGAAGACGCCTCCAACAAGATCAGCTACGGCCATCTGCGCCGCTACCTGCAGGGCTCCGAGCTCGACTCTGCTATGGATTACCCCTTCCGCAACATGGTCATCGGCTTTTTGATGGGCTACAAGAACGCCTATCAGGCAGCCGAGGATATCGAAACCCTGCGCGAGAACTACCCGCGCGAGGCACTGTCCTGCGCACTCAATCTGCTTTCGAGCCACGACCGCCCGCGCATCATCTCGGTGCTCGGCGGCGGCCCCGACGAGTCGCAGCTGCCCGAGAGCGAGCGTAGCAAATGGCGCCTGGACGAAAACTCCATGGGCCTGGCCAAGAGCCGCTTTTGGTTGGCGACGCTCATGCAGATGACCTTCCCCGGCGTGCCCTCGATCTATTATGGCGATGAGTACGGCTTGGAGGGCCTCACCGATCCGGGCAACCGCCGCACCCTGCCGACCAAGGACCAACTCCACGACTTCGATACGCTGGCTATCGTTAAGAACGCGTCTGCCGTACGTCGCGCGCTGCCCTTTATGGTTGACGGCGAGATCAAGGCCTTTGCGCTCAACGACGACGTCTTGGCCTATACCCGCACGGGCAAAGACGGCGAGGCCGCGACGGTTATCATCAACCGCAGCCTGCGCAATTCGCACTGCGTGACGATTCCAGCGCTCGGCGAATGTGCGAGCGACGTGATCAGCGGCCACGAGTGCGAAATCCACAATGGCACCGTTACGCTCGACCTGTACCCGTTGGGCTCTTCGATCATCTATCACCATGCCGACAAGCGCCTGCAAGAGCCGCTCGATCACGGCGCGGGCGTCGTGTGCCATATCACCTCGGTGCCGACCGACGACGGCAAGCCCGGCACAATCGGTGCGCCCACGCGTCGCTTTATCGACCACCTGGCCGCCATGGGCATGCGCTACTGGCAGGTTCTGCCCGTCAATCCCACGGACTTCTTCCGCTCCCCCTACGCCGGTCCTTCGGCCTTTGCAGGCAATATCGACCTGCTGCCCGAGAGCCACAAGGAGCTGGCCGCCGACTTTGCTACCTGGAAGACCCGCGGCGGCGAGGATGCCGACCCGCTGTACACGGCGTTTAAACATCGCAACGCCGACTGGCTCGAGAAGTACTGCGTCTACATGGCGGTCAAGAAGCACTTTGAGGGACTGTCGCGCCACGATTGGCCGGCGGATGTCGCGCGCTACAACGAGCACCTGATCGATGACAAGCGCTTCCACGACGAGGCCGAGCTGCAGGCGTACATGCAGTATCGCTTTGACCTTGCCTGGTGCGAGCTCATGAACTATGCGCACAAGAAGGGCATCGAGGTCATCGGCGATATCCCGATGTATGTCTCGGACGATTCGGCCGATGCGTGGAGCGAGCCCGAGAACTTCTGGCTGTCCGATACCGGCAAGGCAATCGAGGTCTCCGGTGCGCCGCCCGATAACTTTGCGCCCGAGGGCCAGGTATGGGGAAACCCCACCTTCCGCTGGGATCACATGAAGCAGAACGGCTATAGCTGGTGGATGGATCGCCTGCGTCGTGCGTTTTCGCTCTACGACCGCGTGCGCCTTGATCACTTCCTGGGCTTCCACAGCTACTTTAGTATCCCTGCAGGCAAGGCTTGTGCCGACGGTCGCTGGCTGGCGGGACCGGGCAAGGACCTGTTCCAGACGGCCTACGACGAGCTGGGTCCGCTCAACTTTATTGCCGAGGATCTGGGTTATCTGACGCCTGGCGTTCGTGCGATGGCTTCGACTTGCGGCTTCCCCGGCATGGACGTGCTGGAGTTTAGCGACTACGACGTTCGCAACGGCATGTATCCCACGCCGGGCAAGATCCTGTACACCTCGACGCACGACACCTCGACACTTGCCGGCTGGTGCACGCGCTCCTTTGCGGGTGGCGACGAACCGAGCGGCATTGCATTGGCAAGCGAGCTCATGGGCAACGCCCTGGCAAGCGACGCTCCCCTGGTGATGATGCCGCTGCAGGATGTCCTGGGGCTTGGCGACGATGCGCGCATGAACGTACCGGGCGTGGCCACGGGCAACTGGACCTGGCAGGCGCAAGAGGCCGACGTTGCGGCCGCCGAGGGCAAAACTGCGCAGCTCCTGCGCAACACCCATAGATTCTGGAGCGAACCGTGATAAAACGCCCGATATAGGGTACAGTTACAGACGTTTGAATTTTTGCGGGCAGAGTGATCTGCCCGCTTTGTACTGAAAAGGAAGTATTATGGCGCGCTACGATTACAAGTGCACGAGCTGCGGCAATGTGTTTGAGGTTGAGCACCCCATGTCCGAGACGCCCGAGGTAATATGCCCCAGCTGCGGCGCTCCGGCATCCAGGACGTTCTCTGCCAGCGGCATCAAGTTCGATGGCAGCGGTTTCTACAACACCGACCAGCGCAGCGGCGGTTCCAGCACCAGCGCCACCAGCGGCTGTTGCGCCAACTGCCCACATAACCACTAGTGACAAGCGGCCCCGCGATAAAGCCCGATCGCGGGGCCGAATTTTTTCAGGAATGTCCCACGCCCCGGCAACTGGTCTGGAGTTGCGCCACGAAAACGGCCTATCTACTACATTTGACCCATATAATCCGAGCACACCTGCGTTTTTACAAAAACGACGAGCCGTCTACCTGCGGTTTTGATTTCGCTAAATTCGGCATGGTTGGGGGTAATGGGTTTAATGTAGTAGGTAGGCCCATTTCATGACAAGCAGATCAATCCTCGGGTGTCGTATTAGTTGCGGACCAGCCTTGCGCAGAAGTGGCCGTCGTAGGAGTCGGCGTTTACGGGGACGCTTTGGAAAAGTCCACGGTCGTTTTGACGTACGGAGACGAGCTTCTTGGCTTGTTCAAAATCGGGTAGCTGCAGAATTTGGGCTTCGGAGAGCGGCGCCACGCTAAAGCCTACGCCCTCGGGAGAGGCCAGGAAGGCATCCACGACCTGAGTGTTCTCCTCAGCAAAAACCGAGCAGGTGGCATAGATAAGCTCACCGCCGGCAGCAACGCGCGCGGCGGCTTCCTTGAGCATCGTCAGCTGCAGTTTAGGAAGCTCAACCGTCACGTCCTTTTCGGTCAAGCGCCACGGAATCTCAGGATGACGGCGCATGGTGCCGGTACCCGAGCACGGGGCATCGATAAACACCGTATCGAACAGAACGGGTTTACCAAGCATCGCATCGAACGACGTGAGGACCGTATCGAGCTCGCACGCATCACCCGAGACGGTACGAACGCCCTTGATACCAGCCTTATGCAGGCGCGCAAGATTCTGATCACACTTGCGATCGTGCAAATCGAGTGCAGTGTGCTGACGGTCGTAGCCGGCACGCTTAGCCTGGCACATCATCACATACGTCTTGGTACCACGACCGGCGCCAATCTCTAGGCAGCGCCCGGGACGAGTAGCCGCAGTAGCGATGAGCTGAGCGTTAAGGTCCGAGGCCACGGCCGCCGCGCGTTCAAACACACCCGACGCAACTGTGGCCTGTGCATCGACCGGCGCATGGCAACCCGGGAACACAGGCGCAACAAGCTGCGAGATATACGGATCGGGCTTGGTCGCAAAGGCGTTCTCATGCAGGGCCAGCGGAGCGGGGGCCAGATTACCGGCAAAGCTAAGCGCGCCCTCCGGTGTGTCAAACGAAGCCATAATACGAGCGCACAGCCAACGCGGCAGACCCAACAGGCGCGACAGACGAACCAATCGGCGCTCGGACTCATCGGCATCCGCCGCAGTGGCAAAGTCCTCGACGTTGTCCGCGACCTTATGCAGCACGGCATTGGCCAAACCGGCGGCAGACTTAGCTCCGCTGCGCACCAGCTCAACGCCCTGACTCACCGCAACGCGGCCAGGCGTATGCAGGTAGAGCATCTCAAAGGCCGAGATGCGAAGCGCCATGCGAACACGCGGCGCGACCTTTTTGGGTTTATCGAGAAACTGGTCGAGCAGCTCGTCCAAAATGCCCTGGGTGGCTGCAACACCAAGTGCCAAACGAGCGGCAAAGGCAGAATCGCGCTGGTCAATGGCCTTGGCAGAAGCACGAGAAGACAACACGTCGCGCGCATACATGCCGCGACGGTCGGCCTCCATCAGCACATCGAGCGCGAGCTTACGCGCGGGGGAAAGCTTGCTCATGACAAAACACCCCACGTCAGATCGGCACCCTGCAGGCCGGCAGCCCAGGCAGAAGCAGCCATAGCACGCTTGCCGTCAGGCTTAACCTCGAGCAGTTCAACCGAGCCATCCGACAGGCCCAGGTAAACACGCTTGCTCTTAACGGCAACAGCGCCCTCGCCAAGCGACGCATCGCTTGGCGCAGCATCGAGCACGCGAACCGACTTGCCAGCAATCACGCAGCGAGCGGGTGCAGTGTCGGACGAAGCCAGCACGTGACGCACACAATCGAGCGCCGCCATCTGCGGATCCAGACGCATCTCCTGCTTGGAAATCTTGGCAGCATGCGTGACGAGCGACTCATCCTGCTCGGTCCACACCGCTGTGTCATCGGCAAGCGAGGGCAGCGTATCGGCCAGCAGCTTACCGCCCAGCTCGCCAAGCTCCATCGTCAGTGCCTCGGCATGCTTGCCGGCGACAGATGTCGAGGCCTGCGCACAATAAGCGCCGGTATCCACGCCATGCCCAATACGCATAATGGAAACGCCGGCAACCTCATCACCAGCAAGAATCGCACGCTGAATGGGAGCGGCGCCACGCCAACGCGGCAGCAGCGAAGCATGAACATTCACAATACCAAGCGGCGCCATATGCAGCACCTCATCGGGCAAAATGCAGCCATAGGCAGCCACGCAGAATATATCAGCCTGCGCAGCCTGAAGCGACTCGACAACCTCGGGCGTCATACGATTGGCCTCAACAACCGGCAACCCCAGCTCAAGCGCCTTGGCCTTAACAGGAGAAGGCTCAAGCTTCTTACCACGCCCACGAACAGCATCGGGACGAGTAATGACAAGCGCAATCTCATTCCCAGCCTCAACAAGCGAAGTCAGCGAAGGCACAGCAAAATCAGGCGTACCCATAAACACAATACGCATAAAGGACGTCTCCCCTCAACCAAAGCCGAGACGGCTACAAATAACAGCGGAAAGCCAAGTACCCAGCCCATCCGCAATAACAATTCAACAAGAACAAATATACCCAAAAACAAAGAAAGAGCCGCATAAAAGCAGCTCTCTCAACAAAGCACCTATCAGCGAAGACGTCCCTCCCTGGCCCGACGGCACCCGGGCGAGACAAGCAGCGTCAACGTAGTCCCCGGGGCGCCCGCCTATATCGTCCCGCGCGCAGTTTCGCAGCGAAGCGAGAATGTTTGAGCACGGGATGATATAGGCGGGCGCCCCGGGGACGGACGACCTACTCCGTCTCGCCCGGTCGAGCGCCGCGAGCCAGGGCGTCCTGGTACTCCTTGACGGCCTTGAGCCTCTGCATCGGCTTGAGTCGCTCGAACATGGTGTTGCCGTGCAGATGGTCAATCTCGTGCTGCAGACACACGCAGAACAAATCGCCCGTGGCCTCATAGCGAATCAAGTTGGCATCCAGGTCGTACGCCTCGACGATAACGTGATCGGGACGCTCGATCTCGCAGCTAATGCCAGGGATGGACAGGCAGCCCTCGCTAAACGGCACCAGATGGTCGCTCTGCTCAACAATGACAGGATTGATGAGCACGTACGGATCGTAGTCGTTCTTGTCGCTGTAGTCACAGTCAATGGTGACGAGCTGGATGAGCTCGCCGATTTGCGGGGCAGCCAGGCCGCAGCCGCCGTTCTCGAACATCATCTTCTTCATCTTCTCGGCAAGCGCCTCGATCGCCGGGGTGATCTCCTCGATGACGGCGCACTCCTGACGCAGACGAGGGTCGGGCGACAGTACGATTCCGTTGGCTTCCATGGCCATCCTTTCGGGTTGTTACATCAAATCATAGGCGTCGACGTCAACGCTCACGCTCACGCCGCGCACGGAGCCCACCTCTTTGAGGCAGGCGTCGATATCATCAGTGACATGGTACCCTACGGGCGACTTCACAAGCAGGTGGAAGCGATAACGGTCCTTAGCTCTCTCGATTACACATGAAGCCGGGCCCAGCACCTGCGGCACCGCGCTGCCCGCCCACAAAAAGTCGGGAGCGGCGGCATGCCAACGACGCTTGAGCAGCTTTGCGATGCGCCCGATATAATCCTGCGCATCTTCGCGGCTTGCCGACCACACCAAAATGTTGACCAGGCGCACGAAGGGCGGATACAGGGCGTCGCGGCGTTGGTCCAGGTCGAAGTCGGTAAAGATCGAGCGGTCGTGCTCGGCGACGGCGCGAATGACCGGGTCCTCGGGCAGGTAGGTCTGGATGATGACCTCGCCAGGGCGATCGCCGCGTCCGGCACGACCGGCGACCTGCTCCAGCAAATCGTAGGCGCGCTCCCCCGCTCTAAAATCGGGCAGTTTTAACGCAAAATCGGCATTGACTACACCCACGAGCGTGACCTCGGGAAAGTCGAGGCCCTTGGCAATCATCTGGGTACCCAGCAGCACCGCGCAATCGGCGGCATCGAACTGCTCGAGCAACTTCTTATGCGCGTCCTTGCCACGCGTGGAATCTGCGTCCATGCGAATGATGGCTACATCCTCGGGCAGCATCTGGTGCAGCGCATCCTCGATCTGCTGCGTGCCCAGACCCATTTTTGCCAGGTAACGGCTGCCGCACTTGGGGCAGCGACTCGTGGGCGCGGGATAGGGCTGCACGCGCCAGGACGAACCACAGGTGTGGCACTGCAGCGTATGGGTGCGCTCGTGGTACGTAAGCGCCGTAGAGCAGTGGTTGCAGGTGGGGACGCAACCGCACTCGCGGCACATCAAAAACGGCGCAAAACCGCGACGGTTATGCAGCAGCACAGCCTTCTCGCGGCGCTCTACAACGCGCTCCAAACCTTCCATCAGCGGTTTAGAGAACATGGAGCGGCTGCCGTGCGAAAACTCGCGGCGCAGGTCGGCAATGCGGACCGTGGGTAGCACGGCGTGTCCCGGGCGCTCGGGCATCTCGACGCGCGTCCAGGTGACACCGTTGTACGTGCCGCGGCGGCAGCGATCGAGGGCCTCGGCAGAAGGCGTGGCCGAGCCCAGCACGAGCGGGCAGCGATAGCGGCGCGCCATCTCGGCCGCCACCTCGCGCGCATGGTAGCGCGGACTGGAGCCCTGTTTGTAGCTGGTCTCGTGCTCCTCGTCGATGATGATGAGGCCCAAATCGCTGAGCGGGCAAAAGAGTGCCGAACGCGCGCCGACGACAACGCGCGCGGCACCACTGGCGACCATATCCCACTGGTCCAGACGCTCGCCGGCCGAAAGGCGCGAGTGGAAGACCGCGACCGTCTCACCGAAGCGCGAGCGGAAGCGGCCGACGGTCTGGGCCGTCAGCGAGATCTCGGGCACGAGCACGCAGGCCGAGCGACCGGCCGCGAGCACACGCTCGATAGCGGAGAGGTAGACCTCGGTTTTACCGGATCCGGTGACGCCATCGACAAGGACCACGTCGCCGTGGGCGTCAAGGCGCGCGCGTTCAATCTGCGCGAGCGCCTGCTGCTGGCCGTCCGTGAGCGCGACCGGCGCCTTGCCGCTTGCCGAGGACAACGTGGTCTGCTCGCTGCAGCCACGCCAGGCGCGGCGCTCCTCCACCACCACGACGCCGCGTTTTTCGAGCGCCTTGATGGTCGCCGACATACTGTTGTAGAGCAGGTTGAGATCGCGCGTCGTGACC
>OIEV01001159.1_pt1 | contig 12394 bp, 13 predicted proteins | sample 1581881 | NCBI WGS metagenome assembly OIEV01 (sample SAMN03279760, study PRJEB24777) | human gut metagenome | isolation source: fecal sample PR121 from 1 month old male Malay infant, vaginally delivered... | place: Singapore | collected 2005-09-16 | reverse complement strand
CTTTCCTGTCTGGCGGGCTCCCTTAAGCAAGAGAGGTTTGCGATTCGCCCTTGATTTCCAAGCGATAAGTTCACTCATAAGCTGTCGTTGCATATTGCCTCCCAACCCTCTCGGCTAGTATAAGGCCATATGCGCGTTTCCCTTGGAAAATGTGCGAGACAACCACGTTTTTCCATCGAAAAATGTGCGAGACAACCACGTTCTTCCATCGAAAAATGTGGGAGTATCAACCTAAGCTGCGGTGAAATAGTTCTTAAATAGGCTGGTAAACAGCATAAACAAGAACTATTCCACCGCAACTCACCATCTGTATCGGCATCCAAAAGAAACGGGCCCGCATCCCCAAAGGACACGGGCTCGTAAACGATGCATGGTAGGGGCGGTGGGACGTCTGCGTATTTGCTGCGCAAATACGCACCGGCTTCGGCCGCCTGCCGGCGCCCTCGCCGGCTCGCTACGGACGCTGCGCGTCCGCTTGACGCTCGCCCCCTCGCGGGTTCGAGTCCCACCGGCATCCAAAAGAAACGAGCCCACATCCCTGAGGACACGGACCCGTAAAAATCAAATGGTAGGGGCGGTGGGACTCGAACCCACAATCCTTGCGGCGAGAGATTTTAAGTCTCCTGCGTATGCCAATTCCGCCACGCCCCCGTGAGACTAGAAGTCTAGCACAAGCCGCCCGTTACGCGTTGACGGCCATCGAGTGCTGGCCCGACTTTTCCAGGAACTCCTGGAACTTGGCTTCGTCGCCCTTGTTCTGGTACTGCAGGGCCAGCAGGTACTCCAAGCGGCAACGCTTGACCGGGTCGTCGCCGACATCCTCGAGCATGCGCTCCAGTTCGGGAATGTCGTTGTGGCGCTTGAGGATCATCGTGTCGTACATCAGCTGACACTCGTGTGCAACCGCCTCGGCTTGACCGCCCTCAAAGCCCTTGATCTCGTGCAGCAACTCCTTGGACTTTTTGCGGTCCTCCTGGCCAACGTAGTAGTTAAAGGCCTTGATCACCAGATCGACGCGCTGCATCTTGGGCAGGTTGAGCCCCAACAGCAAATCGAACATCTCGTCAGCGCGCTTGTGGTCCTCGCGCAGCAGATAGGAGTTCAGGCGCAGGTAGTCGCGGTTGTAGCGCGGGTACAGCATGCTGGTGAGTTTGCCGTCGAGCAAACGATCGAACTCGTCCCACTGCTTAGCGGCCATAAGCTGCTGCAGGCGTTTAAACGTGGTGCGTTTTTTGACGCTAAAGAACACCGACACGGCGATGCAGATGATAACGACGGCGGTCCAGAGTGTGCGGGAATCGGGCATATTAGGGTCCTTAGTCACTCATAAAGCGAGCGGTATGACAACACGTACTGGATGTATTATACGCAGCGCGCAAGCAAACTGGCATAAAAGCTCATCGAGGCCGAGTGCTATCGCTCGCTGCGGTACACTTACCTAAAGTAAACCATGAAGGGAGACATTACCTATGAAGAAGATCGTTTTGGCTTGCGGTGCTGGCGCTGCTACTTCCACGCTCGTTGCCCAGAAGGTCGCCACCTTGCTCGACGCCAACGGTTACGCCGGCAAGTACGAGATCGTGCAGTGCGCCATCTCCGAGGCCAAGGACTACTGCGACGAGGGCGCCGACCTGCTGATCGCCACCACCGTTGCCCCCGAGGGCCTCACCTGCCCGTACGTGAGTGGCGTGCCCTTCATGACCGGCATGAACCGCGTCGCTGCCGAGAAGGCCGTCCTCGACGTTATGGCTCAGTAGGCGCTGACTGTATGAGTGAGCAGAACGCCAACCCGGTAGAGCTCTTTGGCATGCGCGTTGCCCATGTGGGCATTAACGCCACTGACCCGGCAGACGCCCTGGAGATCGCGGAGCTGTTCTCGACGATGATGGGCCTGCCCGTTATCGAGACCCCGGTTTCGTACTTTAACGATTCGCTGGTCGAGATCATGAAGCAGAACGGTCGTGGCGCCAAGGGCCACATTGGCTTTGCTGTCAACGACATCGATGCGGCCGAGAAGTGGTTTGCCGAGCGCGGGCTCGAGGTCAACGAGGAGTCGCGCGTGCTGCTGCCCGACGGCGGCACCAAGCTCGTGTACTTTAAGCGCGAGTTTGCCGGTTTCGCCGTGCACCTGTGCCGCGAGTAGCGCACAAGCTGCCATAGCTAACGAAAAATGGGGTAAGGCTACGTGGCCTTACCCCATTTTTAATGCCGAGAGGGTGACTGACGGGCTGCCGTAAAACGAAGGTGAATGGTTTCCCATGAAGTGAACGAGTGAAATCGGACCTCTGGAGCATCGACACTTTGGAGGCACCGTTTCCTGCGGTTTCGTAAGGTTTTTCCTGCAGTTTTGGCGTCAAAAAGTGTGGATGCTTCGGGGGTCCAAAATAGGTCGTTCACTTCGCGGAAAAGCATTCACCTTCGATTCGTGAGAGACGCCCCTACCGCGGCAGGCGAATCGTAAAGCGGCTGCCGACGCCCTCGACTGAGGTCACGCCAATGACACCACCATGGCTATCGACGATCCACTTGGCAATGGCAAGCCCCAGACCCGAGCCCTGCGCGCCGGCATCGCGTGCGTTGTCGGCGCGGTAGAACCGTTCAAACGCGTGAGCTGCGGATTCCTGGTTCATGCCGATACCCTCGTCCTCAACACTTATGTCGATCGTGCCTGCGCCCGCATCCGGCGCTACGCCAAACGAGATGGGCGTGCCCGCGTCCGAATACTTGGCGGCGTTTTGCACGATCACGCGCAGAGCCTGCTTCACGAGCGCCACGTCAACGGGCGCGTCGCAGCGCGGGTCGCTGGTAAGTGCGGCATCGTACGCCAGTCGATATGTGTGCGCGGCATCGATCATCTGTGATTCTTCGCATACCTCGCTGACCAGTGCGGCCAGGTTGGTGTTCGCGCGTCGCAGGACCGTGCGACCGGCATCGCCGCGCGCCAAAAATAGCAGCTGCTCCACGAGCTCCTGCATATGCTCGCTTTCGGCTTTGAGCGAGGCGATGGACTCTGCCAGCACGTCCGGGTCGTCTTTGCCCCAGCGGTCGAGCATGTTCACGTAGCCCTGAATCACCGCGATGGGCGTGCGCAGCTCGTGGCTCGCATCGTTGACAAAGCGCATCTGCTGCAGCTTGGCCTCTTGCATCTGGCGCAGTAGGCGGTTGAGTGCAACCTCGATGCTTGCCAGGTCGGCGTCGCCGGTAGTGACGCTCGGCGAGTCGACGCTTGCGCGCTCGATGGCCTGCTCCAGTGTTTCCATCTTGCCGCCGGAGAGCTGCATGCGGCCGAGTTCGTCCACGCGCAGGGCCAGGTCGTTGAGCGGTGCCATGGTGCGGCGCACGCGGCGGGCGCCTCCGAGCATGTTGAGCACGCTGATAACCTGCCAGCCCGCAACGACAAGGTAGAGAGGCCATAGCGTGACGAGGTCCTGTGCGAGGGGAAAGGTCTTGGTGCTACGCGCAAGCTCGACGGTATAGGTGAGCGTGGTCAGGTCCCATCCGCGTGCGGGCGCCAGCGACATGCCGTGAACGGCGCTGCTAGGGATCCATCCCGCGGTAAACGCGCCGTCGGGCAGCGTTTGGTTATAGCCATAGATGAGGATCGCCGCCGCAGCAACCAGCAGCCACAGGTCGAGCCAGATGTAGCTCGCCAGGCGGCGCCACATGTAGCTCCAGTTGATGGCGCGGGCGATGGAGGTGACGCGCTTAGCCTCGTCGTTACGCGCGACAGACATAGCCCACCCCGCGCACGGTCTGGATGATGCGGGCACCGCCGGCGTCTTCGATCTTGGCGCGCAGGTGCGCGATGTGCACGTCGACGTTGTTGGTGTCGCCCACGTATTCGTAGCCCAGCGCCTCGTGCGCGATGCGCTCGCGCGTGAGCACGGTGCCGGCATGTGCCATAAGCAGGGCGAGGACATCGAACTCGCGAGCCGTGAGCACGATAGGCGCGCCGCCGACGGTGACTTCGCGGCGGTCGGGATCGAGCGCGACCGAGTCAACGGTAAGTGCGGCGGGGGAGGGCGAGGCGGAGGTCTTGGCCGAGTCGCCAGACGGGGACGTCGCGGCGGTACCGGCACCCGTAGCGCCTTCCCCGACCCCAACGCCGCTAACGCCCGAAGCCGCCCGTACGGCCTCAGCGCGCTTCAACGCCACGCGGATCCGTGCGAACAGCTCCTCGATCGCAAAAGGCTTGGTCAGGTAATCGTCAGCACCGGCGTCAAGCCCTGCCACCTTGTCCATAACGGCATCGCGCGCGGTGACCATGATCACCGGCACATCCTTGTGCTTGCGAACACGCCGCAAGACCTCCATGCCGTTGAGCTGCGGCAACAGCACATCGAGCAGAATCAGATCGTATTCGCGCTCCAGCGCCAGGTCCACGGCGGTGCGGCCGTCGGCGGCGTGCTCTACCTGGTAGCCCTCGTGCTCCAGCTCGAGCGTCACAAAGCGGGCGATTTTCTCCTCGTCCTCTACGATCAGGATTCGTGCCATACGTACCCCCGTCTGCGATTATTTGTCGTCGTTCAGATTTTGCTTGATGCCGTCCGCGGCGTCGGCGGCGTGATCCATCAGGTTGTTGATACTGCCGGGCACGTCGCCGTCGCTGTCGATGCGGTAGCGCATGCCAAAGAACAGGCCAATCAGCATCAGCCAAATCGTGGCGCCCCAGGCAAACAGCGCGACGATGGGAATCAGGATGGGAATGTTGAGGATGATCGCGTCGCGGCGCGTGGCGATAAACTTGGTGTCCAGGCTCAGGCGGAAGAGCTTTTTGAGGTACTCCCACACGCTGTCCATCTTCTTGGAGAAGTCGGTCTTTTCGCTCGACTTTTCGTAGGCGGCCTGCGCGGCGACCATCTCGGCCGAGGGCTCATCGACCGGTGCAGACTCGGTGGCGGCGTGCGCCGACGTGGTCTGGGTCTTGCCCTGCGACTCGAGCCAAATGATGGCGTCCAAAACGTTGCCGTCGGCGGCGTCGAGCGCGGCCTTGGCATCGGTGTAGCTCACGTTGCACTTGGTGCGGATGGTTTCAACTTTTTCGAGGTCGTCCATGACCTGTCCTTTCGTTCGATGGGCGCGACGCCGGGCGATTTGCCCGGGCGCGAGCGTTGCGTTCGGCGGCCTGCGTCGCGCGGCGCCGCCCCGCCCTTGGTCGAACTCTATAGTGCAGGTTATAGATTAAGCGATTCTTGAGCCAAGATTAATGTTGGATGAGTTTTTGGGTGGCAGTGGGGAAGGGAGAGGTGTCCTTCTGGGCAGCTAGCAGCGAGGTCTAATACTTTTCCGAGAAGTGAACGAGCTAAATCGGATCCCCGAAGCATCGACACTTTAAGGGCATCGTTTCCTGCGGTTTCGATACTGGAATCCTGCGATTTTGCCGACGAAAAATGCGGATGCTTCAGGGGTCCAAAAACAGACGTTCACTTCGCGGAAAAGTATTAGACCTCAATAGCGGGAGATGGGGTGCCGATAGCAAGCTGGGGCCAGAAATGGGATAAGCAAGACGTACGGATCGCATGAATCAAAATCACGTTGCAAAAGTATGAAAATATCCTACAATTGCAACATGAAGTACTTTAGTAACATAACGGCGATAAGCGAGCTTTCCGAGAGCGAGGGCGTGTTCACCACAGCCCAGGCAGCTCGCATGGACATCTCTCGAGATGCGCTGGCACACTCATGCCGTGCGGGGCGTCTTGAACGGATATGCCACGGCGCCTACCGGATGGCTGGAACGCAGCGCCGAGACACTGACGAGCTCGACGCTTTTTGGAAGCTCACCAATCCTTCCCTGTGCGCGTGGGAGAGAAAGCGCCAGTGGGATGGCATTGCCGTGAGCGGTGCGACTGCGGCGAACCTACAGCAAATGGGTGATTTCTATCTGTCCCCCTACAGGATGACCGCGCCCATGCGCATCAATACAAGAAACGAATCCCTTTCTTTTGCAAAGCGCGAAATTGCTGAGCAGGATATCGTTTGGCTCGACGGTCTGCCGGTAACCAAGCCCGAGCGCACGCTTGTCGATCTTTGCCTCGATTGCGAGGACCCCTCATTAATTATCGATGCCTATCACGATGCGCTTGGGCGTGGGCTCGATACGCAGCGGCTGAAAGATCTCGTAAAGGAGAACTCTAAAACCGCCAAACGACGCGAACTGATGAGGCCATTGCTGGTTGTGCTGGGTTGTACCTGAGTGCGCAGGCCTGATGTTTGCTAACTGCAAGTCGAGACAATTGTTTGTCCGCACGGTTCTTTAATCTAAGTGACTATTGAAGGCCTGCATCGAAGTATTGCAACCGGTGCGATTCGCATTTAAGCTTGATGTCGCTGTGTCAATTAGCGGACAGTTCGTCCGTAGTTTGTTCCGATTGGATAGCATGAAAGACGTAAAGGAAGAGATAACCTCCAAACGTAAGGAGCTCGCGCTTACTCAGAAGGAGTTCGCCGCTGCTCTTGGGATGGGGCCCAATGGCGATAGAACTGTCCGGCGTTGGGAGACTGGTGAGACCAGTCCTTCTGCTACGGAACTCGCTTTTATACGATCTTTGGGTTATCAAGCGCCATTTGCACAGGGTGATCGAAAGGACGCTCCCTTTACTTACATTGACCTATTTGCCGGCATCGGTGGAATTCGCTTGCCGTTTCAAGAGCTTGGCGGCGAATGCGTTTTTTCTTGTGAGTGGGATAAATATGCGCAGAAGACGTATCGCATGAATTACGGTGACCAGCCTGCTGGAGATATTCACAATGTTCGTTCGGAGGATATCCCTAAATTTAACGTTTTATTAGCGGGCTTCCCATGTCAGCCGTTCTCGCTCGCGGGTGTCTCAAAGAAAAAATCAATGGGGCGTGCTACGGGCTTCGAGGATAAGACGCAGGGAACTTTATTTTTTGAAGTTGCTCGCATCATCCGTGATAAGAGGCCTGACGCTTTCTTGTTGGAAAACGTTAAGAACTTAACAAGCCATGATCGCGGTAAGACCTTCAGGATCATTATGCAGACCCTCCAGGATGAACTTGGCTACGATGTGTACTACAAAGTCCTCGATAGCAAGAACTGGACCTGTCAGCATCGTGAACGCATCTATATAGTTGGCTTTAAGGAAAAAACTGATTTTGACTGGGATCGACTAGAGCTCGGGGATGGTGGGCACACCGTCGGAGAGATTCTTGAGGACGACCCCGATGATCGATATGTTCTTTCCGACAAATTGTGGGCTTATCTGCGCGCATATAAGAAGAAGCATCAGGCGGCGGGTAATGGCTTTGGCTATAGCACGGTCGGGCCCGATGACACGACAAGGACGCTTTCAGCGCGATATCACAAGGATGGAAGCGAGATTCTCGTTTCGCGTGGTGAAGGGGAGAATCCTCGCAAGCTAACGCCACGTGAATGCGCCCGACTTCAAGGGTTTCCTGACCAATTCATTATTCCGGTTTCGGACACGCAGGCATATCATCAATTTGGTAACTCTGTTACCGTTCCAGCCGTACGCGCAGTTGCCAAGCTGATGATGGGAGCGTATTTCGATGGACTACGGAGTTCTGAGTAGTTATTTTGACGGCGCGGTTGCTAAGAAGCTTGTTGCTGTGGATATTGATGGAAAACGCAGCAACCAGCATGAGTTCAATGGAACCGCTGAGCTTCGCTCCTTATTCGGCGATGATGACATAAGGAACATACCAACAACTTTTGCATTTCTCAGCGATGACGCCGAACCTTTGTTTGATCACGGGTTTACATCTTGGTATGACGCACGCAGGAAGCATCCGACTAGGACGGAATACAGACTCTATTACAACGATAGCGAAGCGATACGAGCCTCAAGGGTAGGCGACCTGATGGTCATTGCGCCTTCAGACGAGCATGGCCTTTTGATCGTATTTGCTAGACAGGGGTCAAATGCTGAATGCCAGTTGAGATGGCTTTTCGGCTTGAACGATGTTGAAGATAGCGGCTTTTCGCGATCAACTGCGGATGATAGGCGCATAGATGCAATCGCCGCGTCTATTCTTGAAGCGATCGGCATCGAGGTTTCGCTTCCCACATCGGCTGTTGCGTATTTGGACGAAATGGTCGAAAAGTTTGGAGACTCTTTCCCCAAAGGGATTGACTTTACGAGGTATTCAATTTCGACTTTGGGTGAGCTTGATTGGATAAACGAACCCGATAAGTGCCTTCTTGATTGTTATGAGCGAGAAGAAGTTCTTTTTAAGGTCTTCGAGAGGCATCTTCTTGAGCGTGATTTGGCTCCCTATTTAGGGAACGACCTTGATGTTGATGGCGTGTTGCGGACTACGATGTCGGCTTTCCAGCGAAGGAAATCGCGTGCGGGGACTGCGTTCGAGCATCAGCTTGAGTACTTGTTTAAGGGATGGGGCATAAGCTATTCTGCTCAGCCGTATACTGAGGGCAAATCAAGGCCGGATTTCATTATGCCGTCGATTGATGCCTATAAAAATCCGCTATATCCTGTCGAAAAACTGACTATGCTTGGTGCAAAGACGACTGTAAAAGAACGCTGGCGTCAAGTATTGGAAGAGGCGAATAGAATTGAGAATAAGCATTTAATCACGCTCGATGTGGCGGTGAGCACCGAATATACAGACTCGATGCGTGAACATAATCTTCAACTGGTTGTGCCTCGTCCTGTATTTGGCTCATATACCACTGAACAGCAAAACTGGCTGATGGATGTCGGCGAGTTTTGTCAACTGTTGGTCGAGAAAGAACGTCGGTAGGCAATTCTATACTGAGGTTCTACTTCTTTTGGGCATTGATTATTTGATCGAGTTGCATTAATAAAATAGGTCACCTTGCCGTCGCTCTGCTGAAGTGAGTGAGCTCGAGCTTGGTTTTGTTCTATGTTGGGGAGGTGCTGGAGTGTGCGCCGGCGTTGGCCTTCATCGTCGATATCTATTCCGCCGCGAGCGTGTTAGTGCGCCCGCATTCGCAGTTGCGACATTTGAGTCGTGCCTTGTCGCGCCTCCCTTTAGGATTCCCACTTCGCCATTCGGCTGCCATGTTTTATGAAATGACTCACCCTACATTTTCCGATGCTTAAGTAGTCTCTTATTCGCCCGCTTGCCAACATCCCCATCTTTACCAAAGAGACTAGCCTTGCGTTCTTGAACTCTCCGACTCTCCTTTTGTAAACGAGATGCTTCACGACAGTTCGTCTAGCGCCTCTGGAGGGGTGACTACGAAGAGCCGGTTTGTGCCGTCAATTGCGTTGCCTGCTGCCGGCTGCTGTCTCATTAGAATCCGGCTGCAAATGGACCGCGGTGAGCATGCAAGACCGTGCCATAACGTAAGAAAAACTTGCAAGAATCGCAAGTTCTTCTCATCCCATGAGAAAAACTTGCAAATTGGGGCGAGTGATGAACGGCTGGACGGTTCTTGAAAATCGAGATATCTCGAGAAGCTGATTGCCTTTCGTGACATCCAAGTTACAGAGTCGACTGACGAGGAGGCGACGCGCAAGCGCGAGCTGCGTCCATTTGAGCTCAGGTCGCTCGAGAAGATCACCGGCGGTTACGAGAAGATCATCGTCGTTCGCCGGGGAAGCCATCCGACCGACATTGACGGCATCAAAATCGTCTCTGCGGTCGATTTCTTGATGGGCAGGCTTGGGGCTTAGAGCGTTCTGTGGGTTTATGACCACTTTGTCAACGAAGCTGCCTGTCTGTAGGCAAATTCCGCCCAAGACCCGATGAGGACAACGTGGTCTAAGCACCCTGCTTCCTCGACCAGGTCAAGTACTTTCGAGAAAGCTTGCTGCTGCTCAGTCAGCATTCGGCACCCTTCCCAACGCACGTATGATTAGCTTTTGAGACTGCTTCTGTTCTTTGATGGCGGCCGCAAGAGCCCTTCGACGTTCGATTTTGGCTCGCAGATCATCAACCTCTGCAGCAGGGACATAGTCGCTTTTGACCTTGTCGCCGACTCGATAGTTGAGATAGCAGTATTCGCGGCCATTTATGTTTCGCATGCGGATGCTGCCCTTTGGAAGGAGACCGATTTCCTGTTCCATGAGGTCCAAGAGGCGCCTCGAGCGTGCATATTCCTCTTCGAGGACATCTTCTAAGACGGACATGGCGCCTCCCTTCTGAGTAGTTACCCTACATTCTATCAAATCCATTAAATTGTAGGGTAACTCAAGCATGTCCGCACGGCATGTGACACTTACCCTACCGCTCTGCTCTGCCGCGGCGGTATGAATTTGAACAACGACCCTCTAAGGAGCTCGATACCAATGAGTGACAACACCAAGCATCTCGCAAAGAAGTGCGTTAAGGACGCAGGGCCGTGTCTTGTGCTGTGCGCGGCCGGCGTAGCGGTCGCGCTGCTGGCTGTTCTGGGGCCATTTGACGTGCTCCGAAGCGCCAGTTCGCTGCACGTTTGCATTGCCTTCGCCGGCGCCATGGAGACCGGCGGCGTGCTCGATCTGGTCTTTTGGGTGCTTGACCCGTTTGGATGGAAGAACGAGGGGTAAGCCCTAAGGGATGTAGATGCCTCGCAGCGTTAGGAGGTTCCCATGATCTGGTTTACCAGCGATACCCACTTTGGGCACGAGAACATGCTACGGCTCTGCGACAGGCCTTGGTCGACTGTTGCGCAGATGAACGACGCCATGGTCGCCAGCATTAATAGCAAGGTCACTGCGGATGACGAGCTTTACATTTTGGGCGACTTCAGCTTTAAGATGACGGTCCAAGATGCCTACGAGCTGCGCAAAAGCATCGCATGCAAGCGCATCCATCTGCTGCCCGGCAACCACGATAAAGACTGGATGCAGCCTGCGGTGGCGGATGCTTTTATCGTCGAGCCGCCCATTTGCGTGCTCAAGATCGACCGTCAGAAAATCGTGCTGAGCCACTATCCCATGGTCGACTGGCAGGGCATGTCGCACGGCGGCCGGCATCTTCACGGGCATATTCACAGCTGTGGCGGCGCGTACAACAAGTTCAACCTTCGGCAGGGGCTGCTGCGCCATGACGTGGGCGTGGACGCCAACGGCTACGCCCCGGTGAGCCTGGAGGAGCTCAAGTTGTGGTTTGCACAGGTCGACGAGCCGGCGTGTTGCGTTAAGTGGCCGTGGTGGGTCAACGCCACGGGCGATGAACAGGTCGAGCGCGATCTCGAAGCCTATAAGAGGGAAGTGGTGATCCGATGACGGTCTATGTGACGGGCGATATTCACGGCGGCCTCGACATGCAAAAGCTGCGCGATTGGGAGCTTGGTGATAGCCTGATGGGCGACGACTATCTGATTGTCGCGGGTGACTTTGGCTTTCCGTGGGATTTCTCTGCCGAGGAGTGCGCTGATATCGCCTGGCTGGAATCGCGTCCCTATACCGTGCTGTTCGTCGACGGCAACCACGAACGCTACGACCATTGGGCAGAACGCCCCATGGAGCTGTGGCACGGTGGGCTGACGCAGCGTCTGTCGGATACTTCGCCCATACGGCGCCTGACGCGCGGCGAGGTTTTTGAGCTCGACGGCTCAACGGTCTTTACCATGGGCGGCGCCACGAGCGTGGACAAGGAATGCCGCATTCCGTATTCCAGCTGGTGGCCGCAGGAGCTGCCGGACGAGCGCAACTTTGAGGAGGCACGGACAAAGCTCGACAGCGTGGGCTGGAAGGTCGACTACGTGATCACCCACACCTGCTCTACGCGCATGCTTTCGCCCACGCTCTATCCGGTGCCCGGCTGGAATTGCCCCGCCGTTGATCGGCTTACGGCGTTTTTCGATGAGCTGGAAGACCGCTTGGACTACAAGCGCTGGTATTACGGGCATTTTCATCGAGATGCCAACCCGGCCGAGTGCCATACCGTGCTCTACGACTGCATCGTTCGCCTAGGCGACGAACTCCAGCCCTGGGACGTTGCGTAGGGGCGAGGTGCCTGATTACTCAGCCGTTACGGTGATATTCTCCCTGTGCTTGCGGATAACATCCCAGCTAAAATGCTCGGCCAGCTGCTCGGCGGTACGTGGTGTGGTGTCCGGCGCGATGCCTGTTTGCCCGGCGAGCCAGCCCAGCAGTGCCTCGGGCGTGCCAAAGCGTGCGCGGAGCTCGCCTAGGTCCAGATCGCGGTCTCGTTTGGAAAGGCGGCGGCCGTCCGGCGACATGAGCAGTGGAATGTGCGCGTAGCGCGGCGTGGCCAGTCCCAGTAGATGCTGCAGGTAGATCTGGCGCGGCGTGGACCCCAGCAGGTCGCATCCGCGCACGACCTCGGTGACGCCCATGGCAGCGTCGTCGACCACCACGGCTAGCTGATAGGCAAACACGCCGTCGCTGCGGCGGACCCAAAAGTCGCCGCACTCGGTGGCGCGGGCTTCGCCTTTGGCGCCGAACGCGCGGGCTCCGACGTCGGCCACCACGGC
>OIEV01001151.1_pt1 | contig 12536 bp, 9 predicted proteins | sample 1581881 | NCBI WGS metagenome assembly OIEV01 (sample SAMN03279760, study PRJEB24777) | human gut metagenome | isolation source: fecal sample PR121 from 1 month old male Malay infant, vaginally delivered... | place: Singapore | collected 2005-09-16 | reverse complement strand
TAAATTTATAAATTTAAAGTTTTTCTATTATGAACAAAAAGTTTTTAAGTGCAATCCTGTTCGGAGCCTTAATGGTTTCGTCAACAGGAACATTTGTGTCTTGTAAGGATTACGACGATGACATCGATGCAATCAACAAGGAACTGACCGATCTGAAATCAAAACTTTCAGATCTTGAAAGTAAAGTAAATGCCGGTGGCGCTTACGTTACCAAGATTGAATCGGTAGACGGTGGTTTCAAAGTATCGGTAAGCGACGGTACTTCTTACAACCTGACTGTTGCCAGCGCTGCTGCCGGTAGCAAGGTTGTGATTGATGACAAGACCGGTGAAATCAGCATTGATGACAAGGCTACAGGCTGGTTTGCTACTACCGGTGAAGGTGAAGAAGCAGTGGATATGACTCCGTATGTAAAAGACGGATACTGGTATCTCTATGACAAAACAGCAAAAGAGTTTGTGAAGTCTGAATACAAAGCTGCCGGTAACGCTTATGCTGTAGTAGCTAACGGTATCTGTACATTGAACATTCCTGATGCTGATGGTAAGATGCAGACTATCCAGTTGCCTACCACTTCGGCTGCTATCACTGGTGTGCAATTTATTAATGTAGATGACGGAGCTGTTGAACCTACTCCTGCATACGCTTTGAACTATGGTGTGGCAACAAAGGACAATGCTGAATGGGATGGTCCTAAGGGTGCGATTACTAAAGACCAATTGTTGGTAGGTACTATCGAACCTCTTACTTTGCAGGTATATCCTTCTTCTGCAGACTTGTCTAACGCAGATATTAAGTTGGTGGGTAGCGATGGCACAGTTGCTCCGGTTAAGGTAACAGCTACTCCGTTTGAAGGTGTTATCACCAAGGCTGCTTCTGCCAATGGTCTGTGGAATCTGAATATCCGGCCGGATGAAACGGTAACAGACAAGACTATTGCAGATGCATTTAAGGCTGAAACTGGCGACTATGCTTATGCATTGCAAATCAATGGCAATATCCTGACCGGATATGCTTCTAAAGTTACTCCTACTGATAAGTCTGCTGCTGGAGCTCTTGTAGCTGCTGATGTTAAATACAATGCTGAAGAACTTAGCTCAGCTAAAGTACCTTTCGGTGAAACAGTTACTCTTGAATTTGATGGAACTAAAGCATACGATGCTTATTTGACTCCGAAATCGGCCAGTGCATTAGAATTGGCAGGTGTTACTATCGATGGTAAGACGATGTCATTCACTTCTACTGAAAAGGCTGCCGGTAAGACGGTTGAGTTTACTGTGAATTTCGTAAACTTTAAGGGAGAAACCGGTAGTGCTTTTGATATAACAGTTACCTTTAAAGGTGCAACTGTTGATCCTGAAGCTCCTGTAGCAGCAGTGAAATATACAGCAACTGATGGTGTTAAACCTATCATTATTGATTTAGGTACTACATTTACAAGCTTGAGTGCTCAGACTGCTACAGCGTTGGCTGCTGTTACTCCGACTTGGAATGTGATTTCTATTGACGGTAAAGCGGTAACAGCAGACCAATCTACTGCTAACGGTAAGTTTGCATTTGCAATGACTCAGGTAAAATACTACTCAGACTTGAATGCTGATGGTACACCGAAAACAGAAGTTACTGCTATCAATACTGCTGATAATCTTAAGAAGGTTAAGTATGCTGTATTTGCACATTCTGATTATCAAGCAACTGCAGCTCCGGGTGCTTATGTATTGAACATGAAATTTGTTGATGGTGAAAATGAATTGAAGAAAGTGGTTGCTCCTGTAACAATCTCTGTTCCTACATTCACTGACTTGTTCACTAAGGTTACTTCTGTATGGAATGCAGATAAGACTGTCTTGAATGCTTTGTTGGTTGGCTCTACTAGTGCAGATGCTGCTAAACAATATGTAATGACTAACGCATTCAAGAGTGTAGAAAACTCAGGTGCGGACTGGAATAACTTGACTCTTACTCCGAAAAAAATGAGTATTAGCGGAACTCCGACTGAGGTTGCTACATATGCTAAAGTCGGCTCAATCTTGGCAATGGCTGATGCTTTGCTTGATGCCAATGGTGCAGTAAGAGGCAATGTAACAGTTGATGGTACATATCTGGTTAAAGGTAAAACAGACTTGAAAGTTGAAGTTCCTGCATTTGCAGTAAACTTTATGTCTCCGTTCAATGATGCTGTGCTTAACTTCTACAAAGGCGGTAAAGTGGTAGATTTGAATGTTGCAATTGCATCAGATGGTAAAGGTACTATCGCTAAAGTTGCAGGTGATGCCGGAAAAGAAGCAGGTTTGCAATTAGTTGCCAGCAGTGAAAAGGTGGCAGTTAGCGAGGATATGGAATTGTTTGGTGCAACAAATGATAAGTTCACATTCGTAGTTAAGGGTGACGGTGTTCCTGCCGGTGCAACAGCTACATTGTCTGATGCCGGTATTGCTTTGACAGGTATGTCTTATGGTCCTAACTATTCAGCAACTCTTGAAATGACAGTTACAGCATTGAATGGTATCAAGACTACCATTACATTGCCTATGACTATCAATAAGCCCTAATCATTATCCTAAGTATACTGTTTACTTAAGATAGATGAATCATTGAAGAGTGTGTCCGCCTCGTGCAGACACACTCTTTTGCTATAAAACAGGCAGGTATTTAAATAACCTTTTCAAAAACAAACATATTATCAAAACTATTACTACTTTTGCAAACCCTTTAAGTGAAACTTTAGATAGAAGCAGTATGAAACACATTTTATTCCTCGCAATAGCTCTTTTGTCGTTGACAGGCTGTATGAAAGAAAAACCGACAGCCCTTCGTTGGGCTACATTCAACATTCGCTATGATAACCCACAAGATAGTTTGAACAACTGGCAGTATCGTAAAGCACGCGTATGCAAGTTTATTCAAGAACAGAAAATAGATATCCTCGGAATGCAGGAAGTGTTGCACAATCAGTTTCTCGATTTGCGTTCCGGTCTGCCGGAGTATGACGGTATCGGTGTCGGTCGTGACGATGGCAAGACAGCAGGAGAGTATGCTCCTTTATTCTACCGGAAAGATAAATATGAAGTATTGGACTCAAACACTTTCTGGTTGGCAGAGAATCCCGACAGTGTGGGCATGATGGGTTGGGATGCTGTTTGTGTGCGCATTGCTACATGGGCCAAGTTCAGAGAAAAGTCTACCGGAAAGATATTTATGGCAGTAAATACGCATTTTGACCACATCGGTGAAGAGGCGCGCCGCCAAAGTGCGTTACTTATTATCAAAAAGATAAAGGAAATAGTGGGTGAGCGCCCTGCCATTGTGACGGGCGATTTCAATGTGACGGATGCAAGCAGTGCTTATGAAACCATTACCACGAATGAGTTTGTCATGAAGGATGCTTATAAGATAGCCGGTCATGTGACCGGTGTGGATTATACTTTCCATGACTTTGCCCGCATCCCGCCACAGAACTGCGAGAAGATTGATTTCATCTTTGTCACTCCACAGATAAAGGTAACAGGATGCGATATTCCGGCAGAAATACCGGGCGCTCTGTTGTCCGACCATAATCCCCAGTTGGCTGATTTGGAATTCTAGCCGGATTCCCCGGAGACTCCATGACTCATGTCACTCCCGAAGAACACAGTCTGTTCAGCCCCCTGCTGATATTGTTCCTGTGTCTTTTCTATATATTGATTATGCTTCCCATACGGCTGAACAAGATTTACAGGAAATCCGTCGCCGGGCATACTTGGGTTGAAATGACTCCTGAAGGACTGGTATACGACAGGGCGGAGCAGAAGAAAGAGATTGCCTGGGAGGAGGTGGCAGGCGTAGCCCTTTATAAGGATTATTGTTTTTTATACGACAAAGGCGGCGAGTTCTTGCTTGTGACTTCGGACGAGAGAGTGAAAGAATCCCTCCTTTATTATCTGAATGCGAGAAAAGTAAAGTAGGAGGGTGAAGTGTTTTCCCTCAAAACGTTGTTCCTGTTGTTATAATGTGTATTTTTGTACTCATTAAAACCAAATCAAAAAAATACGTTTATGAGCAACTTATCTAACATGCCTTGGGAAGACCGCCCGGCCGGTTCGAAAGAAGTGGTGTGGCGCTACTCTGCCAATCCCATCATTCCGCGCGATTTGCTTCCTACTTCCAATAGTATTTTCAACAGTGCCGTGGTGCCTTTCGGTGACGGCTATGCCGGAGTGTTCCGTTGCGATGACACGAATCGCCGTATGCGCCTGCACGTGGGCTTCAGTAAAGATGCCGTTCATTGGGATATCCATCCCGAACCTTTGACGTTTGAGTGTGACAATGCCGAAGTGGGCGAATGGGTGTATGGCTACGACCCGCGTGTTTGCTTCATAGAAGACCGTTATTATGTTACCTGGTGTAATGGGTACAAAGGCCAGCCTACCATCGGTGTGGCATGGACCAAGGACTTCAAGACTTTCCATCAGCTGGAGAATGCTTTCCTTCCGTTCAATCGCAACGGAGTGATGTTTCCGCGCAAGATAAACGGACGTTATGCCATGCTGAGCCGTCCGAGCGACAACGGGCATACTCCGTTTGGAGATATCTATTACAGCGAATCACCCGACATGGAGTTCTGGGGACGGCATCGGCTGGTGATGAGTCCGGCACCCTTTGAAGTGAGTGCATGGCAGTGCCTGAAAATCGGTGCAGGGCCTATCCCTATCGAAACACCGGAAGGCTGGCTGCTCATCTATCACGGCGTGCTCCGCTCGTGCAACGGTTATGTATATGCTTTCGGTTCGGCATTGCTCGATTTGGACGAACCGTGGAAAGTGAAATACCGTTCGGGAGCCTACCTGCTTTCACCGCGCACTCCTTACGAATGCATGGGCGACGTGCCCAATGTGTGCTTCCCCTGCGCCGCGCTGCATGATGAAGAGACAGGACGCATCGCCATTTATTATGGCTGTGCCGATACCGTGACGGGGCTTGCCTTCGGTTATGTGCCTGAAATCATAGAATTTACTAAACGTACTTCCATCATTTAACTCAAATGATTATCTTTGCGGCATAAAGAAACAAGCAAAGATTTCATCATGATGAACCGGAACGTACTTCATTTGACATGTCCTCCTATACCTGTCCTCCGCATTGGCTTTGTGGGGCTGGGTAATAGGGGGATTTTGGCTCTTGAACGATATATGCATCTGGAGGGTGTGGAGGTAAAAGCCTTATGTGATTTGCGCCCCCGGAATATAGAGCGTGCCACTGCATTGCTCCACCGTTTCAACCGCCCTGCGGCTGTTGCCTATGGCGAAGAAGGCGGATGGAGGCAATTGTGCGGACGTGCGGATATTGACTTGGTTTATATTTGTACCGATTGGCTGACACATACCGATATTGCGGTATATGCCATGCAGCAGGGACGCCATGCCGCCCTTGAGGTGCCTGCCGCCATGAGCGTGGCGGACTGCTGGCGTTTGGTGGATACCGCCGAGCAGACACGCCGGCACTGCATGATGTTGGAGAACTGTTGTTATGATGCTTTTGCCTTGACGACCCTGAACATGGTGCGGCAAGGGGCATTGGGAGAGATAACCCATGCCGAAGGAGCGTATATCCATGACCTCCGCCGGCATTACTTTGCCGACGAAACGGAAGGCGGCTATCATAATAACTGGATAAAGCTGTATAGCCAGCAGCATACCGGAAATCCGTATCCCACTCACGGGCTGGGCCCTATCTGTCAATGGATGGACATTCATCGTGGAGACCGCATGGAGTATCTTGTATCCATGTCGTCGCGTGAAGCGGGGCTGTCGGCTTATGCCCGCGGGCAGTTTGGCAAGCATTCCGCCGAGGCTGCACAACCTTATCTGATGGGAGATGTGAATACGACATTGATTCGGACGGTCAAAGGGCGTACTATCGTATTGCAATATGATGTGACGACTCCGCGCCCATACAGCCGCCATCAGACTGTGTGCGGCACAAAAGGCTTCATGCAGAAATATCCCGTGCCTTGCATCCTGCTGGACGAGTATGGTAAAGAACCCTTGGCAGGAGAGGATTTTGAGAAAGTAATGGAACGTTATAAGCATCCGTTCACTGCTACCATCGGTGAGGAGGCAAAGCGGAAAGAGATGCCGAACGAGATGAATTATATCATGGATTATCGTCTGGTGCATTGCTTGCGCAATGGTCTGCCTTTAGATCAGGATGTATATGATGCAGCCGAATGGTCGTGTATCACGGAGCTGAGCGAACTTTCGGTGCGGCAGGGAAGCATTCCGGTGGAGATACCGGATTTTACACGGGGGAATTGGGAAGGAGACAAGTGATGTTCTTGACAGAGGGAGCGTTCTCCTTTCTCCTTACCTTTCGCCTTTTATGGTAAAAGAGTCAAGAATCCGTTTTATCTCTTCGATTTTCCCCGGATTCTTTTTGGCATAATTTTCTCTCATCCTTATGGTTACACAATGTACCATGTCATCATCTTGCTGTAATAAATAGTAAACGCGATATATATTCCATGTCTTATCATATTCTTGACTCTTTTGCACAATGACAAACCTTTCTTGATTCTTATTGGATTTGATTCTCGTTTTGCTGCAGAGCCGGATAGGACCGGAAATCTTTTTCATTTCCAATTCTTCTACTTCTTTTAAAGTAATAGGGGATGCCTTATCTATTTTCTGATAGCTTTCAATAAAACACAATACATGATTCGGTAAGTCTTCCCGGAAATTAATCAATGGAGTTTCCCATATCAGATAATAGAGATGACAACCGATGGACCGGGCGTCTCGCTCTTCCGGTATAATGCCATTGCCTTTTTCATTCTTTGTGCTCCAATGGCAAGGCAAGGTGATGGAGTGGAACTTATTGCTAATCTCTTTCCATTCCTCATTATGTTGCTTGGTGAAGGAGCAACATAACAGGAACAGTAAGGAGTAGAAGATAGCGGATTGCTTGTTCATGATATGATAATTATGGTTAGTTATATGCTTTAATGCCAATAACGTCCCGGTGAATGAAAGTTATATTTCTATTAACCACGGCTGTGGTTAACTCTAACCACCTACGTGACTAACTCTAACCACCCGGGTGATTAGGCTTAACCACGGTCGTGGCTAAGCAATCACGATATGCTTTACACCAAGATATGTATTTACTTTATAAGTATGTATTCAGTCAGCACTTCCTTATAAAATAAATAAGAACAGCCGAAAGGTAAATCCGGCTGTCATTATTCAATGCTTTGAGTTCTCTTTTTATTCCATATCTACACTATGCTTTACGGGAGAGAGGATGAATGTAAATTCATAGTCACCGTAAGGCAATTGATATTTAGGCAATGCTATGGTTCCCCAACTGTTGACGCAACCCAATCCCATTTGTGCCTTGTCGATGCACAAGTTGGTGAGGTTGGCCTTCTTCACTTCGGGTGAGTGACGCTGGTCTTTCTGTGCGCCGTCATCCAATGATTCGATGGTGTAATGCAATGCAGAGGCAGAGAAAGGAGCTTCGGCTACAATCTTCACGCCATTGCCGCCGGCATTCAACTGTTTCCACCAACGGATGTCGGTCTTGTTTCCGGTTTCCTGCGGACGGATGTAGGAGTAGAATTGTTCGTCTACACTCTGGCGATAGATGCCCAAATCGGTGCTATGGTTACGGTCACTGTAGTTTTCAACCGGGCCGCGTCCGTAGAACTCAATGGTATTGAAGTTCTTCGGCATTTGCATCTGCATACCGAAACGGAACATCGGAGATACCTTGGCATTCTTATCGGCTGTCATCTTTTGGGTGATTTTAACGGCACCTTGGTTGTTGATGACATACTCCAGATAAAGTTTGGCAGAAACGGCTTTCATGTCGTATTCGGCTGTCACCTGTACTTGATTGTCTACGGTAGTGGAAGCCAGGCGGACAAGTTTCAATCCCGGGTTTTTCCATACTGCAAAGCGGTGTTGCAGGCCGGCACCCATATCATTATCGGTCGGAGCACGCCAGAAGTTGGGGGTCAGTGCAGCGCCTTCTTTAATCATTTCCAGCCCATTGACATCGTATTTGCTCAGGTAACCGTTGGCTTTGTTGAACTCAACAGTGAAGTTCTCACCTTTCACAATCAGGTAGTTTCGCTGGTTGTCGATGATTTGGGGAGTAACGATAGCCACATTGGTGGTCTCTACATTCTTCAACTCCATGGCCGGAGCCTTGTAGGGATTCAGAGTGAGCTGGTCTTTGGCAACTGTATGACCGGCAGCCAATAAACCTTCGCGGTTCTTCAGTTTGTAGGATACGTTCAACAGCCATTCTGTGCACTGGCAAGTCTTGCCTAAGTCAAGTTTAATCTTGGCGGTCTGCTGCGGAGCGACATTGAGATTATCCACACGTCCCGAACGGATTGCTTTTCCGCCTTTCAGCACTTCCCATTCCATATAGTAGGCAGAAAGGTCGCGGAAGAAGTTCTCATTGTAAACGTTTACTTCTCCCTTGCTCAGGTCGGCAGGAGTAGTCCAGATGTTCTGATAGAAATAACTTACCTCGTGCATGTGGGGATTGGGGTTACGGTCGGGGCTGATCAGACCGTTGTCGCAGAAGTTGTTGTCGGATGCATCGAAGCGGTTGAAGTCGCCGCCGTAAGCATAGATTTCAACTCCGTTCTTGCCTTTCCAGCGAACGGACTGGTCGACGAAGTCCCAAATGAAACCGCCTTGCAGGTTCGGATATTTGCGGATGATGTCCCAGTATTCTTTGAATCCGCCTTGAGAGTTACCCATGGCGTGGGCATATTCACACTGGATGAGCGGTTTGGTGGCATCGGTACGCTGACCGTATTTTTCCATGCCTTCATAGCCGTAATACATCGGACAGAAGATGTCGGTGTGCTCTTTCAAGCCGGCTTGTTCGTACTGGCAGGCACGGCTGGGGTCTTCTGCCTTTATCCATTTGTAACATGCTTCGAAGTTGGGGCCGTCTCCGGCTTCATTACCCAATGACCAGAAGATGATGCTGGGGTGATTGAAACCACGTTGAACATTACGCTGGTTGCGTTCCAGATGTGCTTGCTTGAATGACGGGTTCTTTGCCAGAGTAGCTTCACCGTAGCCCATTCCGTGAGATTCCACATTTGCTTCGGCTATTACATAAATACCGTATTTGTCACAAAGGTCGTACCACAGGTTGTTGTCCGGGTAGTGGCAGGTACGCACAGCGTTCAGATTGTATTGTTTCATGATTTGAATGTCCTGAAGCATACGTTCGGGAGATACTACATATCCTCCGTCCGGGTCGAGCTCATGACGGTCGGCTCCCTTGAAAAGAACAGCTTTTCCGTTGACCAGGATTTGACCTCCTTTCAGTTCAATTTTGCGGAAACCGACATTTACGGGGATAACTTCATTGCTTCCCTGTATGCTGGCACGCAAAGTATATAAATAAGGAGTCTCGGCACTCCATTTATTCGGATTTTCTACGTTCATGGTCACAGTGCCGCTTCCTTTGGCGGTAGCCGTGGCTACTTGCTTGCCGGTGGCATCGACCAGTTCCAAATCGACGGTTCCGCTTCCCTTCAGGTCGAGCTTCACAGCCAATGAGCCGTTTTTATATTCAGTATCCAAGTCGGGAGTGACGCGGATATCCTGAATGCGCTTCTTGTTGCGTGCATACAGATAGCAGTCACGTCCTACACCGCTGAAACGGAAGAAGTCCTGGTCTTCCAGATAGGTACCGTCGCACCAGCGGAATACCTGAAAGGCGATTAAGTTCTTTTGTCCCGGTTTCAGGTAAGGAGTCAGGTCGAACTCGGCTTCCAGCTTGCTGTCTTCGCTATACCCCACATAACGTCCGTTTACCCATATATACATATTGGAAGTGACGGAGCCGAAATGAGCGATGATATCTTTCCCTTTCCACGAAGCGGGAACAATGATTTCGCGGCGATAAGAACCGACGTGGTTGTTTTCGGTCGGAACTTCGGGAGGATTGTTCTTAAACTGGTTGCGCCATGCATAGCCTACATTGACATAAATAGGGTCGCCGTAGCCGTTTAATTCCCAAACGCCGGGAACCTGCATATCGTCCCAACCTTTGTCATTGAATGTTGTTTTCCAAAAGTCCATGGGGCGTGCGTCTGCATCTTTCACCCAATTGAACTTCCAGGCGCCGTTTAGCGTCATATAGTTGGCTGATGATTCTTTCAGTCCTTTTTTAGCTGCATCGGCATTTTCGTAAGCAAAGTAGTTGGTGTGCATCGGGGCGCGGTTTACCGCATTTACCTGCGGGTTGCGCCACTCATTGGACTGTGCGCTTGCTGCGAGTGCAAATACGGTGAACAGTCCGGTAAGAAGTTGTTTTTTCATGCTATAATAATTATAAAGGTTTTGTGCAAATATAGTGAAAAACTATAGTACTTATGGGCATAGACCGGGCAATATTTGTTATAATTGTACTTATTTTATAACTTATTCTTAAATATAATGGCATTTTTGAAAGGTATATGGGGAAAATGGCAGCATTTGCTGCACGATGACAAATGGAAGCATAAAATTTATGTAGTCATCTTTGAGAGCGATACTCCGGCAGGGAAATGGTTTGATGTGGCGCTTATCGGGTTTATCGTGCTTAGTATTCTGGTGGTGATTGCCGAAAGTATTCAAGGTTGGTCAGCAGTGATCGGGCCTTATTTGCGGTTTTCGGAATATGTCTTTACTTTCTTCTTTACCGTGGAATATCTGTTAAGGCTTTATTGTTCTCCCCGGCCGCGCAAGTATGCTTTAAGTTTTTTCGGTATTATTGACTTGCTGGCGACTTTGCCTCTTTATATAGGCTGGTTCTTCGGCACGGCGCGGTATTTGCTGGTAATCCGTACTTTCCGGCTGATTCGGGTGTTTCGCATCTTTAAACTGTTTAACTTTCTGGACGAAGGAAACTTGTTGTTGCATTCACTGACCTATAGCAGCCGCAAGATTATTGTTTTTTTCCTCTTTGTGCTGATATTGGTCATCTCTATCGGAACATTGATGTACATGATTGAAGGACAGCGTCCCGGCACGGCTTTCGACAATATTCCCAATAGCATTTATTGGGCGATAGTTACCATGACCACTGTCGGTTATGGCGATATCACTCCCGAAACCCCTTTAGGGCGTTTCCTTTCGGCAGTGGTGATGCTGATAGGCTATACCATCATTGCTGTTCCCACAGGAATTGTATCTGCGTCAATGATGAAAGAACACAGACGCAGGCAAGTCCTGAAATGTCCGCACTGTGGAAGAGACGGACACGAAGAGGGAGCAGCCTATTGCAAATATTGCGGAGGGAAGTTGGAATAAAAGAAACTGTCATTCCACTACCCATCTTTTATCATGCGGGACAACCGTTTGGGGGTTGTAATACATGCCCTCTTTGGTGGGTATTTTCAGCTTATAAGTCCTTTTGCTATGATTGGCTAAGCTGGTTTCCCTCAACCACGGGTTCATATTCTTCAGGATGGCCAATGTGATTCCTTTGCTGCGGGCAAAGCGGGCAAGGTTTGCTATTCCTTCTGTTACGGTTATTTCGGTATAAGGGATGGCAGGGTATAAATCAGATGCTCTCAGCCGGAAACCAAAAGCAGTCGGGTCGGAGAACATAATTTTGGCAGCGAGGATACGATATACATAGCGTGCGGTTTCTTCCACCAATTGCAAGTCCAGTGAATCATCTACATCTTGTTTTGCCAGTTGGCTGGCAATTCTTGCCTGTCCGGCATTATAAGAGGCGGCCACTGCCACCCAGTCTTTGTATTTGGCATAAGCATCTTTCAGATAGCGGCAGGCAGCACGGGTTGCTTTTTCCACATGATAGCGTTCATCTATGTTGGAATTGACTTCCAGTCCGTAGTCTCGTCCGGTCCCTTGCATGAACTGCCACAGTCCGGCGGCTCCGGCAGAGGAGCGTGCGATGGGGTTGAGGTTGCTTTCTATTACCATCAGATATTTAAAGTCATCCGGGATTCCGTTTTCCTTCAGTATGGGCTCTACGATAGGGAAATAGCGGTTGGCTTTCTTTATCATTTGCAGGGAGGTGCTGTGCATATAGGTAAATGCCAGCAGTTCGCGATCCATACGCTCATGACGGTCGTATCGGCTGAGGTCTATCGTTTTTCCACAGAAAATGACACTGACCGGCACTTCGGGACTGCTGTATTTCAGTGCGGTGATACCTAAATCTTTTTTTATGGCTGTACTTGCTGTGTCTTCCTGTTCTCCTTTCGGAGCAACGCAACTGCTGCCCACAAGGGCAGGTGAGATTGTGACCAAAGCAAAAAGCATGGCTGCGGTTATGTTCAGTGTATATTTCTTCATCTTTTTTCTACTTTCTTCCGGCGGTGGTACCATCAGGTTATTTTTATATCATGGCAAAGATAGCTTTTTTGCCTTATAATACCTATATTTATTTTTGCAAAGGTGTAATTTATCGTTTGGTGTTGTGCCTGTTGATAATTTACGATTTGCAGTGATGAAGCGGATTAAACGGGAAAAGAGGTAGCAGAAGAAAGGATACCGCCTATGCTCTTATTT
>OIEV01001144.1_pt1 | contig 12593 bp, 8 predicted proteins | sample 1581881 | NCBI WGS metagenome assembly OIEV01 (sample SAMN03279760, study PRJEB24777) | human gut metagenome | isolation source: fecal sample PR121 from 1 month old male Malay infant, vaginally delivered... | place: Singapore | collected 2005-09-16 | reverse complement strand
TGCGGCGGCCCCGGCAGCTGGCCGTGGGGGCCTATTACCAGACCGGCAGGTGGGCCGTCGGCGTGGATTATGTGTTCCAGAACTGGGGCGGTCGCAACTCGGGCTACGAGATGACGGGAACCAGCGGCAGCGGGGAGAACAAGACGGAATACAAGGTGGCCTACACCAATACGAGCACGATCAAGATGGGTGTGGAATACACCCCGAACCGTTACGATGCGCGTCACTTCCTCAAACGCTGGTCCTACCGTGCGGGTTTCCGCTACGGGGCCTACAACCAGACGTTCAACGGGGACAAGCTCGCGCAGTACGCCGTGACGGCGGGCATCGGCATTCCGGTGAGGCGCGGTGCCTTCTCGGCCATCGACATCGGTGTCGAGTACGGTCGCCGCGGTTACAACATCGCCGACCGCCTGGGGCTGGTCCGGCAGCAGTATTTCAAGTTTGCGATCGGCTTCACGCTCTTCGCGGGACAGATGGAGAACGGCGAATATTGGTTCATGCGCTCCAAGTTCGATTGATGTGACAGGCAAGCAAAAATAAAAGATAGAAACACAAAAATTAATCTGACCGATGAAAAACGTTAAATTCCTGCTTTCTGCTGCGTGTGCGCTTTTTGCAGTCGCAGCGATGGCACAGCAAGATTTCAGTGATCCGAAGTACGCGGTCTGGGGTGACACTCCTCAGGAGCGGGAGCAGAACATTCTGAACAGCAACTTCCTCAAGGAGTCGCTCGACAACAAGGATTACAACGCTGCCGCGCATTACCTCAAGGAGCTGCTCGACAAATGTCCGAAGGCTTCGCAGAATACCTTTGTGCGCGGCATCACGCTTTATAAGAACAAGATCGCGCGCGCCAAGAGCATCGCCGAGAAAAACACCTACACCGACTCGCTGATGATCGTTTACGACCTGCGCAACGAGTATTTCGGCGACCATCCCAAGTACGGCACGCCCTATATCCTCGACCGCAAGGCCCGTGAGTATCTGATGTACAAACCCGCCGACCGCAAGGGTATCCGCGAAGCGTTCCGCGCAGCCATCGAGGCCGGCGGCGACAACACCGATCCCGAGACCGTCGTGGCCTATTTCTCGAACCTCTGCGACGATTACAGGAATACCGACGAGGTGATGCCCGACGAGATCATCGCCGAGTACGACCGTCTGTCGCCATTCTTCGAGAAGACCCCCGCTGCCGCCGAGTACAAGAGCCAGTTCGACGCTGCGTTCGGATTGAGCGGCGCCGCAAGCTGCGAGAATCTCGAAAGACTCTTCAAGGGCAAGCTGGCCGCCGCTCCCGACGACGAGGCGCTGCTTTCGCAGGCCGTGGCTCTGATGTCGCGCGCTAAGTGGGACGGTGATTTCTACTTCTCGATCGCCGAGAAATACTATCAGGTGAAGCCTTCGTCGGAGACGGCCATGTTCCTGGCCCAGGCTTTCCAGAACAAGAAGGACTATGTAAAGGCGAAGACCTACCTGAACGAGGCGCTGGATGTCGAGAAAGACCCCGCCGAGCGTCAGAAACTGCTCGTGCGCATCGCGCTGGTGGGCCTCGTGTCCAACGACATTCCGGGCGCTGCCGCCGCTGCGCGCCAGGCCCGCGACCTGGATCCCGAGGACGGCGTTCCGTACTTCATCCTGGCGCAGTGCTATGCTTCGTCGGCAGGTTCGTGCGGCGGTTTCGCCGGTCTGGCGACCTATTGGGCCGCTTACGATACGATGGCCAAGGCGGTCGAGCTGCTCCCGGCCGATTCGGAGTACATGGAGCACGCCAAGAGTTCCCTCGGCAAGTTCCGTTCGGTTTTCCCCAGCTCGGAGGAGTGCTTCTTCAACGAGTTGCAGGAGGGTGCGCGCTATACGGTGACCTGCGGAACGGCCGCCGGTATCACCACCACCGTCCGTGCCCGCTAAAAAACACGCTCCCGACAGGCTTCGATGGGAAAACGCATGACAAGAACGATCAGGGTAGCACTCTCCGTGACGGGGAGTGCTATCTTGCTATTCTCGTGTGCGGACAAGGATGCGGGCCGCGCGTCGGCTTCCGAGGAGACGATGATGACCGAATACAGCGAGGACCTTTCGGTCGTGATGTCGCAGAACGGCCGCCGGTCGTACCATTTCGTCACGCCGCTGCTCGAAGGTTATTCGCTGGCCCGCGAACCTTACCGCGAATTCCGCAAGGGCGTGAAGATCACTACCTACCAGAACGATTCGCTGACCACGGTGGACGCCGTGCTGACGGCCAACTACGCCATCTATTACGAGAACCGCGAACTGTGGGAGGCCAAGGGCAACGTCGTCGTCGAGAAATCCGACGGCAAGACCCTCTACACCCAGCAGTTGTTCTGGAATGCGCGGACCAAGAAAATCTATTCGAACGTCGATTCGAAGATCGTGCAGAACAACGGCCGCGATGTCTTCATCGGCGAAGGTTTCGAATCGGACGAGGAGTTCAAGGACTGGCGTTTTCGCCGCATGAAGGGCCGTATGGAGGTCGAGATGAAGCAGAGCGCCGACTCTGCGGCCACGGATTCCACGTCCGTGCGCCCGGTTCCGAAACCCTCCGACAGCCGGCCCTCCGACAGTCGGTCCGCCGTCCGGACGTCCGAATCCGGGAGGGCCGCTCCGGCCCGGGAGATTCCCGCCGGACCGGCTGAAAGGCAGGTCGGAAGACCCGAGGCGGAAGTTGAGCGCCGGCCGCTGAAAATGCTGGACGGCTCCCGGGAGGAGCAGGTTTCCGTCGAACCCAAACTCAAAAACTGAAAGCGATGCTCACCACCGTCGTCCTGATTGTCGTAATGCTGTTGCTGTCGGCTTTTTTCTCGGGGATGGAGATTGCCTTTACGAGCAAGAACCGTCTCAAGCTGGAGATCGACCGCAAGCAGAACCGCATGTTCGACCAGATTGCCGAGGTTTTCGCCCGCCATCCGGGGCAGTATATCACCACGATCCTCGTGGGCAACAACATCGCACTGGTCGTCTATTCGCTGGCGATGTCGCTGCTTCTGCGCAGCATCTATGCCTCGCTGGGGTGGGAGCAGCTCGCCCGGAGCGGCTCGGTCGCCGTGGACACCGCCGTTTCGACGGTCATCATCATCTTCTTCGCCGAGTTTCTCCCCAAGTCGATTTTCAGGAACAATCCCAATTTCTATTACCGCGCGCTGGCGCCGGTGATCTATTTTTTCTACATCGTACTCTATCCGGTGGCGCGTTTCACGACGCTGCTTTCCCACGGCATTCTGCACCTTCTGGGCCGCCGCGTCGAGGAGCGGAACATCACTCCGAGTTTCGACCGCGAGGACCTTGCGGCGCTGCTCGACACGAACAGCCCGGAGCAGCATTCGGAACCGGACAACGAGCTGAAACTCTTCCAGAACGCGCTGGATTTCGCCGACCTGCGCGTCAGGGACTGCATGGTTCCGCGTGTGGACGTCGAGGCCGTGGACATCGACGACACCTCGATCGAACAGCTCACGGCGCGTTTCGTCGACTCGAAATATTCGCGTATCTTCGTCTGGCGCAAGTCGATCGACAACATCGTGGGCTACGTCAATTCGAAAAGCCTTTTCACGCGGCCCCGGCAGATCGCCGACGTGATGATGGAGGTCAATTTCGTGCCCGAGACCATGCCTTTGCAGCTGATGCTGGAGAATTTTATCAAGCACCGTTCGAACATCGCCGTTGTGATCGACGAATTCGGCGGCACGGCGGGCGTCATTTCGCTCGAAGACGTGCTGGAGCAGATTTTCGGCGAGATCGAGGACGAGCACGACATTCCGGACCTCACCGAAAAGCAGGTCGGCCCCGACGAGTATGTTCTCTCGTGCCGCCTGGAGGTGAAATACCTGAATGAAAAATACAACCTCGGCATCGAGGAGAGCAAGGAATACGACACGCTGGCCGGTTTCATCATCTTCAATTACGAGGGTATTCCCACCGCCGGGGAGACGGTTTTCATCGCCGGCCTGCAATTGCGGATTCTCCGTACGACGCGTTCGCGCATCGAACTGGCGCGGGTGAAGAAATTGTAGCGTGGGCCGGATTCCGCCGCCTTTCCGGTAAATTCCCGTCCCGGCGGGGATTAGGGGGGGCGAAGCGTGCGTATATTTTTACTTTTATTCTGTTCTTTTTACAATTAATTTTACTACCTTTGGCTGATAATTCGAAACAATACGAATAATTAACAATTTATATGGCAAGTTTAAACACTTTACGAACCAAGTTCGGCATCGTGCTTTCGATCATCATCGCACTGGCCCTCTTGGCATTCATCCTCTCTCTGAAGACTGAAATGGGCTTCTCGGGCAACGACCCGCGTGTCGGTGTGATCGACGGCGAGAAGATCAACTATTCGGAGTACTACGACCAGTACGAGACGATCAAGTCGCAGAACAACATGCCGGAGAGCGACGAGCAGCAGTCGGCCATGCTGGCCAATGCCGCCTGGCAGGCGCTGATCGCCAAGCACGTGCTGACGCCCGGTTTCGACCGGATGGGACTTCGCGTCACCGAGCCGGAGCGTCTGGCGATGGTCAGCGGACAGCATCCTTCGCAGGCTTTCTACAATGCTTTCGCCGATCCCCGCACGGGCGAGTACAGCGTGGCTGCCATCAGCCAGTTCCTCGCGCAGGCCGAGACCAACCCCGAGGCGGCCAATGCCTGGGCGCAGCTCAACGAGCAGGCCCGTCTGGAGCGCGAGGTGCAGAAGTACTTCGGACTGGTGAAGGGCGGCGTTTACGTCAATTCGCTGGAGGTCGCCCGCGGTGTCGAGGCCGCCAACAAGTCTTTCTCGGGCAAGTGGGCCGGCAAGAAGTTCTCGGCCGTTCCCGATTCGCTCGTCAAGGTGTCGTCGGGTGATGTGAAGGCTTACTACAACAGCCATAAGAACCAGTTCAAGCAGACCCCGTCGCGTACGATTTCGTATGTCGTATTCGAGGTCTCCCCCACGGACGACGACCTGCTGGCGCTTGAGAAGAGCGTGACGGAGGTGGGCCGGGAGTTCGCCGCCGCCGAGGAGGTGAAGACCTTCGTCCGCGCCAACCGCAACGGCAAGATCGCCGACAGCTACGTTTCCGCCGCACAGCTCTCCGACGAGGAGGCCAAGGCGCTGATGGCGGGCGAGATGTACGGTCCCGTGCTGAAGAACAACGAGTGGACGATGTCCCGCGCGCTCGATTCGAAGATGGTTCCCGACTCGGTGGGCGTACGTCATATCGTGCTGCCCTATGCGCAGGAGGCGCTTGCCGACAGCCTGCTGACGGTGCTGAAGAAGGGGGGCGATTTCGCGCAGACCGCTGCCCGTTATTCGGTTTACGACGCTACGGCCGTCAACGGCGGGGAAGGGGTGGCGGTGCCATATTCGGCCCTCACGGGGGAGTTCCGCCCCGCTTTGGCCAATGCCAGACAGGGCGACATCGTGAAGATCGCTTCGGGCGACGCCATCCAGCTGATGCAGGTATACCGTGCCGACAAACCTTCGAAACACGTGCAGGTGGCTACGATCACCTATCCCGTGGAGGCTTCGGCCGCCACGCGCCGCGACGTGCACAACCAGGCCGGTTCGTTCATGGTCAACGCCAAGGGTTCGGCCGCCGCATTCGCAGATGCCGCTTCGACGGCTGCCGTGACGCCCCGCGTGGCTGCGATTGCCCAGGGCGACCGTACGATCCGCGGCCTTGAGGATTCGCGCGAGGTGGCCCGCTGGGCCTACGGAGCGAAGGAGGGCGACCTTTCGGCGATCTTCAATGTAGGCAAGGACTACGTGATTGCCACGCTGACCGAGATCGACGACAATGAGTACGCACCGCTGAATAAGGTTTCGGCCCAGATCCGTTCGCAGCTTCTTCGCGACAAAAAATACGATTATATCGTCAAGAGCCTTTCGGGTTCGACCCTCGCCGAACAGGCTGCAAGTCTCGGCTCGGAGGTGGAGGACTTCTCCGATGTGACTTTCGGTTCGTTCTACGTGAACGGCGTGGGCATGGAGCCTCGTCTGGTGGGCGCCATCGCATCGGCCGAGAAGGGTGCCCTGTCGGCTCCCGTGAAGGGACTTTCGGGCGTCTATGTCTTCGAGGTCGGGGATGTCAAGACCGACGACAAGCAGACCGCCGAAGGCGAGAAAGTTCGCGCCCAGGCCATGGCCGAGGGCATGGCCCAGCAGTTCGCCATCCCGGCTATCCAGCAGATGGCCAAGATTCAGGACCTGCGCGGCAAGTACTTCTAAACGATTGATTTTACGGTGCATCTTTGCACTTGCTCCTGCAGGGCGCGAATGGGACGTACTTCGGTACACCCATCCGCGCTCTGCTTCGTTTAAGCACAAACCGGCAGCTCTCACCGCAAAGATTGAAAATTAGCGGAGAATTCTCTGCGCAGTCCGGCTTTTTTCGTATCTTTAGAGGCGTAACGGCTCTTTTAACAGCCGGAGGCCCTGTCAAACCACGTGCAATCCGGTTTCGGAGCCGTCCGGTCATTCATTCTCTTCGTAATAGGATAAATAAATATTCGCCATGAACAACTTCATCTATCACAATCCGACCAAACTGGTTTTCGGCAAGGGCCAGATCGCCCGTCTGCCGAAGCTCATTCCCGCCGGAAAACGCATCATGCTGACCTTCGGCGGCGGAAGCGTCAAGCGTAACGGCGTCTACGATCAGGTCGTCGCCGCACTCGAAGGCCGCGACCTGGTCGAGTTCTGGGGCATCGAGGCGAATCCGTCGGTCGAGACCCTGCGCGAAGCCATTGCGCTGGGCAAAGAGCGGAAGGTGGACTTCCTGCTGGCTGTCGGCGGCGGGTCGGTCATCGACGGTACGAAACTCATCGCTGCGGGCCTTCTCTACGACGGCGATGCATGGGACATCGTGCTCAAGGGGCAGGCCGGCAAGACCGTGCCGCTGGCTACGGTCCTCACCATGTCGGCCACGGGTTCCGAGATGAACTCCGGGGCGGTCATTTCGCGCTACGAGACCAAGGAAAAATATGCTTTCTACGGCGATTATCCGGTCTTCTCGATCCTCGATCCCGAGACGCTCTATTCGCTGCCGAAGCGTCAGGTAGCCTGCGGACTTGCGGATACTTTCGTGCATGTGCTGGAGCAGTATATGACTACGCCCCATCAGTCGCGGCTGATGGACCGCTGGGCCGAAGGCATCCTGCATACGGTGGTCGAAATCGCTCCCAAAGCGCTGGCGGACGAGCGCGATTACGACACGAGGTCGGAATACATGCTTTCGGCGACGCTGGCCCTGAACGACATGATCCGTATGGGCGTGACGCAGGACTGGGCGACGCACATGATCGGCCACGAGCTGACGGCGCTGCACGGCTTGACGCACGGCGCGACGCTGGCCATTGTCATCAACGGTACGCTGCGCGTGCTGCGCGGGCAGAAACGCGGCAAACTGCTGCAATACGGCGAGCGTATCTGGGGCATTGCCGGCGGGTCGGGGGGGGGGCGGCTCGGCCCGTCCGTTGCGGCCAACCCGGCGGTTGTCCCGTCCCTCGGCCTCCCGACACGCCTTTCGGAGGAGGGTATCGGCGAAGAGACCATCGCCGAGATCGAACGCCGCTTCACGGCTGCGGGCGATCGGTTCGGCGAGGCGCAGAACGTCGACGGCGCCATGGCCCGCCGGATTCTGGAGGCCTGCCTGTGATTCCATTGCCGGCTGCCGAAAGAACAATCCCCGCAACCTCGGTTGCGGGGATTGTTTGTCATGGAACGCGGGTTTATTCGTCCACCCCGAATGTCGAAACGTTGAGACTGCCCCGCGCATCGACCGTGATGCCGTATTCTCCGGTCTCGACGCCTTTCAGGATGATGAGGTAGGAGCTGCTTCCGAACCGGCGCGAGGTGAAGGGCTGCCGTTCCAGCGTGTTGCGCTGCTGGTCGCCGAAGGTTCCGACCGACGCGTATTCGGCGATCCGCATCTTCTTCTTGACCTTGAACCGGAAGACGCTGATCACCGACATCGGGTCGATCAGGTTGTCCGGAACGCGGATGATAAAGGCGATGCCGTCGCTCTTCCGGAGCCGGACGGGGGACTGCGCGCCTTTCAGCGTCATTTCGTCGATGTGGTTCTTTCCGATGCCGAACAGTTTCTGCCCGGTGGACGAACGGTGGCGGGGAGCCAGGCTCTCCTGAACGAGCTGCTCGGTTCTGTTGTCGGGCCGGATAGCCAATGCCTGGCCGATGAATTCAGGTTCGGGGAATGTCAGGGTGCTGTCGGTCCGGGTTACGGAGGGTTCCGGTGCGGCGGCTGCCTCCGGAGTCTGCGCCTGCGACCGGATGCAGGCACAGCAGGCAAGCAACAGAATGAGGGTTTTCTTCATGCGAATGGAACGTTGGAATGAATGAATTTGTGTATTTCAGTCGTAAAGATAATGCAAAAACTCCCGTTCCGGTCTTTGGCGGGTGAAAAAAGTCCCTCCCGAAGTGCTCCGGAACAAAAAACGCCCCGGTCTTGCGACCGCGGCGTTTCTCTTGTCGGAGCCGGGAATTTACTCGGCGAGCAGGATTTCGAGGATCTTGATGGCTGCCGTGGCGATCGGCGTACCGGGGCCGAAGATGGCGGCGGCGCCGTCGCGGTAGAGTTCATCGTAGTCCTGCGCGGGGATCACGCCGCCGACGATGACGATGATGTCCTCGCGGCCCAGCTTCTTCAGCTCGGCGATGATCTGCGGCACGAGCGTCAGGTGGCCGGCGGCCAGCGACGATACGCCGACTACGTGCACGTCGTTTTCGACGGCCTGCTTGGCGGCCTCCTCCGGAGTCTGGAACAGCGGACCCATGTCGACGTCGAAGCCGATGTCGGCATAACCCGTAGCGACCACCTTGGCGCCGCGGTCGTGTCCGTCCTGGCCGAGCTTGGCGATCATCACGCGCGGCTGACGGCCCTCTTTCTTGGCGAATTCGGCGCACAGCTCCTTGGCGCGCTCGAAGGATTTGTCGTTTTTCACTTCTGAAGAGTAAACACCTGAAATGGAACGGATAACAGCTTTGTAGCGGCCTACGACCACTTCGCAGGCATCGGAGATTTCGCCCAGCGAGGCGCGGACCTTGGCGGCCTCGACGGCCAGTTCGAGCAGGTTGCCCTGCTTGGTCTTCACGCACTCGGTGATGGCGGCCAGCGCCTTCTTCACGGCAGCTTCGTCGCGGTTGGCGCGCAGCTCCTTGAGTCGCTTGATCTGGCTCTCGCGCACGGCCGTGTTGTCCACGGCAAGAATGTCGATCGGGGCCTCCTTCTCCAGACGGTATTCGTTGATGCCGATGATCTTCTCCTCGCCGGAGTCGATGCGGGCCTGCTTGCGGGCCGAAGCCTCCTCGATGCGCATCTTCGGAATGCCGGTCTCGATGGCCTTGGCCATACCGCCCAGCTTCTCGACCTCCTCGATGCGCTCCCAGGCTTTATGGGCGATCTCGTTGGTCAGCGTCTCGATGTAGTAGGAACCTGCCCACGGGTCGACCTCGCGGCAGATGTTGGTCTCCTCCTGAATGTAGATCTGCGTGTTACGCGCAATACGCGCCGAGAAGTCGGTCGGCAGGGCGATCGCCTCGTCCAAGGCGTTGGTGTGCAGCGACTGGGTGTGTCCCAGCGCGGCGCCCATGGCCTCGATGGCCGTGCGGGCCACGTTGTTGAACGGGTCCTGCTCGGTGAGCGACCAGCCCGAGGTCTGCGAGTGGGTGCGCAGCGCCAGCGACTTGGGGTTCTTGGGGTTGAACTGTTTAACGATCTTGGCCCACAGCATACGCGCGGCGCGCATCTTGGCGATCTCCATGAAGTGGTTCATGCCGATGGCCCAGAAGAACGACAGACGCGGTGCGAAGGCGTCGATCGACATGCCTGCGTTGACGCCGGCGCGCAGGTACTCCAGACCGTCGGCCAGCGTGTAGGCCAGCTCGATGTCGTTCGTGGCGCCCGCCTCCTGCATGTGGTAACCCGAAATCGAGATTGAGTTGAACTTGGGCATGTTCTTCGAGGTGTACTCGAAGATGTCGGCGATGATCCGCATCGAGAACTCGGGCGGATATATATAGGTGTTGCGCACCATGAACTCCTTGAGGATGTCGTTCTGGATCGTACCGGCCAGCTGGTCGAGCGTGCAGCCCTGCTCCAGGCCCGTCACGATGTAGAAGGCCAGGATCGGCAGCACGGCGCCGTTCATGGTCATCGACACCGACATCCGGTCGAGCGGAATGCCGTTGAAGAGCACCTTCATGTCCTCCACCGAGCAGATCGACACGCCGGCCTTGCCCACGTCGCCCACCACGCGCGGGTGGTCGGCGTCGTAACCGCGGTGCGTTGCCAGGTCGAAGGCCACCGACAGACCTTTCTGTCCGGCGGCGAGGTTGCGGCGGTGGAAGGCGTGGGACTCCTCGGCGGGCGAGAATCCGGCGTACGGACGGATGGTCCGCGGACGCATCACGTACATCGTCGAGTAGGGGCCGCGCAGGAACGGGGCGATGCCTGCCGCGTAGTTCAGGTGCTCCATGCCTTCGAGGTCTTCGGCCGTATAGGCGCCCTTGACGGGGATGCGCTCGGCCGTCAGCCACGGCTCCACCTGTCCGCAGCCTTTCGAGGCGCAGCAGCTCTTCTGCCCGCCTGCTTCGTATGTCAGTTCTGAAAATTTAGCTCTCATGATCAGATGCCCATTTCTTTAAGATAAAACTTCAGAGTCTCCAGGACGTTCGACTTCACCGAGATGAAGTTCGTGATGCCCTGGGCCTCCAGTTCGGGTGCGCATGCGGGAGCGCCTGCGACTACGAGAATGGCTTTGCCGGCGAGCAGCTCCTTCACCTTCGGTGCGGCCTCTGCGTAATCGTCGTCCGAAGCGCAGACCACCACGATCTCGGCTTTCGATTCGAGTGCGGCCTTCACGCCCTCCTCGATCGACTTGAAGAAGGTGTTGTCCTGCACGCGGATTCCGGCGCAGGCGAAGAAGTTGCACGAGAACTGGGCACGGGCGCGGGCCATCGCCAGGTTGCCGCAGGTGAGCATGAACGCCTTGGGCTGTTTGCCCGAGCGGTCCACGTGCAGGCGCATCGCCTCGAAGGCCATGGCGCCGCGGTAGGGCGTGAGGACGTTGCCTTCGGCAGCGGGACGGGTGACGGCTTCGGCGGTGATCTCCTTCGGGGCCACCTCCGTGAAGTTGGGGAACTGGTTGGCGCCGAGCAGCGTCTGGCGGCGCGTTGCGATGGCCTTGTCCTTGGCGGCGGCCGAAGCCTCCACGCGCTCCTTGATGAAGCCGGCCTTGTAGGCCTCGGCGTAGCCGCCCTTCTCCTCGATTTCGAGGAAGAGCTTCCAGGCCTCGGCGGCGATCGACTGCGTGAGGTTCTCCACGTAGTACGAGCCGCCTGCGGGGTCTACCACCTGGTCGAAGTGCGATTCGTGCTTCAGGAGCAGTTCGACGTTGCGGGCGATGCGCTTCGAGAACTCCGTGGGGCTTTCGAACGCGGCGTCGAACGGCGTCACCTCCAGCGAATGTACGCCGGCGATGGTGGCCGACATGGCCTCCGTCGTGCCGCGGAGCATATTGACATAGGGATCGTAAACGGTCTGGTTCCAGTCTGCCGTGCGGGCGTGGATGTGCATTTTGCAGGCGCAGTTCTTCGAGGGGTTGTAACCCTTGACGATGTTGGCCCACAGCATGCGCGCCGCGCGGAACTTGGCGATTTCGAGGAAGTAGTTCGAGGTGACCGAGAACGAGAAGCGCAGCTTGCGGGCCGCCAGCTCGGCGTCCACGCCGGCTGCGGTCAGGCGCGCGATGTAATCGTTACCGGCCGAGAGGGCGAACGCCAGCTCCTCGACGATGGTCGATCCGGCGTTCGAGAAGATGCCGGCCGAGACGGTCACGATACGGATGTGCTTGTACTCGCGGGTCTTTTCGATCAGCGAGGCGATCTTCGCGAAGCACTTTTCGCCGTTGGGCGAGCAGAAGTCGCCTTTCTGCGACAGTCCCTTGACCAGCGGGTCGATCGAGAAGGCCACGTGCGCCTCGGAGGCAGTGCCTTCCTTTTCGAGCTTGGCGATCACCAGTTCGGCGATGCTGCCCGTCTGCGCGCCGCAGAAGACCATTTCGATGGCCGGGATCGAGATTCCGGCGAGCAGCTGATCGAGTTCTTCGGCCGTGAAGCCCTCCTTCGCGATTGAGAAGCCCAATGAATCGACGCCCGAGTTGAGGAGTTTCAGCGCCTCGGCGTTGGCCTCCCTGGGACATTTTACCTCGACGGTCTGATGCACGCGCCAGCGATTGTGGCTGCGCGTACCTCTGACGTACGGGAACTCGCCTGCCTGCGAGCCCAGAAAACGGATGCCTTCGAGGTTTTCGGCGCGGTAGTAGGGGCGGACGTTGAATCCTTCTCCCGTACGCCACACCAGCTTGCGCTCGTAATCGGCTCCTTTCAGGTCGGCTGTAATCACCTCTTCCCACTTTTCGGTCGGGACCGGCGGGAACTCGGTGAACAGCTTTTCACGTTTGGTATTTGCCATGACTATTTAGAGATTAGTATGTGTGTAGTTTCGTTCTGTTTCAAAATTGCACGTAAAGTTACAAATTAATTACCGAATTGTAACAAGAAATTGTTACGAAAATAACAG
>OIEV01001122.1_pt1 | contig 12795 bp, 6 predicted proteins | sample 1581881 | NCBI WGS metagenome assembly OIEV01 (sample SAMN03279760, study PRJEB24777) | human gut metagenome | isolation source: fecal sample PR121 from 1 month old male Malay infant, vaginally delivered... | place: Singapore | collected 2005-09-16 | reverse complement strand
AATATATAGTATACAAAATGAATCAACTTACTCAAAACTCCCGACAATCGCTTTCTCCTCTCCGTTGGGTTCCGAGTTTGTACTTTGCGATGGGCCTTCCGTTTGTGGTTCTGAACATGGTCTCTGCGGTTCTGTTCAAGGATCTGGGGATCTCGGACGCACAAATCGCGTTCTGGACATCGCTTATCATGTGGCCGTGGACGATCAAATTCCTGTGGAGCCCCTTCTTGGAAATTTTCCGTACCAAAAAATTCTTCGTCGTCACGACGCAGCTCCTAAGCGGCATATTGTTCAGCCTTGCTGCTCTGTCGCTTCACCTACCGTCGTTCTTCGCCGTTACGATCGCCGTCTTTGCCGTCGTTGCGTTCAGCGGCGCCACGCACGACATCGCGGCCGACGGCGTCTACATGTCGGAACTCACGACGCAGGATCAGGCGAAGTATATCGGCTGGCAGGGTGCGTTCTACAACCTTGCGAAACTGGTCGCCACGGGCGGCCTGGTGTGGTTCGCAGGTTTTCTCTACGAAGGCTTCAGCGCCGTGGGTGCAGCAACATTCGACGCCTACGTACGTTCGTGGACGGTGGTGCTTGCCATTCTTTGCGGCCTGCTCGTCCTGCTGGGCGTCTACCATGTCCGGGCGCTTCCCGCCGGGGGCGGCGCTGCCGAACGGCATTCGCTGCGGGATGGCCTTTCGGGCCTGAAAGAGGTCGTCGGGGCCTTCTTCCAGAAAAAGCATATCTGGTACTACCTCGGATTCATCATCCTCTATCGTCTGGGCGAGGGCTTCGTGATGAAGATCGTGCCGTTGTTCCTCAAAGCCGATACGGCTTCGGGCGGTCTGGGCCTCACGAACCAGCAGATCGGCCTTTACTACGGGACTTTCGGCGCGGGGGCGTTTCTCATAGGCTCGCTTTTGGCGGGCTACTATATCGCACACCGGGGCCTGCGGCGCACTCTTTTCACGCTGTGCTGTATCTTCAACCTGCCGTTCGGGGTCTACGCCTTGCTTGCATGGTTCCAGCCTTCGAGCATGTGGCTCGTCGGCGGGGGCATCGTCGTGGAGTACTTCGGCTACGGCTTCGGCTTCGTGGGCCTCACGCTGTTTATGATGCAGCAGGTCGCTCCGGGGCGTCACCAGATGGCGCACTACGCTTTCGCTTCGGGTATCATGAACCTCTCGGTGATGCTCACGGGCATGGCTTCGGGCTTTTTGAGCGATCTGATGAGCTACCGGATCTTCTTCCTCGCGGTGATGCTCGCCACCATTCCGGCTTTTGTGATCACCCGGCTGGTTCCCTTTACCTATGACGACAAACCAAACGACAAATAATTTATATGGATACACTGAAAATTGCGGGCTCGAATCAGCCCGATATGCCGTGGGAGGATCGTCCCGCCGGCTCCAAAGAGGTGATGTGGCGTTACAGCGCGAACCCGATCATCGGGCGTCATGCGCTTTCGACGTCGAATTCGATCTTCAACTCGGCGGTCGTTCCCTTCAAAAAAGGAAAATATAACTATGCGGGCGTTTTCCGGTGCGACGACACGAACCGCCGGATGCGCATCCACGTGGGCTTTTCGGTCGACGGCCTTCGGTGGGAGATCGAGGAGTCCGACTTCCGGCTGGAGGGTGCGGACGCCGAGATCGGCCAGTGGGTCTACGGCTACGATCCTCGCGTTGCGAAGATCGGCGACAAATACTACGTTACGTGGTGCAACGGCTACCACGGGCCGACGATCGGCATTGCGTGGACGGATGACTTCGAGACGTTCCACCAGCTTGAAAACGCATTTCTTCCCTATAACCGCAACGGGGTTCTGTTCCCGCGCAAGATCGGGGGCCGGTTCGCGATGCTGTCGCGTCCGAGCGACACGGGTCACACGCCCTTCGGGGACATCTTCTATTCGGAGAGTCCCGACATGGAGTTCTGGGGCCGCCACCGTCATGTGATGTCTCCCTCGGCGTTCGAGGTTTCGGCGTGGCAGTGCATGAAGATCGGCGCGGGCCCCGTTCCCATCGAGACCTCGGAAGGGTGGCTGCTGTTCTACCACGGGGTGCTCCGCTCGTGCAACGGCTATGTCTACGCCTTCGGCTCGGCATTGCTGGATTTGGAGGAGCCGTGGAAGGTCACGGCCCGCAGCGGTCCCTATCTGATTTCGCCGCGCGAAACGTACGAATGCATGGGCGACGTTCCGAACGTCACATTCCCCTGCGCGTCGCTCCATGACCCCGAAACGGGCCGGATCGCCGTCTATTACGGATGCGCCGACACCGTCACGGGCCTTGCGTTCGGCTATATCCCTGAAATTATCGACTTCACGAAGAAAAACAACATCCTATGAGAAGCCTTGCGCTGCTTGCGGTTCTGACGCTGTGTCTGGGAGCACGGGCACAAGAGCCTGCGGAGTGTGTGGATCCGTTCATCGGGACTACGAACTTCGGGACCGCGAACCCCGGGGCCGTCACGCCGCACGGGATGATGTCGGTGGTTCCGTTCAACGTCATGGGGTCGGAGGAGAACGTCTACGACAAGGACGCCCGCTGGTGGTCCACGCCCTACGAATACCACAACAAATTCTTCACGGGCTTCGCGCACGGCGCCTTGAGCGGCGTGGGGTGCCCCGAGCTGGGCGCGCTGCTGACGATGGCCACGACGGGCCCTCTGACGGTGGATTACCGGGAGTACGGCACGTCGTACCGGGACGAAAAGGCCTCCCCGGGCTATTACTCGGTCTTTCTGGACAAGTACGGCGTCCTTGCCGAAGCCACGGCCACGGCGCGTACCTCGGCCGAGAGGTACACCTTTCCGGAAGGCACAGGGCATATTCTGTTAAATCTGGGCGAGGGGCTTACGAACGAGAGCGGCGCGATGGTTCGCCGGGTGAGCGCCACGGAGATCGAGGGCACGAAGTTGCTGGGGACGTTCTGCTACAATGCGCAGAAGGTTTTCCCGGTGTACTTCGTGCTGCGCGTTTCGAAGACTCCGAGTGCCGGCGGCTATTGGAAGAAGCAGCGGAAGATGACGGGCGTGGAGGCGGAGTGGACCCCGGACAACGGGAGGTATAAACTCTATACGGAGTACGGGCGCGAGCTTTCGGGCGACGACGTGGGCTACTGGTTCTCCTTCGACGGCCTTGCGGCGGGCGAGCAGGTGGAGGTGCGCATGGGCATTTCGTATGTCTCTACGGAGAACGCGCGCAAAAACCTCGATGCCGAGCAGCCCGCGGACGCGCCGTTCGACGCCATCCGGGAACAGGCCCGCAAGGGCTGGAACGAGGCTCTGGGCAGAATCCGGGTCGAGGGCGGGACCGAGGAGCAGCAGAGGGTGTTCTACACGGCGTTGTACCATGCGCTGCTGCACCCGAACCTCGTGAGCGACGTGAACGGCGAATACCCGCTGATGGAGCGTTCGGGCGAGACGGGCGTGACGGATGGCGAACGTTATACGGTCTTCTCGCTGTGGGACACCTGCCGCAACCTGCACCAGCTGCTGACGCTTGTCTACCCGGATCGTCAGCGGGAGATGCTGCGCTCGATGACGGGGATGTACGAGGAGTGGGGTTGGCTTCCGAAATGGGAGCTTTACGGCCGCGAGACCTTCACGATGGAGGGGGACCCTGCGATCCCGGTGATCGTCGACAGCTGGATGAAGGGCCTTCGGGATTTCGATGTCGCCAAGGCCTACGAGGCGATGCGCAAGTCGGCCACGACGCCCGGTGCGCAGAACCGCATGCGGCCCGACCTCGACCCCTATATCGAGAAAGGCTATATCCCGCTGGGATTCTATGCCAAGGACCTTGCGGGCGACACCTCCGTCTCGCACGCGCTGGAGTACTACATGGCCGACGCTGCGCTGTCGCTGCTGGCCGACTCGCTCGGACACGGGGACGACGCGCGTCTGTTCCGCGCCCGCTCGTTGGGCTATAAGCGCTATTACAGCCCGGAAAGCGGTACTTTGCGTCCGCTCCATCCCGACGGAACTTTTTTAAGCCCCTTTGACCCGAAGGCGGGCGAGAACTTCACGGCGGCTCCGGGCTTCCACGAGGGAAGTGCGTGGAACTATACGTTCTATGTTCCGCACGACGTGGAGGGGCTTGCGAAGCTGATGGGCGGACGACGCAAATTCATCGACAAACTGCAAATGGTCTTCGACGAGGGGTTGTACGACCCTGCGAACGAACCCGACATCGCCTATGCCTACCTGTTCAGCCGTTTCCGGGGCGAGGAGTGGCGCACGCAGCGGGAAACCCGGCGGCTGTTGGAGCGATACTTTACCACCGCCCCCGACGGCATCCCGGGCAACGACGACACGGGGACGATGTCTGCGTGGGCTGTCTTCACGATGCTGGGACTCTATCCCGACTGCCCGGGCGAACCATACTATACGCTGACGTCCCCGACGTTCGACCGTGTGGAGATCGACACGGAGCGGGGAACGCTGGTGATCGAAAAACGCGGCGAAGGGTATATCGACCGGATGACGCTTGGCGATAAACCGTTGAAAAATTATCGTATCTTGCACGATGAATTGCTCAAGGGCGGAAAACTTACTTTTGAACTTCAAACTGGAAAATAGATGAAACTTACCGGATTATTATTCGCCGCGGCCCTGCTGGGCGCGTGCACGCAGCCTGCCGCGGAGGAGAATTACACGCGCCATGTCGATCCGAAGATCGGCACAGGCGGCCACGGGCACGTCTTCGTGGGAGCCAACGTCCCCTTCGGCCTGGTGCAGGTGGGTCCGACGAGCATTCCGCAGACGTGGGACTGGTGCTCGGGCTACCATGCGAGCGATTCGACGGTGATCGGCTTCTCGCACACGCATTTGAGCGGCACGGGCATCGGCGACCTGTTCGACGTGACGGTCATGCCCGTCACGGGCAATGTGACCTACGCCCGGGGTGAGGAGGCGGACCCTGCGTCGGGACTGTGGTCCTATGCCGACCGGACCCAAGAAATTGCCCGGCCGGGCTACTATTCGGTGCCGCTGACGCGCTACGGCATTCGGGCCGAGCTGACGGCCACGGCGCGCGTGGGTCTGCACCGCTACACCTTCCCGGCGTCGGATGCCGCAGCCGTGGTCTTCGACCTGGAGAACGGCGGCTGCTGGGACAAGGCCACCGATACGGGCTTCCGCTTCTCGGACGACAGCACGCGCATCGCCGGATGGCGCTGCTCGACGGGGTGGGCCAAAAATCAGGAGGTCTACTTCGTGGCCGAGTTTTCAAAACCCGCGAAGGGGATTTCCTACCTGCAGCCGGGCGAGATAGACGATTCCAAAATGCCCCGGATCGCGGCCCGTTATGCACGTGTGGACTTCGACACGGCGGAGGGCGAACAGGTGCTCGTGAAAGTGGCCCTTTCGCCCGTAAGTATCGAAGGCGCGAAGGCAAACCTTGCGGCGGAACTCCCCGGATGGGATTTCGACGCTACGGCGGCCGCTGCCGACAAGGCGTGGAACGATGAACTGTCGAAGGTGAAGATCGAGACGGAGGATGAAACGTCGAAGCGCATCTTCTATACGGCGCTGTATCATACGATGGTGGCTCCGTCGCTCTTCTGCGATGTGAACGGCGATTACCGCGGAGCCGACGGCAAGGTGCATGAGAATCCGGGGCGCGATACCTATACGACCTTTTCGCTGTGGGACACTTACCGGGCCGCGATGCCGCTGATGACCGTCCTGCACCCGGAGCGGATGCCCGACATCATCCAGACGATGCTGCACATCGCCGACGAGCAGGGACGGCTCCCGGTATGGCACCTGTGGGGTAATGAGACCGACTGCATGGTGGGCAACCCGGGCATCGTAGCGGTGGCGGACGCCATCGTGAAGGGCATCGGGGGCTTCGACCGCGAAAAGGCCTTCGAGACGATCCGTAAGACGGCCATGAACCCCGACCGGGGCAACGGCCTGCGCATGGAGTACGGCTACATCCCGTGCGAGATGTTCAACGAGGCCGTAGCCTATGACATGGAGTACGCTTTGGCTGACGGCGCGGCGGCGCGTGCCGCCGAAGCGCTGGGCAAGGCGGAGGATGCGAAGTATTTCGAGGAACGCAGCCATAGCTACCGCAACTATTTCGACCCGCAGACGGGATTTATGCGGGGCCGGGATTCGAAAAAAGGCTGGAGGACGCCCTTCAATGCGTTCGCCTCGACGCACCGCGCCGACGATTACTGCGAGGGCAACGCCTGGCAGTATACGTGGCTGGCTCCGCATGATGTCGCAGGTCTTGTCGGATGCTTCGGCAGCCGGGCGCGGATGCTCGAAAAACTGGACTCGCTGTTCACGGTAAGCTCCGTGGTCGAGGGCGGCGAGACATCGCCCGACATTTCGGGCCTGATTGGCCAGTACGCCCACGGCAACGAACCGAGCCACCATATTTTGTACCTTTATACGATGCTGGGTCAGCCGTGGGAAACGGCCGACAAGGTTCGCGAGGTGCTCACGACGCTCTACCACGCCGCTCCGGACGGCCTTTCGGGCAACGAGGACGTGGGTCAGATGTCGGCCTGGTACGTCCTCTCGTCGCTGGGCATGTACGAGGCCGAGCCTGCGGGCGGAAGATACTGGTTCGGATCGCCCCTGTTCGACAGGGTCGAAATCACCGTCCCGGGCGGGACCTTCACGATTGTCGCCGAGAACAACTCCGCTGCGAACAAATATATCCAGCGGGTGTGGCTCAATGGCCAACCCTACACAAAGCCTTGGATCGGTCATGCCGACGTGATGAAGGGCGGGGAGCTGCGCTTCGAGATGGGGGCCGAAGAGAAGGTGTGGTACTGTCCGGACGAGCCGGAGGCGTACGCCGACCAGCGGCCCGCGGAGGAGCAGCGGCTTTTTAAGTCGGAAGCGGTAGAGGGGGAGATCGCCCGCGTGTGCGGTCTTCTGACCAACGAACGCCTGCGGTGGATGTTCGCCAACTGCTTCCCCAACACGCTCGACACCACCGTACACTACGGCGAGGACGAGGCGGGCAATCCCGATACCTACGTCTACACGGGCGACATTCCGGCCATGTGGCTCCGCGACTCGGGGGCGCAGGTGTGGCCCTACGTGCAGTTGTGTAAGGAGGACCCGGCGTTGCGGAAGATGATCGCGGGGGTGATCCGCCGCCAGCTGAAGCTGATCAACATCGACCCTTATGCCAACGCTTTCAACGTCGCGCCGACGGGGGCGCACAACAAGACGGATTTTCCGCAGGCCGACCCGATGGTCTTCGAGCGCAAGTGGGAGATCGACTCCCATTGTTATCCTCTGCGCCTTGCGCACCACTACTGGAAGACCACGGGCGACACGTCGGTCTTCGACGGGGAGTGGACCTCGGCGATGCGCAACATCGTGAAGACGCTGCGCGAACAGCAGATGAAGGAGGGTCCGGGCGATTACACCTTCCTGCGCACGACGGACCGTCAGCTGGACACCCGCTGCCATGTGGGGCGCGGCAACCCCGTGAAACCCGTGGGGCTGATCGTCTCGGCGTTCCGCCCTTCGGACGACGCCACGACCTTCGGATTCCTCGTGCCGTCGAACTTCATGGCCGTCACGTCGCTGCGCAAGGCCGCCGAGATCCTGACGGCGGTGAACGGCGAGCGGGAGCTTGCCGCCGAGTGCACGGCGCTGGCCGACGAGGTGGAAGAGGCCCTGCAAAAATACGCCGTGGTCGAGCATCCGGAGTTCGGAAAAATCTACGCCTTCGAGGTGGACGGATTCGGAGGCTGCTTTCTGATGGACGACGCCAATGTGCCGTCGCTGCTGGCAATGCCCTACCTGGGCGACGTGGAGCGCACGGATCCCATCTATGAGAACACCCGGCGGTTCGTCTGGAGCGAAGAGAACCCCTACTTTTGGAGAGGCTCCGCCGGCGAGGGCATCGGCGGCCCCCATATCGGCGTGGAGGTGATCCGGCCCCATAGCATTATGCTGCGGGGCCGCACGTCGGAGGACGACGCCGAGATCCGCGATTGCATCGTCGCCCTGATGACCACCGATGCCGGGACGGGCTTCATGCATGAATCCTTCTCGCGCCACGATGCTGCGAATTTCACCCGCCCGTGGTTCGCATGGCAGAACACCCTCTTCGGGGAACTGATCCTCAAACTTGTAAACGACGGGAAAACGGACCTGCTGAATTCCATATACTAACCATGAAGAAACTTACAATTTACGCCACCTTCAACGAGGAGGGTATTTCGTTCCCGTTTCCGCAACTTACGATTCTTAATTCGGGGTGATAAAGTCTGCGGCACCGGCAGAGAGGAGAGCGGTGTGAATTTCGAGTGCCGCTCTTCTTATATTTTCCTCTCTCTGGCGTTTTCGGAAGTTAAAGAGTATCTTTGTACGTTTTTTCAACCCATGTGTTTATGGAAACGTTAGAAATCAATAAAGTAGAAATTCGCAATCTTCAGAAAGAGGATTACGACCAACTGGCCAGTTCCTTTACCCGCGTCTATGCCGATGGAAGCGACGTTTTTTGGACGCCGAAGCAAATCGACAAACTGATTCGCATCTTCCCGGAGGGGCAGATCGTCGTAGTCGTGGACGGCAAGATCGTAGGCTGCGCGCTTTCGATCATTGTGAATTACGATGACGTGAAGAACGACCACACCTATGCCCAGGTTACGGGGAATGAAACATTCGACACCCACACCCGCAAGGGTAACATCCTCTACGGCATCGAGGTCTTCATCCATCCCGACTACCGGGGACTGCGTCTGGCGCGGCGCATGTACGAATACCGCAAGGAACTGTGCGAAAAACTCAACTTGAAAGCCATCATGTTCGGGGGCCGTCTGCCCAACTACCATAAGTATGCGGAACAGATGCGCCCCAAGGAATATATAGACAAAGTGCGCCAACGTGAAATTGTCGATCCTGTGCTGTTGTTCCAGCTCTCGAACGATTTCCATGTCCGTAAAGTAATGCGCAACTATCTGCCCAACGACGAGGAGTCGCGCCACTACGCCTGCCTGCTTCAGTGGGACAACATCTATTATCAGGCTCCGACCGAGGAGTACATCCTGCCCAAAACCACGGTGCGCGTAGGCATCGTACAGTGGCAAATGCGCAGCTACAAGACCCTTGACGACCTGTTCGAACAGGTGGAGTTTTTCGTCGATTCCGTGAGCGGCTATCAGAGCGATTTCGTTCTTTTTCCCGAATATTTCAACGCTCCGCTTATGGCGCGGTTCAACGATGTCAGCGAATCGGAGGCCATTCGCGGGCTGGCGCAATATACGGATGAAATCCGGGACCGGTTTATCGCATTGGCCATTAAGTTCAACATCAATATCATCACGGGCAGCATGCCCCAGATCAAAGACGACGGGCAGCTTTACAACGTGGGGTTCCTCTGCCGCCGTGACGGAACTTACGAAATGTATGAAAAATTGCACGTTACGCCCGACGAGATGAAGTGCTGGGGATTGAGCGGCGGCAAGACGATCCGCACGTTCGAGACGGACTGCGCGAAGATCGGCGTATTGATCTGCTACGACGTTGAGTTTCCGGAACTTTCACGCATTATGGCCTCCGAGGGGATGCAGATTCTCTTCGTGCCGTTCCTCACGGATACGCAGAATGCCTATTCGCGCGTGCAAGTCTGCGCCCATGCCCGCGCCATCGAGAACGAATGTTTCGTGGTGATCGCAGGCAGTGTGGGCAACCTGCCCAAGGTGCACAACATGGACATTCAGTATGCGCGCTCCGGAGTCTTCACGCCCTGCGATTTCGCTTTTCCGACGGACGGACGGCGTGCGGAGGCGACGCCCAATACGGAGATGATCCTTATTTCGGACATTAACCTGAACCTGTTGAACGAGCTGCACACCTACGGCAGCGTCCGCAACCTCAAGGATCGCCGCAGCGATCTGTACGAGGTGCGGGTGAAAAGATAATCCGGTCGCGTCTGAACCCGTAAATATTATTCGATACTCGAAATCATAACGTCGTCGAATTCTCGATTTTAACTTCAGTTTCAGCACCTCCATTTCTGCCTCTTCAGGCTCTGCCTCGGGCTTCATCTACTCCCGCAGACAAAGGTATAGGTTGTCGGAGGCTGTCAGCCCCGAGTTCCCTGTGTATATATGTTCTCTGGCTGGTAATGTTACCCGTGCTTTGACCGAGTATTTGCATTATCTCACTCTGCTTCTTTTCTCGTAGTATATGCCAGCAGCTCCTGATCTTCAAGCGGCTCAACTTGAGGAATACCCCTATCTTTGATGTCTGGACCCATGCATTCGAGTTTTAGACATCTTCTGAACTCTACAATCACCTTCACGCTCGCAAGTGGCGAAGAACTAATTTATCCGATTCCTGCTAGCTGTAAATCAATAGTATAGCTTTTTCGTCGATCTGGATGCCCTTCCGGGTTAAGAGAACACAATAGTACCGACACTTGTTATTACCGGCGCGACCAGATGGGACTTGTTGCGAAAATAAACGGTTATCTTTCTCCGCTCGACAAAGATAATTACGATAATTTTATGCTGAATAGCAGCAGTCAGCGGATTCAGCTTGTTGCAACTCGATGAAATCAATGTTTTCTTTCCCAGTTATATTCGGTGGAAGATATTTTCCTAATCGATGATGATGTATGAGATCAGGCGAAGAGGGGGTTTAGGCTGTATTTCAGAACAGTAGTAAACTGGGAAGGTGTTTGGTTTTTTGATGCTGAACAACCTCAATTTATCTTCGGACGAAAGGCCCCGATGACTGTACGTTGCCACGACAAGGGTACGATTCAAGCGTTCAATGATCAATTTCATTGTTTGTTGACAGAGCGAGAATGCTGCAATAGAGATAAAATCATATTGCCCGAACCCTTCTTTGAGAGGAAGAAAATAAGTGAATGATTGTTTTTATTGCGATGATTATTCGGTTGAATTTCCTTCATCATAACTGACACATAAAACTGTTCAAGCATCTTGTGTTTTGACACTAATGATAACTTCTTGTTCTATTTCTTCCAACAAGAACCTTGTATGCTTGAGAAAATGGAATATCCATGCGTTAGAATGCTGCCCTTTTAGCAAATTTGTCAAATCCGCATTTTTTTTGTATTTTGTAATCGGTTATTTGAAATGCGGTATTTGAGCGCAAGACGCTGAAAATAAACCGTTGCCTTTTCGTTACCTATTATCCCTATACAAAAATGTAATGATCCGATAAATCAGGTCGTTATGCCCTTTTAATCCCGCTCCCGAAAGGGTGCGGCTTTTTCATTGGGACGGATCGGCCGCTTATTCGAAGGCGACCGTCTGACCGTTGATTTTCACATCGCTGAAGACGGCTTCCGAGGTCTTCTTGCTGTCGCCGCTGTTGGCCGCCAGGCCGATCAGCAGTTTGTCGGGCAGTCCGCTGACGGTGACGGACTTTCCCACGCCGAAAGGATCGTCCCTGGTCCCGGCCGGCAGCGTCGTTGCGGGCGGATCGGGGGTGTCTTCGGTGGCGTCGTCGCCGCACGCTCCGGCGAGCAGCGGGAGGACCAGCAGAAGGAGTAAGAATCGTCTCATACGTATTGTGGTTTTAGGTTGACGTTTGCTGATAACAAAATTAACCCGCCGGAGGTTGTCCGACGGGGAAAATTTATCCGTTTACAGGGAAAAATCGTCACACGCCCGGAAGGATGCTTCCGGCGCGCCCGAAACCTTATCGTTTGAAGCGTTTGGCAAGGCCCCCTTCGGAGGTTTCGCGGTAGAGGCTCGGAAGGGCGTGGCCCGTTTCGTTCATCACCTCCACGACCTTGTCGAAGCTCACCATGTGCGAGCCGTCGGAGAGCGTGGCGTAGGCGTTGGCGTCGAAGGCCCGGGCTGCGGCGATGGCGTTGCGCTCGATGCAGGGGACCTGCACCAGTCCGCACACGGGGTCGCATGTGAGGCCCAGGTGGTGTTCGAGACCCATCTCGGCGGCGTATTCGATCTGCGAAGGGGTTCCGCCGAAGAGCTGGCACGCGGCGGCGGCAGCCATGGCGCACGCCACGCCGACCTCGCCCTGGCAGCCGACCTCGGCGCCCGAAATGGAGGAGTTGGTCTTGGCGACGTTGCCGAAAAGTCCGGCGGTGGCCAGCGCCCGCAGGATGCGGATGCGCAGGAAGTTGCGCGAGGTGGAGAGGTGGTAGAGCACGGCGGGCATGACGCCGCTCGACCCGCACGTGGGGGCTGTCACGACCGTGCCGCCCGAGGCGTTTTCCTCGGAGGTGGCCAGCGCGTAGGCGTAGATTTTGGCCCGCGAGGAGAGCGAGTCGGTGTAGCTTTTCGACTTGACCCAGTAGGTCGAGGCCTTGCGGGCGACCTTCAGCCCTCCGGGCAGCACGCCGTCGTTGTTCAGGCCGCGCTGGATGGTTGCGCACATCGTCTCCCAGACCGTGTCGAGGTAGTCCCAGATTTCGGGACCTTCGCAGTCGCTCACATACTCCCAGAAGGTCTTGCCCTCGTGGTAGCACCACTCCTTGATCTCCGAAATGGTCGACAGCGGGTAGATGCTCCGGGGCGTTTCGAGGCGCGAGGCCTCGTTGGCCAGCGCCCCGCCGCCGACGCTGTAAATGGTCCAGGAATCGACGACTTCGTCGCCTCTCAGCCCTTCGAACAGCATGCCGTTGGGGTGGAAGGGGAGCACGACCTCCGGTTTCCAGACGATCCGGGTCGGGGCGGCCGGTTCGAGCACCGAAAGGATCGCCACGTCCGTCAGGTGGCCCTTGCCCGTGGCGGCCAGCGATCCGTAGAGGGTCACGCGGTAGGCGTCGACGTCGCGGCAGCGTTCCGCAAACCGTTCGGCGGCCCGCTTGGGACC